>Ga0209084_1000692_pt1 | contig 31290 bp, 33 predicted proteins | sample C_130820_MF_Meta_FD_187309 | JGI IMG/M metagenome (GOLD analysis project Ga0209084, IMG submission 187309) | Freshwater microbial communities from Lake Croche, Canada to study carbon cycling - C_130820_MF_MetaG (SPAdes) (version 2) | ecosystem: Environmental > Aquatic > Freshwater > Lake... | reverse complement strand
ATCGGTGCCCATGATTCCCAGAGATGCTCGAATCCTGTGGATGTGCCGACGTAATCGACCTGAGCGGTCTGGGTGAGGTCCGGGCCGATCCCATTGACCCGGATCCCATGGCGACCCATACCCACGGCGAGGTCGGTCGTGAACGCAGCGGCGGCCGCCTTCATCGCTCCATAGACGGGATCACCCGGATACCCGCGCATACCTTCGACCGAGTGAACGTTGACAATCGATCCGCCACCGCCGTCGATCATCGCGTCGAGGAACACCCGAGTGACCGCGAACATGTGGAAGAGGTTGATGTCGTACATCGACGACCACGATGCCGGTGAGGATTCGCGGAATCGGGCCAGGGGGCGGTAGTCGCCGACGTTGTTCACCAGCACGTTGATCGTGGAATGTTCGGTGAGAACCCGGCCCGCGAAAGCCTCCACTGCGGCGAAATCGGTGACGTCGCCCACATGAGCTCGCGCAGACCCACCGGAATTGAGGATTGCCGATTCGGTCTCTTGGGCCGACTCGGCATCGATGTCAATGAGTTCGACGTGCGCACCGTGCTGCGCGAAGAGTTCCGAGATGGCGCGGCCGATGCCACCACCGCCTCCAGTGACCACCGCGATGCGCCCGTCGAGTAATCGATTCCAGTTCTCGATCGGCGGGACGTTTGATGGGTTCTTGTCAGACATGGCTCTCCTCGGGTCGGTGAAAATCTCGCGCATCTCACTCCGGACCGCACATGAATGCCGCCAGTGGACCAACCTTGGGGGATGTTGGTGATGACGTGGAACCTGCAGGGCCGGGTCGGTAACTGGCAGGAACGAGAAAAATCCATCCGAGCGCATATGGAATTGATCGACCCTGACGTCATGATGCTCCAGGAATCCTGGGTCGAGAATGGTGGGCCGACCCAAGCCGGAGTTCTTGCCGAGATGCTCGATCGCCATTCGGTGAGCGCTGAACGTCTTGCGGGATTCGATCGCTATCCCGCCGCTCCGTACTGGGTCGTCAACGCGATCATCTCCAGATGGCCGGTGGAACTCGTCGATGCCATCCCACTCCCTGATGAACACGGAGTTCCCACCTGGCGCCACGTTGCTATCGCCGAGATTCTCCGGCCGATATCGCTCGGGGGACCATTTCGCGTCGCCGGCACTCACCTCGAGCATGGACTCCATCGCTCAGCCACCCGCGACGCCCAATGTCGAGCACTCGCCAGCGTTCTGGCCGAGGCCGCCGGACCGCAAGATCATCGACGGGAACTTCCACCGCTCGTGCTCGGCGGTGACCTCAATGCCGTTCCGTGGTCCGACGAGATTCGAACTCTCACCGGAGCTTCAGCCCCAGCCGTCGACGGATTCGTCTTCGTCGATGCGTGGGATGCCACTGGCAACGAGAGCCGGGGCGACACCTGGTCAGCGAGCAATCCCCGGGTTCCATCGCGCGCCGTGCATCCGAACCGGCGCCTCGACTACGTGATGATTTCGTGGCCACGGGCGAAGGGCATGGGTCATGTGGAATCCTGTTTCCTCGCCGGAACCGAGCCCATCAATGGAGTCTGGGCAACTGATCACTTCGCCGTATGTGCCGAGGTCAACCTGTGAGCGGCTGGCAGCTGCAGGCGATTCTCATCGGTCAGGTCCTCGGTTCGGCAGGCATGTTCGGTGTCATCTGGGTGATCCAACTCGTGCACTACCCACTCATGAAGAAGGTTCCCCTCGCTGCATTTGGTGGGTTCGAACAGGAGCACCAGCGCAGGATCACGTACGTGGTCGGTCCACTGATGGCGCTGGAAGGCATCTGCGTGCTCGCGGTGTTCTTCCTGCGCCCGCCCTGTCTGTCGTTCTCGATAGCGCTCGCTGGCGGGCTCGTGGAAGCAGTTGCGATCGGAACAACCGCCTTCGTGTCGGCACCGATGCACGGCCGCATGGCGGCATCGGGGAATCCCGACCTGCTTGATCGCCTCATCGCCACGAACTGGATACGCACCGCAGCGTGGACCTCAAGAGCAGTCCTGGCCGTGCTCATGCTCGCCTGGTGCAGTTGACCGAAAATTCAGTGCTCTCGACTCAGCCCGGAAGGCGCAGGCCCTTCGCAGCGAGTGAATCGTGCAACTCCGAGATGAAATCCTGGAGATCTCCATCGCAGGTTTCCAACCTCTGAGCATCGAGAACGAGGACCACGGACTCCCCCGTACGCGCCACGACAGCAGGTAGGTCTGTCAGCGCCGCAGCGACATCGGCCGGCATGTCGTCACGGTGGAACAGCTCGAACGGAACAGCCAACGACTGGCGCCATTCGCGCCACGACGCTCGCTCGGTGAACATCCCGTGGGTGACATCGCACAGCGAGCAATGCGCCCGGCCGATGCGGGCGCCCAACCAATAGGAGACCTCGCCGATAATTGTTCCGTCAGCGTCGTACACACCAACGAGTGATGCGACGACTCCTTCAGCCACGGCCGGAACTACTCCGCTCCGTCGAGGATGTCACTGAAGCCGAACTGGGTATGCGGGCCGAAGATGATCTGCTCGAAGATTCCCACTCCCACCTTGTCGCCGAGACGGGCACGACAGAGGTGGTGGATGTGCTGATGCGTGGGGTCCTGCGGAGAGATCTCGGAGAAGGTCCAGTCCTCACGGGCGATCTCGAGTTCGCCGTGCCACATGCCATGCCCCCACTCGGGGTTCATGTACCCGAGCGCACGCATGTCGAAGCGAGCAAGCGGTTCCAACTCCAGCACGACAGGGACACCATCGGCGCCGACGAGGTCAATCGATGCCGACTTCACCCAGCGGGTACCGCTGTGGAATGAAAGTCGCTGACCGACGGGGTCGAGGCGGGCGACCTCGCCAGTTTCGATCGAGACGCTCTGCGGCACGGGATCGACGACCGAAATGCGATGGCCGTCGGGTCGCCAGAACGCACCGCCGGGACGCTGGAACCAACCCGCCACGACGCACTCGTCCTCGAAGTGGATCGGTGACCAGAGCCAGGCGTTGGGAGGCCCTTGCGACGGGCGACCAGCGCCCTGCACCCCGACGGGACGCACACCCCAGGAGCGATCGCGGATGCCGACAACTTCGTCATGGGTGAACTCGGTGGCCACCCCATCGACGACGAAGGTGCCCTCCCATGTACCGAACTGCATGAACCGAGCCATGTCCAGCACCGTTGAAACGCCGTCCATCATGAGCGTGTGATCTTCGAGAAGCGCACCGACACGGGCTCGCCAACGCATATCGCAGGTGATACCGGTGTCGTTGGGTTCGACGACGAGACGAAGCTGCCGGAACGGCTCGGTGATCTCGAGACGAACCGGTCCGACGGTGAGATCGGTTGGGTCCAAAGGCGCTCGACGCGATGCGTGGAACGAATGCTGGGCTCCATTGATGGCGATCGAGATCGAGGAGTCCTGCACCCCCAGGTTGTGATACCGACCGAACGCAGCCTCGATCTGGAACGCACCTTCACGGTGGCTCGCTCCGAACCAGTACCGGCCATACGCGTTCTTGTCGGAGGTACCCGAGATCGCGATCGGCTTCGGGACCTGATGGATCGGATATTCGTCGAATGGGGTCAGCATGTCGTCACCTCAGAATGGTTCGGGTCGGGTGTCAGAACGGATCGGGCTTGGCGTCAGCGATATCGCGCAGTTGGTTCTTGGCGACCTTGTCGAGAGTGGCCCGCGGGAAGTCGTCTACGCAGTACACGGCACGCGGAACCTTGAAATCTGAGAGGTTTGTGCGGCAGAGCTCGATGATCTGCGCCTCGAGCGTTGCTTCGTCTGGAGCATTCGCGCCCTTGATCACAAAGGCAACCGGCACAACGTCGAGCATCGGGTGACTCCGACCGACGACGGCGACCTCACCGACACCGGCAACCGTACGGCAGAGGTCCTCGACCTCCTTGGCCGACACGTTCTCACCACCGACCTTCAGCATGTCCTTGTCGCGCTCGGTGTAGAAGATGGCGCCACCCTCACCGATGCGCACCATGTCGCCGGTGCGGAACCATCCACCCTCGGTGAAGCTCTTGGCATTGGCTTCAGGGTTGCCGTAATACTCGAGAAACAGTTGGATGCCTCGGGTACCGCGCAACCAGAGTTCGCCGACGCGACCGTCGTCAAGCACCTCTCCGGTCTCGGGATCGACGACGAGCGTCTCGTAACCCGCAGTGGCCTTACCCATAGAACCGACCGGGATCTGCCCGTGGATTCCAGCGCTCGTGGCATGGGTGACTGTCTCGGTCATGCCATACGCGGGCAGCACGCGACAGCCCAGCAGTTGCTCGAGCGGAGGAACAACCGCACCGAAGACACCAACCTCCAGCTTGTTCTCGGGGATCGGCTTACCCGCCACTGCGGTGTAAACGAACGGGATGAGCGAGATGTGGGTGACGGAACGGGCAACGATGACATCCCAGAACCGACTTGCCGAGAATTTCGGCTGCAGCACGATCGTTCCGCCGACGCCGAGCGTGCTCCACATCGACCAGCTCTGGGCATTGACGTGGAAGAACGGAAGAAAGATCAGGTAGACGCCATCGGGGTGCATCCCGATGTTGTTCGGACCAACTCTGGCCGCCCAGAGTGCGTTGGCATGGGTGTGCACCACTGCCTTCGGACGCGACGTGGTTCCCGAGGTGAACATCACTCCCACCGGGAGCATCGGCTCCGCCGGTCGAACAGGTGCTCCAGCAGCGTCGCCGAAGAGCGAATCGAATGTCTCGAACCCTTCCGCGACAGGAGTTGCGGACGGCTCACCAGCGTCGTCGGAAGTGACAGCGATCCAACGCAGAGCCGGACCGCTCGCCCGAACCATTTCGGCGAACTTCGGCTGGGTGATCGCCGCTACTGCGCCTGTGTGCTCGATGAAGTACGACATCTCTGCGCCTACTGAGCGGGTGTTGGTGGTGACTCCGACCGCACCGACCGTGGCGCATGCGTACCAAGCGAGCACCATCTCAGGGCAGTTATCGGCGTGGATGACGACCATGTCGCCCTTCGTGATCCCACGTGCATGCAGCCCCGCAGCGATCCGACGGACATCGGTCCAGAACTCGGCATAGGTCCACTGCCGTGACGCCCCATCCTTGGGTTCCCAGATCAGGACCGGATGGTCGGGCTTCTTCTCAGCCCATTGGGCGAGAAGCCACGGCACATCCTGACCGGTGAACTGGAACGCGGCGATTGCATCTTCGGAGATGTTTGTGTCCATGTGATTCCCCCCGGGGCACGACGATGGTGTGACCGACATCATTGCCGAAACCCGAACGCCCCATCACACGTAGGCAGATCCGGTACGAATCGCATCCGGACCCGTACCATCGTCATGTGAAACATCTTTCCTTGATCTCGATTACTGCAACTCTCATGATCGCTTTCGCTGCGGGATGCAGCTCGGGTGGTTCTGGCTCCGCCTCCTCCTCAACCTCCACCTCGCCAGCGAGTTCCTCAACCACGAAGGTGCCCGTTTCGACCACGGTGGTCTCAACGCATTGCACCTCCTCGCAGTTGAAGGTCTCGTTGGGTCAGGCCGATGCTGGCGCAGGTCAGGTGTACGTGCCGATCGAGTTCGTGAACGCCAGCACCAAGTCCTGCGAGATGCGCGGGTTCCCCGGGGTCTCGCTGCTCGACCAGAACAACAAGCAGATCGGCCAGCCCGCAACCCGTGAGGGAGCGGAAGGATCCACGGTCACACTCGCACCGAACGGAACCGCCAGCGCGCTTCTCCACAGCGCCAACGACATCGGCGGAAACGGGAACTGCACCCCGAAGGCCTCGGCAGTCCGTGTCTACCCGCCGGACAACACCGAGGCCATCAACGTGCCCAGTGAGTTCGTCGCTTGTGGGGGCATGAGCATCAGCACCGTGGTCTCCGGCATCTCCGGTCGCTGAGTCGTCAACGGCGCCGTCAGGCTCACCCTCCGCTGGGCAGCACGAGCAACGATCGCCGCGGGAAGCCTGATCTCGAGCAGCGGCACGTGCTTCTGCTCGGCGTCTGATCGACCGCCGGTAGTGTCCACCCGACACCGCACGTCGATCGAGGGGGATCCATGAGCAGCGAGACCAACCCAGCCGGAGCGCGCACCTATCCGGGCTTCAGCGGAACCGTGGGCCGGGTCTTCGGCACATCGGAATCCTGGTGGCCTTCGCGCCCAACCGCTCCGAGGAACGCACCAAACGTCGTGGTCATCCTCGTCGACGATCTCGGCTTCGCTGATCTCGGATGTTACGGAAGTGAAATTCCCACACCGAACATCGACCGTCTCGCTGCTCGCGGCCTCCAGTTCACTGATTTCCATTCGACGCCGATGTGTTCGCCGACCCGTGCAGCGTTCCTCACTGGCATGGAACCCCATGCTGCCGGCGTCGGAACAGTTGCCCATTCCGATCCCGGTTTTCCGGGCTACGCCATGGAACTCGCCGACAACGTCGTCACCCTCCCGGAGATCCTCCGGGCGAATGGTTATGCCACCTACATGGTCGGCAAATGGCACCTCGCAAAGGATTCCGATCAGTCCGATGCCGGCCCCCGCCATTCATGGCCGCTGCAGCGGGGCTTCGACCAGTTCTATGGCTTCCTCGATGGATTCACGAACCTCCATCATCCGCACCGTCTGATCCGCGATAACAGCCCGGTCGACATCGATACCTATCCGCAGGGCTACTACCTCACCGACGACATCACGGACGAGGCGATCGCAATGGTCCGCGCTGGGCGAGCGTCAGCCCCGGAGCGCCCGTTCTTCCTCTATGTGGCCCATGGAGCGATCCACGCTCCGCTTCATGCCAAAGCCGCCGACATTGCGGCGCAGGCGGGTCGCTATGACGCCGGCTGGGACGAACTGCGCGCAGCCCGATTCCGTCGCCAGGTCGAGCTCGGCATCATCGAAAACGACGTCGAACTCGCGCCGCGCAACGCCGAGCCGGGCAACGACGTGCTCGCCTGGGCCGATCTGACCGATCGTGAGCGAGCATTGTTCCCCCGCTACATGGAGGTCTTCGCCGCAATGGTGGCGAATGTCGACGAGAACACCGGTCGACTTCTCGATGCCATCGACCAACTCGGCGAGCTCGACAACACGATCGTGGTCTTCACCTCGGACAATGGGGCATCGCGCGAGGGCGAGATGGTGGGAACCACGGCGTACATGGTGCACCTGCTCGCCGGCGACGACTTCGAGACCGACTTCGATCGTGCCGACCTCATCGGCGGCCCGCAGAGCTCGCCGCACTACCCGCGTGGCTGGGCCATGACCGGCAACACCCCGTTCAGGCTCTACAAGATCAACACGCATGCAGGCGGCCACACGGTTCCGTTCCTCTTCTCGTGGCCGGCAGGTGAGGTTGAGGGCTCCACTCGACGCCGCCAGTACGCCCATATCAGCGACCTCGCCCCCACCCTGCTCGAGCTCATCGGTATCGACCCGCTGCATGATCGCAACGGCGTCGCCGTCAAGCCGATGACCGGTTCGAGCATGGTTCCCGTGATCGGGTCCGCCGATGCACCCGCACAGCGCACCGAAGCGGTGTACGAAATGATCGGCCACCGCGGCTTCTACCGTGACGGCTGGGAGATCGTTTCGCTGCACAAGCCGTTCACGCCCTTCGATGATTCCGAATGGGAGCTGTACCACCTCGTCGATGATCGGACCGAGCTCGTCGATCTGGCCTCGAGCGAACCCGGGCGACTCGCCGAAATGGCGCGTGCTTGGGAGGACGCCGCTTGGAACGGTCAGATCTTCCCGCTCGATGAGGGAACCGGCCTCAAGTACGTCATCCGTCCTCCCGAGGTCGAGATCGTGCAACAGCCGCTCTCCATCTGGCCGGGCACGCCCACCCTCGAACGATGGCGAGCAGTACAGCTCATCTACATCCGTTCGTTCTCCTTCGCGGCTCCCGTCGACTACTCCGCCGGCGACATCGGCACCATCGTCGCCCACGGCGATCAGAGCGGCGGCTACGCGCTCTACATCGTGGAGGGAGGCATCCCACTGCTGATGCACAACGACGGTCGCGGCAATCTGGCCACGATCACCGGCCCAGCGCTCGCCGATGGCGATCACGAGCTGCGCGCCGACTTCGACTGCATCGGCAACAACACGTGGAAGATGTCCCTCACGGTCAACGGCTCAACAGTCGACACGAGCACAGAGGTGCCGATGCTCTATGGCATGGCTCCGTTCGAGGGCATCACCGTCGGCCGCGACCCGCGTTCACCGGTGTGGTGGGAACGACACATCTCGCATGGATCTTTCCCGTACTCGGGCGAACAAGGGCCGGTCACCTACACGCCGGGCGACGGCCCCCCGGGAATGCCCGCAGACCTCGTGAGCATTCTCAAGAAGATGGGCGCGAAGTTCGAGTGATCGAGTGATCGAGTCGACGGGTGTTCACCCGTGGCTATCGATCGACATGAACCCTCGCTCGATCGACCGGAAGGCACTGGACAGATTGCGCAGCTGCGTGCGTGAAAGCTGACTGATGAAATACCTGCGAACACAATCGAGGTGAAGCGGGGCGATCTGCTCGAGGAACGCACGGCCTTCAGCGGTCAGCACAGCGAGCATGACCCGTCGATCGTCTGCAGACGGTTCTCTGGTGACTATGTGTCGCCGTACAAGACCATCGAGGCGACGAGTGAGCCCCGACGGAGACAGGTGCAGCGCAGATGCAAGATCACACATACGCATCCTCGAGTTCTCGGCCTCCGAAAGTCGTGCCAGAACGCCGTAGTCGCCGGTCGTGATTCCATGATGGGCAACCAGCTCCGCCTCGAGGGCGCCCATGACTGCTGCGGAGACATCAACGAGGCCCCTCCAAGCTGCCATTTCTTCCTCATCGAGCCAGTCCCCCACAGACCTATTGTACCGCTCAACGACGAGAAGGTTGCAATCGCAAGTATCCATCTTGTTCGTCCGGCCCTGAGACACTCGATGACCTCGTTCGCCGAACTCAACCCGGGCATCTGGAACATTGAGACCGGCGCGGTAGCCCACGGCGAACAGCTCCGCTCGCCTGAGCTCTTCGAGGAGTCCAAAATGGGGGTCCCGTCTTCGGGACCCCTCTTCGCGTGAAACTGGTTCAGCGAGCCGGAAGGATGCGATCCCATGTGATGGGCAGCTCAGAGAACCCGTCGATGAGGTTGGAGTGCACCCGGGGGAAGTCAGCCGGGTCGCCGTCGACGCGAAGCCCCTCGAAGCGCGAAAGGATCTGCTCAAACATGATCCGCCCTTCAAGTCGGGCGAGATTCGCCCCGAGACAGAAGTGCGGGCCACCAGCGCCGAACGCGACATGGTCGTTCGGGTTACGCAGCACATCGATGGAATCGGGATTCTCGAACGCCCGCTCGTCACGATTGGCTGCGGCGTAGACCATGAGCACCCGCTCCCCTGCGCTGATCTTCTTCCCGCCGAGTTCAGTGTCGACGTTGGCAGTGCGGGTGAAATGAACGACCGGTGTCGTGAATCGAAGCAGTTCCTCGATCGCGGTGGGAAGTGTGTCGAAATCGTTCGCCACGATCGACATCTGATCAGGATGTTCAAGCAGGGCAAGGGTTCCGGTGGTGATCAGGTTCCGTGTGGTCTCGCTGCCGGCGTTCTGAAGGAGCATGAAGAACACCTCGATCTGGAACCGGGTGAGCTGCTCGCCATCGACCTCGGCATGCAGGAGCACGCTCATGAGGTCATCGCTCGGATTGGTCTCACGCTCGGCGCACATGGCATCGGCATACATGAACATGTCCATCGTGGCCTGACCCCGCTCCTCGGGAGTCACGCTCGCATCGAACCCGAATGTCTTCTCGGTCCAGTCGAAGACCTGGGCACGATCTTCTTCGGGGACTCCCACCATGTCGGCGATGACATGAAGCGGGAGCCACAGGGCGAGATCATGCACGAGGTCGCAGCCGTCGCGACCGGCAAGCTCGTCGATGATCGCGTCGGTGCGCGCTCGGAGACGATCGCTCAATTCGGCAACCCGTCGCGGCGTGAAACCCTTGTTGACGATCTTGCGCAGCTTGATGTGCTCAGGCGCATCGAGGCTGATCATCAATTCAGACGTACCGGCACCCTCGCCACCACCCATGATGCCGTCATCGACGAATGGGTCCGGGGCGTTGCGAAACGTGGTCGCATCACGCGAAACCTTCTGCACATCAGCATGACGGGTGACAACCCAGTAGCCGTTCGAGTACGTGGGGTGATCGAGATGGGCGACCGGATCGTTATCGCGCAGCCACCGGTAGTAGTCGTAGGGCACACCCTTGACATAGGTCGCCGGGTCATAAAGTGCCGGTGCATCGGTTGGTGCGAGTGACATTGTGAACTCCTTGTTCGGTTTCAGTCGTCGCCGAGCAATGACTGAAGGCGCTGTGTGGTATCGATCCATTCCTCGACCATCTCGAGGACGAGGTCGCGGCTGGGACGCACCTTATTCATGCGCCCGACGATCTGGCCGACAGGGAATCCGATGAGCGCCCGGGTACCGACCCTCTGGGTGCGACGACCAGCCTCCTGATGGAGGATCCCCTGCAACGGCATCGGGAGGGTATCCGGCGCATCGGGTTCTTCCCAGGCTTCGGTCCACTTCGTGCGCAACTGACGGGCCGGCTTTCCGGTCATCGCTTTCGAGCGAACCGTGTCCGAGGACGTGGCTGCGAGCATGTTCTCGAGCGCTGCCGGGCTGGTGTCGGCCTCGGTGACCGTGAGCCACATCGAACCGGTCCACACACCTTGGGCACCAAGGGCCAGAGCGGCAGCCATCTGGCGACCAGTGGCGATTCCGCCTGCGGCCAGCACCGGAATCTCAGGACCGACGGCATCGACCACCTCTGGCACGAGCACCATGGTGGAGATCTCGCCGCAATGTCCTCCGGCCTCCGTGCCCTGGGCGACGATGACGTCGACACCAATGGCCACCTGCCGCTCGGCATGGACCTTTGACCCGGCAAGCCCACCCACCAGCACTCCGGCTGCGTGCGCACGCTCGATCACATAGAGCGGAGGCGGACCGAGCGCGTTGACGATCATCTTCACGTTCGGGTGGGCGAGGCACACCTCGATCTGACTCGGTCCCATGGCGTCGACACCGAGGCCGGCGGCGGCAACGGCGCCGCCTTCGAGTTCCGCGGGAAGCGCAGGGACGTCGTATCGGTCGAGCAGTTCGTCGACGAACTTCCGATGCTGCTCGGGAATCATGGCGTCGAGGGCTTCGAACGTTGCTTCCTCGCCGCCGCCCTTGCCGACGTAATTCACCGGCATGGCGAAGTCGACGCCATAGGGCTTTCCGTTGACGTGCTCGTCGATCCAGTCCAGTTCGATCTCGAGTTGTTCAGGGCTGTACGCAAGGGCGCCCAGCACTCCGAAACCGCCGGCGTTGGTGACGGCGGCCACGACATCGCGGCAATGAGAAAAAGCGAAGATCGGGAACTCGATTCCCAGACGATCGGTGATCGGTGTGCTCATGAGTGCTCTCCTTTTGAGATTGGCCTCGGACCAGATCGTTGAACCAGATCGTCGTACCAGTTGGATGAAGCAGACAGACGATTCACGTGTCCAGCGTGATCGGAGAATCGTACTACACAAAAATCAAAGGTTGAAAAATAATGTCACACGAGATTTGCGTGACGCACGCCGCCGCCGGCCATTCGGCCTAGATTGTCCGCACCACGCTCATCTGGCGACAAACCGTTGAAGGGAAGACCATGAGAACTCGGGCCGCAGTGCTGTACGCCCCCCATACCCCGTATGTCATTGAGGAGATCGAACTCGATCCCCCGAAGGCCAACGAGGTCTTGGTGAAATTCACCGCAAGCGGCATGTGCCATTCGGATGAGCACATGGTCACCGGCGACATGGCGATGGATCAGGGCATCCTCGACATGCTCGGATGGCAGCAGTACCCGATCATCATGGGCCATGAGGGTGCCGGCGTTGTTGTCGAGGTTGGCCCCGGCGTCACCGAACTCGTTCCGGGCGATCACGTCGTCACCTCGTTCGTCCCCTCCTGTGGTCGCTGCCCGTCGTGCGCCAGCGGTCACCAGAACCTCTGCGACAACGGCGCCTACCTGTTGTCCGGACGTCAGGCCGACGGCACCGCCCGTCACCACAGCCTCGATGGCCAGCCCATCGCCACGATGTGCTGCCTCGGCACCTTCGCCGAGCATTCGGTCATGAACATCAACTCGCTGGTCAAGATCGAACCAGATCTTCCCCTCGACAAGGCCTGCCTCGTTGCCTGCGGTGTCACCACCGGCTGGGGCTCGGCGGCGTACGCAGCCGATGTTTCGCCCGGCGAGACCGTCGTTGTCATCGGCACCGGTGGCGTCGGCATGAACGCCGTGCAGGGCGCTCACCACGCCGGTGCCAAGTTCGTCATCGCACTCGATCCGGTTGAGTTCAAGCGTGAGCAGGCCCAGAAGTTCGGGGCAACCCATGGTGCTGCGAGCGTCGAAGAAGCCCAGGCTCTCCTCGGCGAACTCACCTGGGGCCGCAACGCCGACAAGGTCATCGTCACCGTCGGTGAGGGCAAGGGCGCCGATCTCGGCACCTACATGAGCATGGTCGCCAAGGGCGGCAAACTCGTGTTTACATCGGTGGCGAACATGAACGACAACGAGGTCACTCTCAACCTGTTCGATCTCTCGATGCAGCAGAAGTCGATCGTCGGCACGCTGTTCGGCAGCGCGAATCCCCGTCACGACATCCCGAAACTGCTGAGCATGTACCGCGCCGGACAACTCAAGTTGGACGAACTGGTGACCCGCACGTACACCCTCGACGACATCAATCAGGGCTACCAGGACATGCGCGACGGCATCAACATTCGTGGCGTCATCATCTACGGCGACTGACATGGCGACCCGCGAAGAAATCATCGCCATTCCTGATCGCTACATCGCTGCCGTTGCGGCTGGCGACGTCGACACGATCATGTCGCTCTACAACGACAACCCCCGGGTTGAAGACCCGATCGGTGAACCGGCCCATGAGGGTGCCGACGCCGTTCGGGCCTTCTACACCCAACTGCGCGAGTCCGGCTTCAAGATCAACCTCACACGAATCACTCCGGTGTGCGTCGCCGGTGGGAACGAAGCGGCATTCGCATTCCGCGTCGATGTCGACCTCGGTGAGATGACCATGTCGATGGTCACGCACGACACCATGGTGTTCGACGAGGACGGCCGCATCTCCCAGATGCGTGCCTATGCCGATAGTCAGGCCACACCGGAGTCCTGATCCAGCGCCGTCCCGGCGCTGCAGTTCCGAAGTTCGACGAGTGCGCTGGCCCGATGGGTCAGCGCACTTCTCGTTGTACGGGAGCCAGGTGGCAGTCGCACGCTTGCGTGTTGTCGCAGGGCCCACCCCGACCCACTGGCGCGAAGCGGTCCGGGTAGGCAATGCCCCCCTCTACCTTCCCTGCGAAGACACACCCGCAGGCATCACATGCCCAACCGCTCCGGGTCACCGTTACCAACCCGACCGACGGGATGCCGAACGCTGCTGCTGCCGCGCCCGGGTCGCGGGTCCATCGGTTGGAACCACGAGCCGTCTGATCATCTGAGTCGACGACGTCTGCCGTCCGGGGGGTCTGCGCTCCGGATGCTGGCTCCCCCGCGATCGCGGCTCCGAGAGTCGCCAGCGCAATCAATTCCACCAGGGCCTCAGCATCGGCCTTCCCCGGGAACTCTCCGCGCAGAGCGGTTCCATCGAGTTGGAGAAGCGCCCGGTGTATGCCGAGCACGAGCGCTCCGTGTCCCGGCGGACGACGGGTATGCCAGAGCGCACCGGACTCGAGATGCTCGCCCCGCTCGGCGACCGCCGACAGCAAGTGCTCAGGCATGACGAACATTCCCCCGAGCACGAAGGTGTTGGTGACACCGGAAGTGACCATACGGCGCCAGTGGGTACCGACGTCAGTGCGGCGGTCGGCTCGGTCCTGAAGCACTGCCTCATCGGGCGCAAGGTGGTCGACCATCAGGGCCTCGAGAATGATCCAGAGAGACTCAACCGCGGTCTCCATGTCCTCCGAAGGCATTCCTATCTGGGCCGCGATGAACGCCTGACGCAGCACGGTTCCCGCTCGCTCGAGGTCCGCTTCGTCGAGTCCGGGTGTCACATCGGCATCCATACGAGGAGTCTGCCGGACGCCCGCCCGATGATGTCGGATCAGGATCTCCGCTGGGCCGATGCCGGCGGTGCACCACTACCATCTGCTCGTGCCCGATCCGACCGCGTCGCCGACTGAAGCTCCCATCGCTCCAACGGAACCTGCAGTCACGTCAAGCACCCTCATAGGACCGAATGGCACGGCTCCCGGCATGAGTTTCATCGAGCAGCAGGAGCGACCGGTCATCGACGCACAGACGGGCCGCGCCGCCGGAGCTCCCCTGGCAATCGCCGCTTTGCTCCTCTTGGTGATCTTCACGACAGTCCTACTTCGGGCAGCACGGGCGAAGAGACTCTCGACCGGCCGATGATGGCGCAGCTTCAGCTCTGACGAAGCAGCGACAGCAGTCGAAGGATCTCAAGGTAGAGCCACACGATGGTGACAGTCACCCCGAACGCGCCGTACCACTCCATGTACTTCGGCGCACCCTGCTGGGATGCCTTCTCGATGAAGTTGAAGTCAAGTGCCAGGTTGAGCGCAGCGACAATGACCACGACAATGCTGATGCCAATTCCCAATGGAGTCGGCTTGCTCCAGTAGGCCAAGTCGGCGCCGAACAACTGAGCGATCCACGTAACGAAGTACATGAGCGCGATGCCGCCGGTGGCGCAGATCACGGTGAGGGCGAACTTGGGAGTCACTTTCACGATTCGAGTTGCGTACAGCACGAACATGATGAGGAACACACCGAGGGTGGCGCCGATGGCCTGCACAACGATGCCGTTGTAGCTCTGGTTGTAGACCGCGGAGATCGCACCGAGAACCATGCCGTAGGCAAGCGCATACATCGGTGCCGTGATTCGGGCGATCTTCGGTTTGAACGCCGTGACAAGACCAACACCGAGACCAACGAACATCGCCAGAATCAGCCAGGAGGGGAAGCTCGTGGTGTTGAGATAGGTCTGGTTGCCAGCAGCATCGAGGACATCGTTTCCAAATTTGTCGACGACGATCTGGGTGGTCTGAACAACCTGGCTCCAGCCAAACCAGCCGGCGACGAGAATGATGGAAAAAAGCACTCCTGTGGCGGTGAGCGTGCCGCCCACGGTCATCGTGCGCCCCGCCGGTGCGACGGGAGCACCCGCAGCATCATGGGGCATCTGGGCCTGAAAACGGGCGTCGGTGAGAACCGGACTCGGGGGCATGGTCTTCCTTCCGGAATGGGGATCTCTTTCGACGACAGCCGAATCGACCTCTATCTACCCCGCCGAGTGTAGGCGCCGAGGTGGTTCAGATCGTGGTCATCCTCAGCACAACCGCAGTTCGACGCGACCATCGACTTCACGCACCTCACGCACCTCGATCGGCGCCTTTTCGTCGCGGCGCCCAGTGACTGAGAGCTTGGTTCCGGCCCCATCCAAAGCGAACCTCCAGAAGTGACTGAGACAGACAAGTTCCTCACCATCGACTGCTCCAGACGCATCAAGGTCAGCCCACTGATGCGGACATCGGCGATCGCATGCAGCAAGACGACCGCTCATCGATCGCCAGAGCACCAACTCACGGTCCTCGACGGTGATCGCGAGCGTCTCACCCTCATGCACATCCGCGCTCGACGCCACATTGCGCCACATGAAATCAGGCTACTCAGCGTGGACGGTCCGGAACGACCCGACGACCTGACGACCTGACGACCTGAAGACCCGACGAAGACAGGGCTGCCAAGGGCAAGACCCCTCAGGAAGAAATCGAAGAGTGCCATGCCCCTCCCCTACGATGATGAATTATGACAGCGTTCAAAGACATCCTCGAAGGTAGCGACGCCTACACCGCAGCTTTCTCATGCGGTGACCTGAGCGCACTTCCGCAGGCTCGGCTCGTGATCGTCACTTGCATGGACACTCGGATCAATCCCTTGGCGATCTTCGGACTCGACATCGGGGAGGCGCACGTGCTGCGCAACGCGGGCGCCCGGATCACACCGGATGTCATCAGGTCGCTCATCAAGTCGATCAACCAACTCGACGTCGAACGCATCGTTGTCATGCACCACACCGATTGCGGCGCTGCGAAGATCCGACTCGACTCGCTTCGCTCAGCGGTAACCGCCGCCACCGGCAACGACCCAGCCGGTGTCGACTTCCATCTCATCGGTGACCCGGCGACAGCGCTCGCAGAGGATGTCGAATCGATTCGTACCTGCCCTTATCTTCCTGTCGGCACAGCAGTCGCAGGTCTCACCTACGACGTTCACAACGGCGAGGTTCGTGTCGATCACGAGACTTTCGTCAGCTGAGCCGGTCGCCTTTCAGGCGGGGTCAGACGTCGAGGAATCTTGAGACTGCGATCCCGGCGCCAATGGCACCGATCAGGATTCCGACCACGCCGAGCGTTCCGAAGATGAAGAACATCTCCCCACTGCTCACCTGAAAGCCGCTCACAAGCGGTATGTCGCGCGAGCTCGGGAGCCATTTCTGGAAGAACGGCTTGAACGCAGCAAGGGCTGCGATCGCCAGAAACGCTCCGATAAGTCCCTGGACGAGCCCCTCGAGCATGAACGGGACCCGGATGAACCAGTTGGTCGCACCAACGAGTTTCATGACTTCGATCTCGCGTCGTCGGGCGAACATCGCCATACGAATGGTGTTGAGGATGAGTAGACCGGCAGCGCCCAACAAGAATGCCGCAATCACGAAGATTCCCACGGTGAGACGGCTCGAGAGCTGCTGGATGAGGCGAATGGTCTTCGACGCGAACACGACCTGCCCAACCCCTGACTTCGCTCCAAAGGTCTTGCCGAGGGCTTCGACGGCGTCGACCTCTTTGTTGACCGGTTCGACACGGAACGATGGCGGAAGCGTTTCGGGATCGATGCTGTCGACCAGTTCCGGCGAGTCGGCGAAAAGCACCTTGAACTCCTCGTAGGCCTCCTTCTTGTCGACGAAGCGGACACTGGCAACTTCGGGACTCTGTTCGAGATCATCCCGGAGCGACTGAACCTGTGCCGGTGAAGGATCGCGCTGCATGAAGATGACGAACTCGATCCCACCCTGCCAACGACGTGTTGCGTTCTCAACCCCTGATCGGAGCATGAGCGATGCGCCGACGAGCGCGAGCGATACCGCCACTGTCATGACCGAGGCGAGGGTGATGGTGATGTTCCGCCCGAGATTCGAAGCGGTCTCACGGACGTAGTACTCAGCTTTCAAAATTCCTGCCCCTGCCTACTCGTAGACGCCGCGGGATTGGTCGCGAACGATGGAGCCACGATCGAGTTCGATGACCCTTCGTCGCATGGTGTCGACGATTCCGCGGTCGTGGGTGGCCATGACAACGGTGGTTCCAGTCTTGTTGATGCGATCAAGAAGGCGCATGATGCCTACCGACGTTGCAGGATCGAGGTTTCCCGTGGGTTCGTCAGCCAACAAGATGAGCGGGCGGTTCACGAAGGCCCGAGCGACGGATACCCGCTGCTGCTCGCCACCGGAGAGTTCGTTCGGGAAGTTTGATGACTTATGAGCAAGACCCACGAGGTCGAGAATGGCCGGGACCTGCGCGTCGATGACACTGCGGGGTCGTCCGATGACTTCAAGCGCGAACGCGACATTCTCGAACACTGTCTTGGTGGGCAGGAGTTTGAAGTCCTGGAAGACGCAGCCGATATTGCGCCGAAGGTAGGGCACCTTCCAGCTTGAAAGCTGCCCGATGTCCTTACCAGCCACGAAGATCCGCCCGGCATCGGGCGTCTCTTCCTTGTTGAGGAGTCGGATGAAGGTGGACTTGCCCGAGCCGGAAGCCCCGACGAGGAAGACGAACTCGCCCTTGGCGATCTCCACGTTCGCATCGCGGAGCGCGACGGTGGAGGACTTGTAGGACTTCGTGACATTCTCGATCTTGATCATGGCGGAGGGCTCCAGCGGGACGGGATGCAGAGACGAGGGTAGACGCACCCGACCCTGTGGCGGTGCCACCGAGGCTGCGCTGAGCGACCCAGCGAGACATACCCGTGCGTTCAGTCGTCGTCGGCGTCCCTGAGGGCCCCGGCGACCGCAGGGTCCAAGGTGCACATGGTGACGGGAAGGTGATGTTCGCGGGTCCACGTCACCGTGAGGGGCGCGCTCCGCTGTTGTTCGAGGAGAGCCGCCCCTAGTTCTGGGTGCAACCAATACTGGCCGAACCGTCGCATCGGCCGTGAACGAAGGGCCCATGCGCGAGCCCGCTCGTCATCGTGCCCCAGCGCTGCGTCGATCAGCGTGGCGACCACCCGCCCCGGCGTGCGCAGACCGCTGATCGACTTGCCACAGTCATGCAGGAGCGCCGCCGCGAGAATCGGCCTAGTGGCGAGTTCGGCGAGCGATCGCTGCACGGTACGGGCCACTATGGCGCTATGGCGGCGATCAGGACCGCTGAGGCTGCGCCATATCTCGTACTCGCCGGCGAGCAGTACCTCGCAGACCCACTGTCTCTCGGCAGGAGGTGGACCACCGGGCCGGAGACTCCCGAAGAATCTTGAGATCAGATGTGAAGCCGCCGCCATCGGAGCATCAACTGCGGTGCTGAGCGCAGGTCCGCAACTGCGGTGTCTCCGCGAGGTCGGGATCTTCGAGCTCAGTCCCACAAACCTCACAGGTTCCGTAGGTTCCGTCATCGAGTCGAGCAAGTGCTCGCTCGACGTCATCGAGCGCTTCCCTCAGGGATTCGGCTTCGATCCGCTCGTCGACGGCACCATCCGATGCAGGAGTATCGATCGTGTCCTTCGCCTGCTCCGGCTCGTCGATCAGCGTGTCACTGACAGTCATCGGCGCTGCACTCGACGGCACGGCGGAAGGATCAGCGACTGTTTGCGCCGCTGTGTTGTCGATGTCGCTCATGGCTCAAGGCTAGTTCCGGGTTGCATGTGCTCGTGGATGAGCAGCGTCGTAGGCAGCAAACAGTCGTTCGGTCGAAACCATGGTGTACACCTGCGTCGTCGTGATCGATGCATGCCCGAGGAGTTCCTGCACCGCCCGGATGTCCGCCCCATGGTCGAGCATATGGGTCGCACAGCAATGGCGCAGCACGTGGGGACTGAGGCGACCGTCGAGACCCACAGTCTCGCCGTACTGGCGAACGATCCCCCACGCACCCTGCCTGCCCAGACGTCCGCCGCGTCGGTTCAGGAACACGGCATCAGCATCATCACGTCGAGCCCAGTGCTCGGGTTCGAACGCTCCCCGTCCCTCCGTACAGAGCCAGGCGACCAGTGCCATGCGTGCCCATCTTCCGAGCGGTACCACCCGCTCCTTGGAACCCTTGCCGAAGAGCCGGATCATTGACGCGTCGATATCGACGTCGCCGAGTCGGAGCGCGCAGACCTCGGAGATCCGGGCACCTGTTCCGTAGAGCACTTCCAGAACTGCGCGATCTCGTCGTGCCGCCGGTGCATCACCGACGACTGCGTCGAGGAGCGACTGCACCTCGGCCTCTGTAAGCGCCTTCGGTAGACCGGAGGGCACTCGCGGTGTCTCCACCCCAATGGATGGATCGAACTCGCTCAGACCCTCCTGGGACCGGAACCGGAACAGGGAGCGGACAGCCACGAGGGACCGTTTGACCGAAGACGGAGCCAGCCCCCTCGATCGCAGCGCCGCAACGTAGGCATCGAGATCCTTCGCCCGGACATCGTCAAGGGCGCATCCGCGTTCGCCCAACCACTCCCAGAATCCGCGGAGGTCACGCCGATACGCCGAAAGGGTGTTTGGGGACCGCCCACGTTCAGCGGCGAGCCAGATCAGGAAATCCTCGATATCGAGCGGGAACGGCCGGGAGTCGAACTCCTCAGACACCGCCAGCACCGAGTCGGGCGATGAGCAGGGTCAGCCCGATGATCGACTTGATGTCAAGAAGTCGATGATCAGCGATCATCGCGGGCACATCGTCGAGATGTATCCGTTCGATCGTGAGAGTCTCCTCCTCAATGCCCTGCACGTCGCGCTCGACCTCACTGAGTTCGGTTCCCAGAAAGACATGCGAGTACTCGTCGGTGAAACCCGCCGAATTCACGAATTCAACCAGCGGTTCCATACGACCAGCCCTCAGGCCGACCTCCTCGGCGAGTTCACGGTGGGCGGTTTCGATCGGAGGCTCATCGGCGAGGTCACGCTTACCCGCTGGGATCTCGAGCAGGAGCATGTCGAGCGCCGCCCGGTACTGACGCACCATCGTCACCGTGCCATCACCGTGATAGGGGACTACCGAGACCGCACCGGGATGACGAACGATGTCACGTTCGAACTGCGTGCCATCAGGCGCCTCGAACCGCCCGTTCGAGACCTTGATGATGTACCCGTCGAAGATGGGGTCCTCACCGAGGTAGCGGAAGGCGCCGGTCACGAGGCTGCGGTGTTCGCTCGCACCGAGTCGACATCGAGATCGGGGAGGTGAGGATTACGCCCTTCAGAGCGCACCAAGGATGCTGCGATGAACTCGCGGAACAGTGGTGCCGGACGCTCAGGACGACTCTTGAACTCCGGGTGGGCCTGGGTCCCGACCCAGAAGGGATGGTTTCGGAGTTCGATGAACTCGACGAGACGACCATCCGGCGAAGTACCCGAGCAGACGAAGTCGCTGTCGTCGAAGCGCGTGCGATATTTCGGGTTGAACTCGTAGCGATGACGATGCCGTTCGGAGACGACTTCGCTGCCATAGGCCGCCGCAACCTGTGACCCGGGTGTCAGTTGGGCGACATAGGCGCCGAGACGCATCGTTCCGCCCATCTCGGTGACATCGCGCTGCGTCTCCATGAGGTCGATCACCGGGTGCGGAGTGCGGGAGTCGAATTCACTGGAATGGGCACCCGTGAGTCCGAGACCGTTGCGGGCATATTCGATTGTCATCACCTGCATCCCGAGGCACAGCCCGAGGCAGGGGATGTCGTTCTCCCGTGCGTAGTTCGCAGCGGCGATCTTTCCCTCGACACCGCGCTCGCCAAAACCTCCGGGGATCACGATGCCGTCGAGATCGCGAAGACGGCCATCGGCCAGCATTCCTTCGACATCCTCAGCCTGGATCCAGACGATCTCGACATCGGCACCGTGGAAGAACCCACCATGTTTGAGCGATTCGACCACGGAGAGATACGCGTCGATGAGCGATACGTATTTGCCGATGATGCCCACCCGCACCGGACGAGTCGCGTTCTCGACCCGTTCGACCAAGGCTTCCCAATCGGAGAGATCGATCGGCATGTCACCAAAGCCGAACTGGTCGCAGATGAAGGTGTCGAGACCTTCCGCGTGCATCACGAGCGGCACCTCATAGAGGTTCCCGGCGTCAGCGGCATTCACCACCGCAGCAACGGGCACGTCACACAGATTGGAGATCTTCCGCTTGAGTTCGTCGGAGATCGGCGCCTCACTGCGGCACACGATCACATCGGGCTGGATCCCGCGGCTACGCAACTCGGTCACGGAATGCTGCGTGGGCTTGGTCTTCTGTTCACCCGACGGTCCGATGAACGGCACCAGCGTGACATGCACGTAGCAAACGTTGTGGCGGCCAACATCAAGGCGGAACTGGCGAATGGCTTCGAGGAACGGGAGGATCTCGATATCGCCGACCGTGCCGCCGATCTCGGTGATCACAACATCGATGTCGTCCGATGCCAGTCGGGTGATGCGTCGCTTGATCTCGTCAGTGATATGCGGGATCACCTGCACGGTTTTTCCGAGATAGTCGCCCCGACGCTCGGCAGCGATCACTGACGAATAGATCGAACCGGTGGTGGCATTGGAGTCTCGACTGAGTGGTTCATCAATGAATCGCTCATAGTGACCGAGATCAAGATCTGTCTCGCCACCATCGTCGGTGACAAAGACCTCGCCATGTTCGAATGGATTCATCGTCCCGGGATCGACATTGAGGTACGGGTCGAGCTTCTGCATCGTCACCCGGAGACCCCGGCTCTTCAGCAGACGGCCGAGCGAGGAGCCTGTGATCCCTTTGCCCAATGACGACGTCACACCACCTGTGACAAAGATGTGTTTAGTCATCAAATCCTCCCGGCGCCGGCGAACACGTCGGGATAGCACCATAGCGGCCGCGCGGCGGACCGGTGGCGGATGGAGTCAGCGGTGTGCCGCTGTGAGCAGCTCGCGAGCGTGCTGCTGTGCGGTCGCAGACTCAGGAGTTCCCGACAGCATGCGGGCCAACTCGGTGACACGATCAGTACCGTCCACAGCGACCACGATTGTCGAGGTGGTGGAACCATCGATGACCTTGTCGACGACGACCTGCGAGTCGGCCCACGCCGCCACTTGCGCCAGATGGGTGACAACGAATACCTGACGTCGGGTCGCCACCGCAGAAAGTGCCCGACCGACAGCTAACGCGGCAGCACCACCGATTCCCGCATCAACCTCGTCGAAGATCATCACCGGCGGGCCATCGCTGAGCACCAGTCGAAGTCCGAGCATCGCCCGAGCCAGTTCGCCGCCGGACGCGACTTTGGCGAGTGGTTGCACTGGCATACCCGGATTCGCAGCAAAGAGGAACCGGATATCCGCGCCCGCCACCCCGGCGACCTCGATCTCGACCCGGGCGTTGGGGAGCGCCAGTTCCGGAAGTTGCCCCTCGACCAGTCGGGCCAGTTCGGGAGCGACCTTCCGCCTCGCTTCCTCCACCGAACGCTCGCATGCAGCGAGTTCCATGACGGCACCTGCGCGCTGGGCCTCAAGTGATGCAGCGAGTTCCTCGAATCGTTCGAGATCAGCAAGCCTCTCTGATGCCCTCTGGTGCCAGTCCAGGACCTCGCCCAGAGTGTCGCCGTACTTACGTCGAAGATCCTGGAGGAGCCGGCGACGCTCGCCGATCCACTCGAGTCGGCCAGGATCGGCCTCGATTGACTCGGCACTCCCACGAAGATCAGAAACCAGATCAATGAGTTCCACTCGAAGCGTCGAAAGTCGTGTGATCTGCGACGTGAACGGGGCCCGCTCTCCGAGTGCTGAGACAGCGCTGAGAACCTGGTCGATTGCGCCGCCCTCCTCGCCCAGCACGAATACTGCATGCTCGGCCGCCTCCCGGTGGCCGGTGGCGTCAGCGAGCAGTTCGGACTCGGCACGTAGAAGATCATCCTCCTCGGGCGAAAGGATCATGGCCTGATCAAGTTCGTCGACCTGGAAGCGCAGCAGATCGAGTTCCCGGGCCCGGTCGCGCGCATCCCCCCCGAGGCCAGCGAGTCGGGCGTCGATCTCGGCAAGTGCACGCCGAGCGGCGCCCAGCGACTCGAGGTCGATGCCCCCGAACTGATCGAGGGCATTGCGCTGCACTGCCGGACTGAGAAGCGACTGATGGTCGTGCTGACCGTGGATGTCGACAAGTCGGGCACCGATCTCAGCGAGTTCGGCGAGTGTGGCCAGCCGGCCATCGACATACGCCCGCGATCTGCCCGATGCTGGAATGATCCGTCGGAGGATGTGCTCGGTTTCATCAATTTCGAACCGAGCTTCCACCACAGCCTCGGCGGCTCCGGGTCGCACCATCGAGGCGTCGGAGCGACCTCCTATGAGTAGGGAAATAGCGGTGATCACGAGGGTCTTGCCAGCCCCGGTCTCCCCCGTGACGGCTGTCATTCCCGCTCCAACGTCAAGGCGGAGTTCGGCGATCACCCCGAGATCCCTCACCTGCAATTCCGTCAGCATTGTGAACCGGCTCCGCGCATCCGCACCCCTACCGATCAGCCAGACCGAACTTGGCCTTGAGGATCGCATGGAAATCCCGCGGGCCGAACATGACCAGTCGAGCGACGGTTTCTGACGCCCGACACGTGACCGTGTCGCCGGTTCGGAGATCGCCCATCGCCCGACCATCGATCACCAATGCGGCGGGGCGGTGGTCGCTCACCGTCAGCCTGATTTCTGAGTCATCGTCGAGCACGAGGGTGCGGTCGAACAGCATGTGGGGCGAAACAGGCGTGAGCAACAGCGCCCTGTGTGTTGGCTCGACAATCGGTCCGCGAGCTGAGAATGCATATGCCGTCGATCCCGTCGGAGTAGCAACGATGAGGCCGTCGGCGGCGTATGGGGTGAAGAACGAGCCATCGAGTTCAACATCGAGTCGCACGGTGTTCCCGCTTGCGGTTTTCTCGACAACTGCTTCATTGAGAGCGAGAACCGTGACCGGCCCTTCGGCCTCGGATGCGGAGATCGTGACCTCGAGAAGCATCCGTTCCTCGACCGTGTACTCGGCCGCCAGGAACTTCTCGAGAGCATCCCTGACTCCGTCGGGTTCAACATCGGTGAGGTAGCCGAGTTGACCGAAGTTGACTCCGATGATGGGCACCCCCTGCTGGGCGACGAGGGCCACAGTGCGCAGCATGGTTCCATCACCACCGAGACTCACGGCGACGTCGGCAGTGTCACCAAGCGTCTCCTCGATCACGCCGTTCGATGATCGACCCAATCGATCAGCGTCGGCCTCGGGAAGGACGACCCGATGACCGAGTTGCTCGAGCCAATCGACCGTGCTGCGGGCGACAGCGCTCGCTTCTGGCCGATCCTGGTGGGTCACGAGGGCTATGACAGACATGTCAGCCTTGCTCCGTAAGTTGAACTGTTGATGCCGCCGCGAAAGGCTCCGCTTTCAGGGCAAATGCTCCTGATCTCGGGGCCGCCGCCACTGCATCAATGATCGATTCGGCCAAGGCCTCGTGGTCGAGGCCGGGCGCATTGATGAGGCCGGGTGAACGTCCGACGACGACGAACTCGACGTTGCCATCCGAACCGGTGATGGGCGAAACCATGACCCCAATGATGACCGCTGCGAGGGAGACCATGGAGTCGGTGACCTCGGTGAGCACTCTCGTCCAGATCTCCGGGTCGGTGATGATGCCGCGCCCACGAGCGGCTTCCGTGCGCCCTGCTTCGAATTGGGGCTTCACCAACAGAACGAAAAGGGCACCCGGCTGACACAACGCGAACACCGGTTCGAGCACGATCCGGAGGGAGATGAACGAAAGATCCCCGACGACGAGGTCTACCGGTCCCCCGATGATCTCCAGATCCGCAGCACGAATATTCTTGCGTTCGATGTTGCGGACGCGATGGTCGGCGATGAGTCGCTCGTGGAGTTGGTTATGACCAACATCGAGAGCAATGACCTGCGCTGCGCCGTACTGCAGGGCACAGTCGGTGAAGCCCCCGGTGGAGGCTCCGACATCGAGGACTCGGGCTCCGCGGAACGCGTCACCAAGATCGAACTCGAGAATCGCACCTTCAAGCTTTGCCCCCGCCCGACTCACGAACCTTGGCGGAGGGCCCAACAACTCGACCGCCTCCGCAGCATCGACCAGACGTGATGCCTTCGGCGCAGGTGCACCGCCGACAGTCACTCGCCCAGCGGCGATCTCGGCCTGCGCGCGCTCTCGACTCGGCGCAAGGCCTCGTCGTACGAGTTCGGCATCGAGACGTCGGCGTGTTCCCACCGCTGCGACGCTACCGGCCACCGTCGGAGTGGGAAAGAGTCCTTCGGACCAGCGAAAGGAGATCATCAGCGACAACATCAGCAGGTGGATCGGTGGGAAGGTCGGTCGCCGAGGTGACTCCGGAGAGCACGAGCCCGAACCGGTATCCCATCGTCACTGCGAATGCACCATCCGTGTCGGCCCTATCCCCCACGACCATGCCATCGGGACCGAGCGCAGCGCTGACCATCCGTGCCATGGGACCGTGGGGCTTCCCCGCCAGATCGGGCTGTCGGCCGCTCGCCATGACGATCGAGGCGAGGATCGAACCAGCCCCGGGGATGGGACCTGTCGCTGTCGGGTAGGTCGAATCGGTGTTCGTTCCCACGAGACGAGCCCCGTCGCGTACCGCAGTGGAAGCGACTCGCATGCGCTGGTAATCGAACGTCCGATGAAAACCAACCACGACCACCTCCGCACCCCAATCGGCAGCACGTTCATCACCGGCATCAATTGTCTCGCAGCCACGACGCTGCAACTCCTCGTTGACGCCAGGTCCGGCGCAGACCATCACCCGTGTACCCGGATCGATCAGACTGGCGGCCGCCATTGCCGCAGTGAACACAAGCTCCCCCGCCTCGATCCCGTGCCGAGCGAGTTTCTCGATCACGGCGGTTCGGGGGGTAAAGGAGTTGTTCGTCACGAACGCCACCGACTCGCCCGAGCGGTGCAACATAGCCACGGCCTCGGATGCTCCGGGTATCGGCTGATCCCCGAGCCACACCACGCCGTCGAGGTCAAGTGCCCAAGCCATGAACCGAGTCTCTCACCCGAACAACCCCCGACGGGTCGGACTGCCGAGGCCGCTCCATCTGCTAGACCAACCGGGTGCCAGCCTTCGAACCGTTCCGCGGGATCCGCTACGACACTCGCACCCTTGATCCAGCGCTGGTGACCTCACCTCCCTACGACGTGATCTCGCACGCTGATCGCAACTCGCTGGTGGCGGGATCCGAGTTCAACGTGACGCTGATCGATCTCCCGATGACTGATCCGAACCAGCCCACGCTCGACCCGTATCGAGTCGCCGCTGAGCGCCTCAGAGCTTGGCGTCAGGACGGGATACTGCTCACTGACGAGGTTGCTTCATTCACCGTTCACCGGATGTCATCAGTTGACGAGGATGGTGTCGCCCACCACACGATCGGGGTGATCGGAGCTTTGCGTCTCAGCGCCCCGGGCGAAGGCGAAATCCTGTGCCATGAGTACACGACCCCGAAGGCCAAGAGCGATCGACTCGATCTGCTCGGCGCTACTGAAGCCAACCTCTCAGCAGTATGGGGCCTTTCTCCTGCCCCCGGGCTCACTGCACTTCTCACCCTTGAAGACCCCCCGACGATGGAGTTCAGCAGCGAGGGAGTGACGAACACCGTCTGGATCGTCTCCGATGGAGAACGAATCGAAGAAATTTCTGCGGCGATCGCCGCGCATCCAGTTGTCATTGCCGACGGCCACCACCGCTATGAGACCTCACTCGCCCATCGAGATCGCGTCCGCTCGGCGTCCGGGAACCTCACCCCTGCCGAGTCAGTGATGTGTTTCGTGGTTGAGCTCTCCGAGTCGCAACTCAGCGTCGCACCGATTCATCGCCTCGTAACGGGACTCGACGATGCGGTCGATCTCATCGGCGTGCTCGAGGAATTCTTCAACATCGAACCGTTCGATGCTCCGACAGTCGGTGTGATCGGGACGCTCGAAGCGGTTGGCGCGCTCGCATTGGTCCTCCCCGATCGCGAACTTCTCCTTTATCCGCGCCCCGAGATGTTTCCGGCAACTCGGGATCTCGACTCCAGTCGGCTTGACCTTGCACTTGCATCCGTCAACGGCATCGATGTGACCTACCAGCACGGGGTCGAGAACATCCGCAACGCGGTCGCTTCGGGAAGCGCTGACTTCGGGGTGCTGCTGCGTCCTGTGACCGTTCCGCAGATCGTCGAGATCGCCGAGGGTGGAGAGCGAATGCCACCGAAGAGCACCTTCTTCTACCCGAAGCCTCCCACCGGCATCGTCCTGCGCAGCCTTCTCCAGGACTAAGCGGGCCGGCGAGGCTCGGATCCGGGCCGCAGATCCCTCAAGATCTCATGCATTTCACCGGCCCGTTCGTCGTCACCGGCGGATCGGGCAGTGAGGCAGCGGTGACGCAGCGGTGACGCAGCGGTGAAAAGGCGTTCGCCCGACATGTGGTCGTGGTGGACCTTGATCGCTCGCCGAGTGCGACACGGGGCGGCGCCGAAGCGTCGCCCCGTGTCGGACACGTCGTAGCAATCAGGCGACGGTAACAGCTGCATCCAGATAGACGTCCTGGATGGCGTTGAGCAGTTCGACACCCTCGGCCATGGGCCGCTGGAACGCCTTGCGGCCAGAGATCAGACCTGTTCCACCAGCGCGCTTGTTGATGACGGCCGTTCGAACCGCATCGGCGAGATCCGACTCGCCTTTGGACTCGCCACCGGAGTTGATGAGACCGATGCGACCCATGTAGCAGTTGGCGACCTGCCAGCGGGTGTAATCGATGGGGTTCTCGGGGACCAGATCGCTGTAGACCAGCTTCGAGGTCTTGCCGAACCCGCTCAGTGCGTTGTAGCCACCGTTCTTCGTCGGAAGTTTCTGCTTGATGATGTCGGCTTCGATCGTGACGCCGAGATGATTCGCCTGTGCGGTGAGGTCGGCTGAATCGTGATAGTCGACCCCGTCGACCTTGAAGCCGTCGTTGCGGAGGTAGCACCACAGCACGGTGAACATCCCGAGCTCATGGGCACGATGGAACGCCTCAGCGACTTCAATGATCTGACGGCGAGACTGCGGCGAACCGAAGTAGATCGTGGCCCCAACCCCGGCGGCACCAAGCTCAAACGCCTCATCCACCGAGCCGAACATGATCTGGTCATAGTCGTTCGGGTAGGTGAGAAGTTCGTTGTGATTGATCTTCACAATGAAAGGGATCTTGTGGGCGTACTGGCGTGCACACAGACCGAGCACACCGAAGGTGGTGGCAACAGCATTGCATCCACCTTCGATCGCGAGTTCAACGATGTTCTTCGGATCGAAGTACATCGGATTCGGAGCGAAGGACGCGGCCCCGGAGTGCTCAATACCCTGATCGACTGGCAGGATCGAGACATAACCCGTATCCGCCAGTCGGCCATGGCCGAACATGCTCTGGAGATTCCGCAGCACCTGTGGCGAACGATCACTCAATGCATAGACGCGATCAATGATGTCGCCGCCGGGAAGCGTGAGCAGGTCGCGGGGAATCCCGGTGCAGGTATGGGAAAGCAGTCCTTCGGCATCATCACCCAGAAGCCCTTGAATGTCGGTCATGCCACTCCTCGATCGCCACGATGCGACTGTCGCATCGATCTATTTGACTGACGGAGCCTAGGCGCGACGCCTCCCTGCCCGGATCACCCCGGAAGGGAGATCGATTCCAGGGCGTCACTGATGGCCGTCCTCACACGAGCCGGGGCTCTTGCTGACACCAACGTGGACACCACAACCTCGGTGCGACTGACAGTGGCCCCGCCGGAACGGAAGAAGCGACGTCGAACCCGTCCCACTGCGACGATGTCATCGCCCTGGTCGAACCGCAACGCTCGTTCGGGTGGATCGAACCACACGACTGGCACAGTGTCGACTTGTCCCTCAGGGGGACGCACAGTGACATCGGCAGTGAGCAATACCGACCCAGAGGCCAACACCCGATGCTCTGGCGTACGAGTGAGACGCCCACGCAGGATGACGATATTAGTTCCGTCCGAAATCGCTTCCTGACTGGCGACACGGACCCCGGACGGCTCCGGATGGTCGGACTGCTGCCGCTCGGTGTCTGCGACAAGCTTGATGGTCTTCGATTGACGGGACATGGGCCCTCCCCATGGACTCGTTCGTCCGCTGCGAACGAACTGTTGATGGTGGAGGAAGTGTTCAGAACCTACTGAGTGGGTGTGACAGTCCCGGATTGCTCAACGCAACGAGCGCAGCCTCGTGCTCACGTCGCCGAAGTCGGGATCCACATCACGAATCCGGGCAAACAGTTGGCGTGCCTTCGGAACATCGCCCGCACGCTCGTAGAGATCCGCGAGCGCATACGCCCTGCGCAGGTGATGAACCTGCGGACGTTTGGGAAACGACCATCCCTGTTCGAGCAGTCGGATCGCGTCAACGATGCGCTCCCGATCGGCGAGGGAACCGGCCATCACGATCCGGCCCTCCGTGACAATTTCAGCGCTGGGAGACACCTCGCGCACTTCGGTCCAGCATTCCTCAACAAGAGCCCACTGCCGAAGTCCCCGATAGCAATCAGCAAGGACCGGCAACTGATCACTGGACTTGGAGATCTGCCGGAAGGCTTCCAATTCCTTCGCAGCCAACTTCCATTTCTCCTGCCGGTAGAGCGTCAGCCCGTAGAGTTCACGCACGGCTGGCACCGTCGGAGCCTCGTCGACCAGTTTCTTGAGAATCTTCGCAGCGTCAGCGAAACGGTCCTCCTCAAAATGCTCGGCAGCTTCTGCGAGACGCCGCTCAACCCGCTCACGTCGAGCGTTCGGCACAGCCTTCGCCAGTTGGGCTCGCACCTCCTCAGCCAGGTCGATCGGCGCCGGGTCCGGACGACGCCGAACCTTCTGAGCCGGCGTGGGCGTCGGATCGTCCTCGACGACCTCGACGATGATTCGCTCTTCGACTCCAGCGTCACGGGCCGATCGACGTTCGGCGTCGACAGCGCGAGCTTTGTCATCGTGCGCAGCGGGCGAGGACCGTCGCGCAGCCGCAGGTGAACGCTGCGGATTCGCAGCCTCGACGGCATCGCGCCAAGCCCGGGAGGCACCGACAACCCGTCGCCCAGTGGCGGCTCCAGCGCCTCGCCGGGCTACTCCGCCCCAGGCTCGAGGCGTCTCAAGGGCTGGTCCGTCCTCCCAGCCCGGACGGTCCTCCGCACGGGAAGAGTCGCGTCCCGGTGAACTGCGACGCACAGCGCGGTCATCGGCACCGGAACGCGCACGACCTGAATCAGCGCGGCGCGCCGGCGCGCCCGTGCGAGGCGGGCCAGAACGACTGGCCGGCGCGCCGGCACGGCCCGAACGAGCGTCAGGACGGCCATCACTGGCTGCCGAACGGGAATCCCGAGCGCCCGGTCGAGCCGCGGAGCGACTGGCGTCCTCTCTGGAATCAGGTCGGCCAGCCCGGGAGGATGGCCGACCACTTGACGACCGGCCGTCTCGAGAGTCCGGTCGAGCGTCTCGCGAGGATGACCTGCCCGCCGCACCGGTGCGCGGTTCGCGAGAGGGACGTCCGGCGGGACTCGAGCGTTCGTCACGAGAACCGCTGCGACCAGATGAGCCAGCTGACTTGCCGCCCGAGGCCGAGGGCTTCCCGGCCGGACGTCCAGCCCCGCGCTGCGCGCTCCCGCCTTCGCGACCAGAGCGAGCTCCCGATGGGGCTCCTCTCGAGGCGCCACCCGATGCGGGACGGCCGCCTCGGGAGCGAGGTGAATCAGATGAAGGGGGGCGTGGCATCACAACAACCTATCGGGCAGCGAAGGGGTCAGAATCCGGTGAATCTGCCCGAGAACGAGAAAAGGACCCCCGAGGGGGTCCTTTTCATATGAGAAATCCGGCGGCGTCCTACTCTCCCAGGGAGTCTCCTCCCAAGTACCATCGGCGCTGGTGGGCTTAACTTCCGTGTT
>Ga0209084_1000691_pt1 | contig 31301 bp, 27 predicted proteins | sample C_130820_MF_Meta_FD_187309 | JGI IMG/M metagenome (GOLD analysis project Ga0209084, IMG submission 187309) | Freshwater microbial communities from Lake Croche, Canada to study carbon cycling - C_130820_MF_MetaG (SPAdes) (version 2) | ecosystem: Environmental > Aquatic > Freshwater > Lake... | reverse complement strand
GTAAAATCCTGAACTTTTTGCCCCTAAGCTTAATTTTGGGGCTTTTCATGATGGTATCTAACCAATCATTTGGTCAAGGTACCGACGCCACCATTTATGGTAAAATTAGTGATGAAAAAGGGGAAGCTATTCCTGGAGTCACTGTAAGAATTAAAAATGAATCCACTGGATTTCAGTCGGGTACTGTTTCCAATGTGAACGGAGAGTATCAATTACAGCAGTTGCCTTTGGGTAAACCCTATTCGGTTGCCTTCTCGTTTGTTGGCTATCAGACCTTGAAATTTTCAGATTATGCTGTAAACCAAGGAGATAAATTACGAATTGATGGGAAATTAGTTCCCAGCAATACCCAATTATCTGAGGTGGTGGTGAGTGCAAATTCATTTGTCAATAAAGAAACATCACGTGCTGGTGCGGCGATTGCCGTAACATCCTTACAGATGAAGCAATTGCCCATGGAAGGAAGAAACTTTACAGCATTAACCGCGCTTTCCCCACTTCAAGGTAAAAACGGGAGTTTTGGAGGACAGCGTATCTCATCGACCAACGTAACCATGGATGGAGTAAATGCAAGGAACATGTACACGAATGGAGCTGTAGGAAATGGCCCGTACACGATCTCGCAAGAAGCTATTCGCGAATACCAAGTGTCTACTAACAACTATGATGTAACACAAGGTAGAATGGGAGGAGGGTCCCTAAACGCTGTGACAAAAAATGGTACCAATACCATGGAAGGAAGTGCATTCTTTTTCCAACGTGCTAGCAGCGCCTTTGCTTTTGGTAACAAACTTTTCCCCATGAATAGTGAGTATAACTCAAATGGAACTCCAAGAACAACCAACATTGACCAAAAACAATTTGGATTTTCATTAGGAGGGGCATTAATTAAAGACAAGCTTCATTATTTTATCGCCTATGATCGCCAAACCGAAACCATTCCACTTCAAATTGCACCAGTTGTAAACCCCACTGAAGAAGCAAGATTTGGAATTACGAAGGCAAATTTAGAGCAATTGATTTCTATAGCTCGCGAAAAATATGGAATGAAAAACACAAGTCAATATGGTGATTTTTCTCGTGATACAGAGGCAAATGCTCTTTTCGCCCGTTTAGATTGGCAAATAAATGACAAAAATAAATTGACTTTTAGAAATAATTTAACTACTTGGTTTGCCCCAAATTCACAAAATGATAATTCCAACATTAATTTATTAGAAAGTAATATTGGATATAAGACACTCGAAAACTCTGCCTTATTGTCCTTGCGTTCTGATTTAGCCCCTAATTTAACTAATGAATTGAAATTTCAATTTCAAACTGTTAACCGAAATTACATCGTCAATTCAGATTTGCCTGAAGGTAATATACCTAGAGCCATTGTAACCGTCACTTCCGTGATCCCAACGTCTGCCAATCCAAATGCCACACAAACTAAAACTGTTCAGTTTGGAGGCCAACGTTATGGAACTGAATATGCGAATGACGTAACAATGCATTTAGCCAATACGACTTACCTTAGAAAAGGTAATTATAATTTTAAATTTGGAACAGATAATATGTTAACTTTTCTAGATTCTAAAATTGTGAATGAAATGAACGGTCGCTTTTTCTTTAATTCTATAAATGACTTAGCCAATTTAAAACCAAGTAGATACGCGAGAGAGGTTCCCCTTACTAATCCTGCTGTTCAACAATCCCTTTTAGATTTCTCCGCTTTTGCGCAAGTAGATTTTGAGCCCTTTAAAAACGTGAGTGCCATGGCAGGTTTACGCTATGATGCAACTATTTTCTTCAAACAAGGTGATGCTAATCCGACATCAGAGTCTAAATTAGGTATTGCAACCAATAATCAAATGGCTGATTTCAACAATTTTCAACCACGTTTGCAGTTGACTTGGGATGTTAAAGGACGCCAAAAAGATATCATTAAATTCGGTGGAGGCGTATTTTCCGCACAACCTGTATCTTACCTGCAGTTGAATAATATTCAAAACAGTGGTTCCATCGTTGGCTCTATTGATGTTTCAGGAGCTTTGGTTCCGACACCTGATTTTAATGCCTATAGAAATGATCCAACAAGCACTCCTGGCATACCAAAGGGTACTCCTTATGTATCAACCATAAACGCAGTCAATAAAAACTTTGAGGTACCTTCTGTTTACAAGTTAAACTTTTCTTATAATCGTTTCTTCAATGATCGTTTCCGTGCAGGTGTAAATTTATTGTGGTCAAAAACGGTCAATAACTATGCATATTACGACCGAAATATTGTGGATCAGCCATATTTTACGCTTAGCAATGAAGCCAATCGTGGTGTTTTCGTCCCAGCTAATACGATTCCGGCCAACGGAGCTACGGATTGGACGAAAGGAAGAAAATCGACTGAATTAGGACGTGTACTTGAATTACAATCGACGGGTGTTTTGGACCAGGTTGCCGTTGTGCTTGACGCAAGTATGAAAATAGGTAATGATGGATATTTTACAATCAGCTATACTAAGAATGATACAAAAGATAATAGTTCTTTTAATTGTTGCGTGGCAAACACATCTACTTTCAGACCTGTTGTAGATGATCCTCGTGACCAAACAGTAGCTTATTCTGATGATCAATTTTCTGATAAATTAGTTATTTCATCCGCCACGCCGACATTCAAAGGATTCCAATTAGGCGCTATTTTGAATGGAGTGGGTGGTACTCGATACTCCTTTTTGGTGGGTGGTAATAAAAGTATAAATGGTGACTTTAACCTAACAAATGATTTGGCCTATGTATTTGATCCTAATGGTGCTAATGTGCCTGCAGCCATAAAGACAGCTATGCAAGGATTATTAGACAATCCAGATGTGACCGAAAGCATAAAAACATATATCAAAGATAATATCGGGAAAGTTGCCGCACGTAATGGTGGCGTAAACCCTTTTTATTATACGGTAGATTTACGCTTAACTAAGGATATCCACTTCTTAAAAAAGCATAACATGAGCTTATCAGCAGACATTTTTAACTTCATGAATATGTTGGACAAAAACGAAGGCGTTAGCTATAATCATGGAAATACCAACCTAGTTTCCATGACTGGTTTTGACCAAAAAACGATGAATTATAATTATAATGTAGAAACAGCAGCAGGTCGTAAATTAACTTCTGCAGGTGGAACACCTTGGAGAATTCAGTTTGGACTTCGTTATTCATTTTAATTAAATAAACTGCGTAAGAAAAATAAAAGAATCCACCTCAAACGAGGTGGATTCTTTATTTTACGGGAGTGAAAGCAAAACAGGTAGCACGAGTGGTGGTGATGGCGAAATGCTACTTTGTTAAAATTTAAACGAAGTCTTGAAATAACCTTTATCGGTCCAATTATTGCTAACGATTTGAACTTACTTTTTTCCAAATAAGTTCCTGCCCTTTTAACTCTTTAGGTTTTAAAGTAAGAACTTGGAAATCTTGGCTAAATGAATAATCTCTAATAAAAATAGGTACGATGTCTGGTCTAGGGTGAGGAAGAATCGAATAGAAATCACGGAAATGAGTTACGATTGATTCCTTCGAATTAATTTCATATTTTCCACTATATCCTATAACGATAGTGTCTTTTAAACTTAGCATGGCCGCCATTTGACCATCAGGATTATACATGAGGACTCCTTTGTCAACGGTATTCGTATTGATGCTGGTTAAGTGCCAAGTACCAATAAATGCTTTTTTTGTGATTTTATAGCTATTGTTACAAGCAAAAAGGCTTAAAGCTAATAAGAGTATAAGGGCAATTTTCATTTAATGATTATCTAGAGTATGAATTAATATATGCAAGATAATATTTCTAGGAATGTTACTTGGCTTCGAAGGTCACACAGCATAAAAAAATTTTGCCATGATAAAAATCTAGTTTAGTCTCGATTACCCAATCACGTAGCATGAGATGGGTTTTCAGACTAAATTAAGTTTTGTATAAATTTAAAAAAAGTCAATCGCTGGTCGTTTAAACCAAAGAATAATCTGTTCCCAAAAATGTAAAAAGGTACAAAGTCCAAGCTAATTTTATTCGAAATGCGATTGAATTACATTTTCTTTCTAAAAAATTAAACAAATAAAAAATTCATGAAAAAATTAGTTCTATTGAGCGCATTCGTTGCCTCCGCATTTATTTCAAATGCCCAAAAAGCAGGTAAAATTTTTGTCCAAGAAGATAAAGGGAAAAGCTTCCAATTAGGTTCTGACAAAAGCGTTCAAACAGTTTTAAAAGCGGTGGAAGCTTTTAATGCCATTGACCATGACGCAGAAGTTAAACTTTGGTCAGATGAATATGTGAAAAGAAGTGGGGAAGGCCATAAGAAAGCTGTGGAGACCTTAAAGTCGGTGAGCAACAAACCAATGGCCATTGTGCCCATCAAGGTGGAAGGTTCAAACAGGGAAATCGTGATGGTTCAATCGACGGAAGACCGTGTTTTCAAAAATGGCTCCAAACAAAACTTGAATTTATTTGAGTTATTTTTCATAGACAATGCGGGTAAAATCGAGAATACTTTACAATATTCATCGATTCCTGCAAGCAATGAATTCGGTAAAACTTCCGGAGGAAAATACATAGCGAGCAAGCCAGGATCTGAAGTAGATGGGAGATCTTTGCAATTCTCAAACCGCGGGGAAGTTGCTGCCATTGAAAATTTCGCCAAAGCATTTAATGCCATGGATGTACAAGGAGTAGCTACGGTCATGGCAGATGTTGTGACGCTTAATGGTTTTGATGGGTCATCAAACAAAATCACCAAAGACATGCTTCCAGGCATATTCGCAGCATACAAATCATTAGATTGGAAGCCTGGTTTAATCATTCCATTTAAATTAAAAGATACCGATCCTGCCTCAGGAATTATGGTTTACTCAACAATGAAAAGTGTAGCCAAAGATGGTACCGTTTGGGACAAAAGTATCGTTGAACTTTTCGGTTTCAACCTGGACGGGAAAATCGATTCAATTACTCAGTTTTCTAGAGAAAAATCTAACTAATCAAATCCATCCATCGCTGCGAAATTCAGCATAAATAATTAATACGACACAAATACAATGAAAAATTTAACTTTACTAGCTTGCTTGATTGCAAGTGCAATGATGTCTTGTTCAAAACAAAAAAGCAAATTGCCTGAAGGGGCAGTGGGATATGTTGTTGCTAAATCAGCTAATATTGATTTAAGCTTAAAATCCATAACCGCATTAAGCGATGGAGATTCAGCAACGTACCGTTCGACCTATTCTGAAGATGCCGTTTTTTATGACAATTTAGATTCCACAAATCTGGATAAAAACATTTCCATATTCACTGTTTTCAAAGCCAAAGGTGTTACGATGAAGCTTGATAAGATTTTGGATATCAAGGAAAATATCTATCCAACTCCCTCTTATTATGGTGTAAGTAATTTTGTGTCTGCATATGCTGTTTTTACTTTAACTCGAGGCGATAAACAAACGAAGGTGGTAATTCACTCGGTGGACGGTATCAAAGAGGGTAAACAAGTCGTGGAATGGCTTCGTTATGACACCAAGAATATCAATGAAATTTTACAGTAAAATAGGCTAACTATTCGAAATCCTGCTTCCTTGATACAATCATCCTTTCAGGTTTGCTGTAGGATAAAAGAATCCACCTCAAAAGGGTGGATTCTTTTGTATTATAGGAGTTGTAGCAAAACAGGTAGCACGAGAGAGGTTTTCAGGTGAAATGTGAGTTTGTTTAAATTTAAATAATTTCTAATTCTCTTGTAAAATTTTTAATTTTCAACATCTATACTTACCACAAAAATCACACCATGGAAGTACATCACCATTAACATCACCCCAAAAAGTGGAAAGAGTACATTTATCATAGGCTTCCCTGAATTATGTTTCAATATCGCGGAAGATTGGTATTAAAAAGGAATTCAAGCATCACATGCATTTTACGGAATCGTAGAGGGTACAAATACGATCACGTATTCTAAGACAGGTACAAAAGATGCTGCAGACCAAACATCTTACACGGTGAACTTTACTTTTGCGACTTATTATTTACAAGATGCAGTAAAATTTGACGCGGCTAAGGGTATTGAGCAAATTGTATCTCAGAAATACCTTGCTTTCTTCATGAACTCAGGCATGGAAGCATATTTCAATTATAGAAGAACTGGTTTTCCTGCTTTTTCAATTGGTGTAGGAAATGGAAACTCAAGTCTTATTTCACAAAGATGGCAATATCCAATTGCTGAGAGATAGGCGAATGCGACTAATTATACCGCGGCAATTATCAGCCAATATGTGGGAAAAGATGATAATAACGACCTTATGTGGTTAGTTAAATAATAGTATTTCATAAAAGTGTTTAGTGTTATAAAGGGATAGAAAAAATTTCTATCTCTTTTTTATTTTCGTACATACAGGCTAATTCTGGAAACATCATTAGGATAACCTTTGGTTTCAGAAATAGTCATAAAACCTGTTCGATCAGCTTTGAATGTTATGGCTTCGCCTTGATGTTCATTAGCTGCATAAGGCGCGTCAAGTGGCTTTCTAGAAAGCGTATTTAGTATAGTTTCATTGACAGTTCTTTTCCAATACCAAATTTGACTTTTGTTTCTTAGGAGTATTTCTTGGCCATCGGTAGAAATTCCACCGGAAGTTAAATAATCGAAACCTAATAGTGCCATTGGTTTAGAAGGAATAATGGCGGTTGTTGATTGTGGATAGGGGATTTGATAAAGATGTGTTTTAGAATTTTCTTTTGTTAAAATATATAAATCACGTGTTAATGGATCTAATAAAATTGTTTCGGCATTGGTAGAACCTTTTGAATAGGAAACTCTTATTTTATCAAATTCTTTGATGTGAATTTCTTTCGACGAGGACAATCCTGACATTGTTGGTTCGACAAAACGATAAATTGTTGCATAGGGATTTAAAGCGTTATTATCTCCGATATCAGCTACATAAATATAATGATTGTTCGCTAAAGGTCCTGGCCCTACCGTCATATCTTCCCAGTCGGCAGGCGCTACTCCATCGATTACAATTCGACCTAAATCTTCTCCTTTTTTATTTGTTATGTAAATGAAATTTTTTCCTGGTTTATCTTCATGGATGTAAATAATGTCCTTGAATTGTAAGCTTTCTGCAATGCCTGAAATCTCATCATATTCTTGTTTCGCCATCACACTAATTAAAGGTACATCGTTGAATTCAACGCATTTATTTAACAAGGATAAATCATAAATTATTTTTGGAAATACCTCTACTACTGGATTTTTGGCATTAGCCAAGCTATCCAATTTTGCTTCTTCTATAGGAGAATTTTTGACGCATGATGAGCTCAAAAATAGGATTAAAATTAAGTGAAAGAAATAATTTTTCATTTGGCAAAGATAATGAGTATAAAAAAAAAGGACAGAAAAATCTGCCCTTTTTAATAGTCAATTCGTTTTATTAATAGGTGTGCTGGTTCCCTGAATTATCTATAGGGAATGCACCTAAATCTTTGTTTGGTGGGGTAATGGTTGCACCAAAAATACCACCGATAGGCACTTTATTTTGAGGGAAGCCATACTCAACTAATTTCGGTGCGTTAGACTTTTTAGGCATCGCATTTACACCGGTTCCAGCTGCATGCACTCCGGCTCCTATGGCAGGAGAACCCGTATTTAAATGGAAATCCGCTCCAACTGGGATATCATAAACGCGATATAATCTGCCAGCACTATTAGATGCTACATTATAATTTTTAAATAATGGATCATATTTTAAGGAATCATTGGCATTGTTTGTTCCAGGGTTAGTTCCATTGGCAGCAATTTTTCCATTCACAAATCCATTTATATCAGTAGGTTGCTTAATAGTAAATTGGTTGGCCTCAATGAATACCATATATTGCTCTGAACCACCCATCGGTTTTCCTCGACCAATACACGTTAAATTATTTCCGTATGAAGTATTCAACGTGTCACTAGGCTTTCCTTTTTCAGAAGCAAATGATATTCTTAAACCCGCTTTACTATTCACAATGATATTGTTATAAATAAAACCACCGGCGTTAGTCTCCGTATTAATAGAACCATTTCGAGTAGCTTTAGTTTGTCTGAATCCATTTTGAACCACTGTATTATTGTAGATATTGACCATACAAGTTTTACCTACATCTCCAGAGGTTTTTAAGCCATTCGTGGCCACGCCAAAACTCAAGTTGTAAGCCATATCACCATAGCAATCATTCTTTAAATTGACACCTTCTCCTCCTGTGGCCCCAATTTTCGAAAATGTATTTCGCATAATACTTACATATACGTTTTGGCACTTTCCTATACAGTCATCTTTGCTTCCATAAAACCAAGAATCTTCCACGATAAGACTACCTTTTGCATTGTCTAAGCTGTTCATATAAACACCAAACATTGGATCACCAGCCTTAGCTAAATAGTCGGGTGCATTTATTCCCCATGGACCACCTACGTATTCCACATGAGTCCAACGAAGCAATAATAATTTCGCTTTGGCTCCACATTGAAAACCTCCCCAGTATCCTGCAAATGCAGGATCGTTCGCAGAATCATCTTTAAATGAAGAATTAGATTTCTTTACTTTTGCCGTTTCAAACACTGTAAACCAGTTGGGAGCCGCTTTAGATCCATTACTAACAAGCATTCCATTCACAAAAAATGTAGGGCTTGTCGCTGGACTAAGTCCGTCTCCATGAATTAATACTTTAACACCTGGTTGTAGGTATAAGGTGTCTCCTTCATTAACCGTCACATCTGACATGATATGATAGGTTTTTCCTGCCAGCATGGTACCTTTTAGAGGAATTGCATTACCGTTAGCATCTTTTTTAGGTAGGATCGTGTCAGAAATAGACTGCCCTATCACTTTAAGGGCGACAGAGATGTTTGTTTTTTCTACTGTATCTTTTTCGCAACTGAAAATGGATAATGTCACTAACATAGCGGCCATTAAACCTAGAACATTTTTTTTCATTTTTAATTATTTATTTAGTTGTAAGAAATTTGTTATAAAATATATCGTAAGCCAATTTGATAGTTTTGCCCATATACACTTTTAGAAGATAACGTTTTTTGATCTCCTTGTTTTTGATAAGAAACGGGATAGCTATTAGACAATTTTTGATTGATGTAAAAGATGTCTGAAGCGTTCAGTAAATTTTGAACTTTCAGAAACAAGCCCATGTGCTTGCCAATCTTTTTTTCGGCTGAAAAATCAAAAAGACTTAAATTTTGTTGCCATTGGTCAAATTCATAATATGGAGAAACAAGGGATATGCGTTCTCCTGTAAATTGCCAAGCCAATTGTAAATCGAGGCCATTTTTTAAATTTTTATATAACAAGGAGGCATTTGCAATGTGTGGAGATTGTCCCTGCAATGGCCTAGTTTGCTCCGGAGCCGGACTAATTAATTGGTTATTAAAAGTTTTAAGCTTGGTCGTTGTGATGGAAGAATTGGTGTATGTGTAATTAATACGTATTCCAAAATTCTGAATGTATTTTTCTAACACTACCTCAATGCCATAGTTCGTTGCATTTCCAAAATTTTGCGGTTGGTAGAATTGTACCTTATCCCCAGAAAATCCATACTCAATGGGATTCGTTATTTTTTTGTAAAATGCGCCAATTAATATTTGCTCATTCGGTCTAGGGAAAAATTCAAATCGAAAATCCAAATTATCCGCTTTTGCATGTAGCAATTTTGGGTTACCAATTTCATCATATTCATCACCTGTTCTTAGCGTAGGAACGATTTCAAAATAACTTGGTCGATTGATTGAATTAAAATAAGATAGCCTTACGTTGGTCCTTGCATTTAACCCATATTTAAAATGAACACTTGGAAGAAAATCTACGTACGAGATGCTTCCTGTTTTACCTGCAATTGTTTTCGGAACATCGGTTTCAAAACTCTGTGATGTGGTCTCTATTCTCATTCCAGCCAGTGTCTCTAAATTTTTTAATTTAAATTTGAGCATTCCAAAACCCGCACCAATATTTTCAGTGGCTCGATACGTATTTGGGTTAGCGGGAGAACCTGTGGGATTGAAAACAGACCAATTGAAACGGTAAATATCCGTCCATAATTGGAAGCTTCCATCGGCATTAGGAATGGTTCTTAGTTCATAATCTTGGTATAGATTATTTCTATTTTTATTTCGATACATCCCACCAAATGTTAAGGTGAAAGGGATGGTTTTTAGGAAAATGTTTGAGTAGGCCATCTGCCCATATCCGGAAAGGTCGGTGTCTTGATTGTTCTCCCAGATTCTATGGTAATTAACGACCTTGTTTGGATGCTGGTAAGGCTTTGGATTTGTTCCATCTTGGAAAAATCCGGCATCATATTCATATTCAGCTAAATCAGGAATATTACTTGACGCATATGAATACGCCCCAATCCATTTAAAATTTAAGTGGGGAAGCAATTCATGTTGCCCCTCAAATGTGGTATTGTAAATCTTTTGTGTTTGATATTTAGATCGACCAAAAAACCAAACTTGGCCTGTGCCATAGCCTACTCTCGGTGGAGGCTGAAGCGTATCCATCGTCATTCTGTTTTGCACATCATCCAATAGAGCAAAAAATGAATAGAGATTAATTTTATTTTTTTCGTTGATTCTAAAATCTATCTTAGCATTTAATCCGATTCTTGTCAACTGCGTAGAATAGTCTCTTTTATTTGCATGTTTAATTTGCAACGATCCAGGTTTATTTGACTCATCATAATAGACACTCGGACTGAAAATATTGTCATAAGCTCGGTACGTATTTTGATATGAACCACCCAACATAACGCCTAACTTGTTTTGAAAAAAGCGATTGCCTATAGATAAATTTGCTATGGCGTTAGGGGTAAAACTTTTAGGCGTATAGTTTAAATGATCTCTCGAAAAATCAGTAGGAAGGGCCATGTAGGTGGGTCCATTTTTTTCGTATGGAGATTGTAAAGCCACTAAATTAACCGGAAATGACTGGTACGTTTTTTCTAATAAAGTTTGATTGTACCCAGTGGACGCACTTGCATTAATGTATAAATTATCGGGTGCATTTTTCATCACTAAATTCACAGAACCTCCAATAGCATCTCCTTCCATATCTGGGGATAATGTTTTATTTACTTCAATTCTTTCCACTAAATCAGAAGGAAAAATATCCATCGGGACATACCTGTTTTTGTTGTCTGGGCTAGGTATTTTTATACCATTAATTAAGGTATAATTATACCGTTTATCCATTCCTCGAATGATGGCATAGCGGGCGTCACCGCTTCCACTTCGTTCTACTGAAATTCCGGAAACTCGCTGTAAAACATTCGCAATGGTAATGTCGGTGGAAAGCTGTATGGCTTTGGCGGATATAACATTTAATTGGTTCGATGCTTGCTGCTCAATTTTCTTCGCTGAAATTTCCGTCTCTTTGTTTTCAGCACCTTTTACAATCACCTCAGAAAGTTCAAGGTTATTTTCGGCAAGACTGAAATTAACCAATGAATTGTTCTGAATTGTTACAGTGGTATCTCTAGATGTGTATCCCACACTTGAAAATCGAAGGGTATAAGAACCCACTTTCAGTTTATTGAAATTATAGCTACCATCTAATTTTGAAGTTGCTTGTAATTTTAGATTTATAAGTTGAATCGTGGCGCCAATAATAGGTTCAAAAGTATAGGCATTAACTAATTTGCCTTTTAATGTTAATGCGCCAGTAGTTTGGGACATTATATTGAAACTTGCCAATGTGCTGATAATTATTACACACATGTTGACAATTGTCTTCCTCATAGATTTTATCAATTCCCAATAATTTAGAGTTAAATTTAAAAAAAGAAAAAATGCTTTGGTAGGTGAAAAATCAAAATTAATCTGATGGTAATTTTATCTTCATAAATCCTTAACACAGTTCCGGTTTGAATGCAATTTTTAACAAAAATTAGCTTTGCACTAAATTATTAAGCAGGACTATGCTAATTATAAAATAGAAAAAATGAAAAAAAGACCTTCCGATTAGGACGCTAGACACTTGTATTAGCCGGGTTGATTCTCCTTATACGTATTTATTTTTTAGCTGATTAAGGATGAAAATTTCCAGATTCTTGGCAGAAATTTACTTCAAAATTTGTTTATTCTATTCATAGTTTGTCAATTGCAGAAATTAATACGAATGAGTTGACCATTCGTCAAATCGATACGAATGAAAAGTTCGTAGACAAATTCACATTAACTAAATAATCTGATGAAAAATCTTTTAATTGTTGCCCTATTTTTGTGTATGAATTTTGTTAATCATGCTCAACAACCAATATTTAAATTAGTAACCAAATGGAGTATTCCTTCAGGAAACGAGAAGTGGGATTATTTGAAATTTAATGATAATAAATTGTATGTATCCCATGCTGATCGTGTGCATATTTTAGATGCAAAAACAGGTTTGGTTTTAAGTGAAATTTCAAATTTGAAAGGTGTTCATGGTATAATTCCTGCTTTGCCTTTTGGTAAAGGTTTTATTTCAAATGGCGCGAATAATGAAATTACGATTTTTGATTTAAATTCTTTAAAGGTGTTGAAAACAATAGTTATACCTGGTAAAAAGGCTGATGCGGTATATTTTGATCCTTTTTCAAATCGCATATTTGTCTTTAATAATGGCAGTGGAAATGCTATTGCCATTGATCCTAAAACTGACGAGGTAGTTGGCCAAGTTGATATGGGAGGTGCTCCGGAATTTGGCGTAGGAGATTTAAAGGGTAGTATTTTCAATAATAATGAAGATTCTCATGAGATATTTGAATTCGATGCAAAGACCTTAAAAATAAAAAACCGATTTTCTTTAGCTCCTAATGAAGTTCCGACTGGTTTGGATTTGGATGTAAAGAATAATCGTTTGTTTTCTGTTTGTAGGAAGACCCAAACTATGGTTGTCATGGACTCGAAATCAGGAAAAATCATATCCACGTTGCCTATTGGCGCTGGTGTAGATGGAGTTGTTTATGATCCCAAATTAGGGTTAATTATCGCATCTAACGGGGATGGGACTGCAACAGTAGTCAAGCAAAATACAAAAGACTCCTATTCTGTGATTCAGACTTTGGGAACTTCTAAAGGTTTAAAGACAGTTACTATCGACCAAAAGTCACATCGATTATTTTTTTCTGGAGCATCCTTTTTAGAAGATGGGAAAACGGTAGCCCCAGGCAGTTTTAGTGTTTATGTTTATCAAGCAGGCAATTAGGTAAGCACGATGATTCCTGTTTTTTGATATAATATTAGATATTCTAAGGTTTGAAATTAGCTTTTCTTGAGATAAGGAATTGGTTTCGGCTAGCAAATAAGAAATTTAAATCAACTTTGACTGATGCATTCGTTATAGTCAAATTCCATAGATTTTTCTTGATTAAACAAGTTGCCGTTCCGAATGTATAGTTGGAGTAATTTCGTCTTGGTCAAGCTTAAGTAAGAAATACCAGACGGCGCAAATCCGAAAGAATTTAGGATGGATTGCATTCCTAGATTATCCGTTCGAGTGGTTGAAAACAAATCCTCCTTATTGAATTTATGTATCAATTCCGAGCATAATATGGAAGCTAGTTTTTGGTTTCTAAACGTGGATTCAACAAACACATATCCAAGTTCAAAGGTGTACTTGGATGGATTAAAATCAACCAGCGCTTTGTCAAAAATATTGTTAATGTAATCGGATTCTGGCATCTTAATGCTAGTCGTGGCAATGATGGTATCTCCATCTTTAAAATAGGCTGTTAACGCGGAGGAATAAAGCCGACTTTCTACTAAACTAGCATTTGCCTCATTGCCTTTTATTATGAGCCCTTGAATATCTACCTTGTTTTTTTCTGTCATTTCTCGGAAGGTGCCGAAATGTAATTCCATGATGCTAATTTTTAAGCAAACATAAGGGCCCTTCTAAAGCTTTCGAATACAGAATTGTAAAATTAAAGTAAATAATGAGTTAAGAGTTTTGATTTACATACTTAATAAATATCGACAATATTATATTTCGATTATTGAACAATTTTGCTATAGTTATAACACAAACTACACTAGTTATTTAGATTACTCTCGTTTGTTTGTAAAAATTTTAAATCAACTTTTAATTTTTTTAAATTTTAAAATTCTCGTGTGTTTTTAAAATAAAAGTGATTAAAATAATTTATTGTGTCCAATATTTTTTTTTGAGTCTATTTACTTAGAATGAGCGTACCAATTTTAATTACTTTTGACCGTTAATGACCTAACTACTAAATGAAATTCCAATGAAATATATTAGAATTAGAAAAGTGGGATTTAGAAATTACCAAGATGGCTTTGATTGCCTCATGGATAAGGTTGACAACAGAGCGATAGTTGATATGCATGATGATTGTAATCTCTTCGTAAGATAAGTCTTGATTAAAACGCAAGAAAATAGCTTCTCACTGCCTTTTGTTTAATTTATAAAGCTAAAATCTTAGTTTTTGAAGCACCTCGTTTTCAACTTCACAGGAAATTAGATATGTTTCAATATCGAAATCAACATCGAAATCATGATCATCTGATATTTTATCTGCTTCACGAAACCACTTCAACCTACTGCTTTCTCTAATAATATTTTTTTCGTATTGAATGAAGCAAATAAGATTTAACAGAAACTACATCAGCCAAGCATTCTCTACGATTCCATATTTCGATAAATAGATCTTGAACACAATCAAATCATATTGAATAAGTCAAAGAAATTGGAAAAGAATAATCCTGTAATGTATTGATCCGATTAAAATTTGATTGTAGCTGTATCGACTCGGCCTTTGGGACCACCAGAATCCACCTCAAAAGGGTGGATTCTTTTATTTTATGGGAGCAATGACGAAATCTTGAAAAATTCATCTTTAAATGATCTCATCAAAAAAATCTCAAAACTAATTCATAATTAAAGAGTTATAAGGAGGTAGTAAAACAAAAAATAAAATTTAAAATCATTTACATTGGGATTAATCGCACAAAAATCAGTCGTAGATTTTACTATGGAATTGAAAGCGTGTGACGGTATCGTACAAGTAATTGACACTGTGGTACTTCCTTAATAGGAAAAGGTTTTCATTATTTTTCAAACTATTGAAAATCTGTGGCTTTAATTTTGTTTATTACACATTCATAATAAATCTGTTATTCAATTCTGTGATTTTTCACTTTAATTACATCCATTTAATACTTAACATAACTCGTCATGTTTAAAAACTTTAAAGCTTCTGAAATTCTTATCATCGTTGTTGTCATAATTGTCATTTTTGTTAGTGAGTATCTTTACTTGGTAAAGGGTGATAAGGACAAAGCCATTTTTATTGGTTTATGGCCGCCAACAATCCTTGGTTTATTAAATTTTATCAACTCTAAATTGAAAAAATAATGGATATGGATATTATTTTACTTACCGCGATTATATCGACTTTGTTTATCGTATTTATCATCGCAGTGTTCAGAGAATTCTCCGTCATGGAAAATGAGACCTATGTTTTCCAGAAAGAAACTGGTCCTAGAGCCGGCTTAGTCAATTTCGTAGGAAATCTTGCCTTAAACAAATCGTTGACCCCTGAAGAAAAAAAGGTTGTCTATAAAGCCATGTACCGCAACATCGCAGACATGGAATCAGATGGCGTATATTTTGACAATTCACTCAAAGAAATCGTGCAAGATCAAATAGAAGTTTTAGAAAAAGATGAGCCAAAACCTGCGGCAAGAGCCAAAAAAACAGACTCAAAATAAATAAGCGAGATTTTAAACGGTCTGGATTTGCTAAATCCTACAAAATAGATACTGTCTTTTTTAAGTGAATGTGACCCATTATTCGATAGCTGATTAAAGCCAAAGCGAGTAAGAATGAATCAGTCTACTGGTTTAAATTTAAACAAGATTCCCAATAAATTGTGGGTTATGTGTATTTTTTGTTTTTTGAATTGTGGGACTAATTATTTTAGTATCATAATTCATAACTCATAACTCACAATTTATAAGGAATCTTGCTTATTCTTACCCATAAAATTCTATTTAACTGTCAACGTCGTTCCTGAAATTTCAACCAATAATTTTGTAAGTCCTTTTGTAGCTGGACCTGAAACCAATGAACCATCTGAACTGAAAGTTGACCCGTGAGCCGTACATAAAAACGACGACTTCGTATTATTGTAATCAACTGTCGCACCTGCATGAGAGCAAACGGAGGAAACTGCTAAAAAGCTTGAAGCTAGATTTCCAGTTGCTATTCGTATCAAAATGATTCCACTTTTAGAAATAAAATCATTGACCGCTCTCAACTCTGAATCTAACTTAACTGTAAACGAATTGGAGCCAGCACTCTGGCCAGGGTTAGTACTAGGAGTTGAATTAGGTGTGGGGGCATCACTCTTAGAACAAGCAGCAGCCAAGCAAGAAACACAAACGGCAGCTATTCCGCCAGTTACGGTATTTAAAAATTGAGTTCTTTTCATACGATTCATTTTTATGTCAAACAAAACGAATGATAATTTGTTCAAAAAATACAATCCACACCTGAAAAATTAAATTTAATAACAAGATTAGGTTTTAATTAGAATTGAATTAGAACCCAAACGCATTGGACTCGAAAAATCCACCTCAACTTCTCTAATTTTAATCGGAATTCACCATCAAATTTTGAAAAATTCACTTCTTTGTAAATACCAAAAAGTGTTGCCAAGGAAGATTGCTTATATTTTTTTCAAATGTAAACCCTGCTATTTTTAATTCTTTGATGGCCTGGGCTTCACTCATTTTGTGAATTGTTTTGATAGGAACTGTTGCATCCTCAGCTCTAAATTCTACTAATACTAGTTTACCACCAGGTTTCAATACATTGAACATCGATAGCGACATTTCATAGGGGTAAGAAAACTCGTGGTAAACGTCCACTAATAAAATTAAGTCGATGGTGTTTTCAGATAAAGCGACATTTTTTTCTGTGCAAAGCACTGGTACGATTCGGGATAAATTTTCTCGCTTGATTCTTGCATTTAAATAGGCAATCATTTCTGGCTCCACATCTACGGCAAATACTTTGCCATTACCTACCATTTTTGAAAGCAATGCACTGTGGTAGCCACTTCCCGCCCCAATATCTGCAATAAGCATTCCGGGTTTTACGGCTAAGTTTTTTACTAATAGGGATGAATTTTCTTCGATTTCCCTTTCCTTTCTTTCGAGCCAATCAATGCCAAAATGACTCATCACTTGCGCAATTTGTCTACCCATGTACCATTTATTGATGCCATTAGGATCTCCTCCTATTATTTTATAGGGTTCTTGCCCCTTTGAATGAATGGAAATCGCTAAAAAAGCAAAAAACAAAAAAATAGATTTTATTGAGACCATGTTGGATGATAAAAAATATATAAGTCAAATTAATGACAATTACTTCTTCAAACAATTTACAAATGATACAAACAATATTTCTCTTTACGTAGGTTAAAAAAATTGGAATTTGTTTATTTGTAGTATAAGCTATTCAATCAAATGTAGCATTAATTTCAATTAAAATAAAAAATCCATTTTAGGATCAAGCAGCAAACAATCCAGCACAAAAAACTGATTTCAACCTTTGGCACTCTTCTATTTAACGAAAGGAAGGAATTGATCGACAATGAAAATTCATACTATAAGTTAGATTGAAAAAGAACTATTCGCTTTAATCTACATAATCAAGGGGTTTGTCTATAGAAATGAAATTTTATTGATTTAATTGGATAAATTAGATTTGAATTAACCAGAAAACATGTTTAAAAAAATAACAATTTGCCTATTATTAATTTCTTCATTTCAAGTAGTAGCCCAAGAAAAAAAATTCAAAATTATTCAAGATGAATTTTTTCATTCCAAGCCAATCATCGACATAAAAAATATTTTAGAATCAAAATATCAGGCTAACATCGTTTTAGATGAAAATGTCGATCCAAAAACACGGATTTTCTATTGGTTTAATTTAGTCCCATTAGACAAAGGAATTTCTGAATCCCTTAAAAATTCCCCTTATAAATCATATATAACTGAGGATACCATCATTCACATTGTTCCCATTGATTTTAAAATTCCGGAAATTGAAAAGAAATATGGAAAAGCTTTTAAAGGAAAATCCAATAAGGTCAATTTTACACTAAGTGGCTTAGTTGTTGATGCCATTTCAGGTGAGCCACTTCCTTTTGCTTCTGTTAGCATCCCATCAAATTCTAAAGGAGTAAGTACGAATGTTGATGGACAATATTCGTTACCCAATGTGCCATCAGATACGACTGGACTTTTAGTTCGATATTTGGGTTATAAATCACGAAAAATCTTTTTAAATCCAGCCATTCTAACAAAAAATTTCATCATAGAATTGGAATCTGATGAAGAACTGCTGTCTGAAGTTACCATAGTAGGAGAGAAAACGGAGGTGATGAAAGCGAATGAAGAAGTTGGAATGTATAAGATTACTCCTAAAAACATCGCAAAACTCCCTAATATTGGCGAAAAAGATATTTTTAGAGCGTTTCAATTATTGCCAGGGGTAAGCGCGGCTAACCAAAACTCATCAGGGTTGTATGTTAGAGGAGGCACCCCCGACCAAAACTTGGTTACCTATGATGGTTTTACAGTTTATTATGTGGATCACTTGTACGGCTTTTTTTCTGCTTTTAATTCTAATCCAATAAAAGACGTTCAATTATTTAAGGGAGGATTTGAGTCAAAATACGGCGGAAGAATTTCATCAGTGATGGAAATAACCTCCAAAAATGGCAATAATCGATACCATAATATTCAGGCAGATTTAAGTGCGATGTCTTTCAATATGATGGCCGAGGGGCCTATTGGGAAAAAAATAACCTATTTAGTTGCGGCAAGACGTTCATGGGCAGGACCGCTTTACAATAAAATTGCGGAATCACTTAAACCAGCAAGTACAAATTCCTCGTCAGGTGGAGGTGGTTTTGGTGGACGCGGATTTAGGCAATTCCAAAGTACTACGGTGGCTAATTCTTATTTCTATGATGCCAATGCAAAAATCAATTATGTCCCTAATGATCACGATGTTATTGCATTGAGTCTTTATAAAGGAGATGATAACATGGACAATTCTCAAACCATTAATTTGCCTTTCCGAAATAATACATCTGGAGGATTATCCAATACAGATTTATCAACTTGGGGGAATACCGGTGGATCCTTAAAATGGTCTAGGAAGTGGAGTGATAAATGGTATTCCAATTCCCTAATAAGTTTCTCAAATTTTTATACAAATCGAGATAACTCAAATCAGAATAATTTTAATCGATCGAATGGAACTAGCCAAACCATTAAATTTGGTTCACTTGAGCAAAACAATTTACTTGATTATAGTTTCAAATCTGATTTGGAAGGAAAACTAAATGAGCACCACTTTGTCTCATTAGGCATTCAAGCTTCTCAATTAAAAATTAATTATAGCTATAGTCAGAATGACACCTTAAAAATTATCTCGAAGGAAAACAACAGCTTAATTGCTTCAGCTTATCTTCAGGATAAGATTCGAATGCTTTCGAATAAACTCGAAATTACTCCTGGGATAAGAATGAATTATTTTGGAGTAACTAAAAATTTATATTTTGAACCAAGATTTAATAGCATCTTCCATATAAATAAAGAGATTAAGTTAAAAGGTGCTTATGGAATTTATTATCAGTTTGCTAAACAAATTGAGAGAGAAGATATCATTGCAGGTTCAAGAAATTTCTGGGTTTTAGCGGACGGAAGCGATTTACCAGTGACCTCAGCGACCCATATTATCTTAGGAGGAAGTTATGAAAAAGGAGATTATTTATTCGACGTAGAAGCTTATTACAAGGATATTCAAAATGATACTCGATACACATTGCGGTTTATCCCTAAAATTGGTGTAGGATTAAAAGCTAGTGAAACCTTTTTTAATGGAACTGGTAAAGTATGGGGAATCGATTTACTTGCACAAAAGAAATTCGGTGATTTCACTGGCTGGATTGGTTATACATTAGCTCAATCCACAAAAATGATTCCAATTTTTTCTCCTGATCCTTTTCCTTCAAATTTTGATGTGCGACATGAATTTAAAGTTGTGGGAATGTATAAATGGAATAGATGGGACTTCTCCTCCTCTTTTCTTTTTGCAACAGGAAAACCATACACCTCAATCCTAGGAACATACACTGTCACATTACTTGATGGTACTGTTCGGGATTATACTGAGCCATCCACCACAAATGGGAATCGTTTCCCGGCACAACACCGACTTGACATTGCAGCGACTTATAATTTTAAAAAATCAAGCATCAGTCTTTCGATATTCAATGTATATGATCATAACAATGTATGGTATAAAAAATTCCAAACTGTTCAGGATCCAGCGACAAGCGATCGATATTTGAATATTACAGATGTGAACTATTTAGGCATAACACCTAATATTACCTACACTTATCATTTAAAATAAACCAATGAAAAATATATTTTACCTCTTTTTAAGTTTCATATTACTGGCATCTTGTTCGGGAATAGATTCTGGATTTATGGAAACTGTACCAAAACCTGTAGTAGAAGGATATTTAGTTCCAGGACAACAAGTTCATATTAAAGTACATCAAGAAATCCCTTATTCTGCAGATTCGGCTCAATCTACCAAATTAGAAGTTCCAATTAAAGGCCTCAAAATAACCCTCAGTGGTGAAGGTCAGACTGAAACATTAGTAGAAGAATCTGACGGCAGTTATACGCCTTCCACTAATTTTAAAATAAAAGTAGGTGGTAATTATTCAATGAAGTTCAGTTATAATAATAAAATAGTAAGTTCAAGCACTTTCATTCCATCAAAACCACAAGGATTTACAGCAAGTACATTAGTGGTTTACAGAACTGCCATCGATTTATCTGCAGGGTTTACTGGAAGGCCACCCGGAGGATTTGGAAGTTCTCAAACTAACTTAAGTCTAGAGTGGCTAAATCCTCAAAATGATTATTTTATTACGGTAGTTGAATCCATAGAAACCAATCCCGTTGAAATAATTAAATTTCCAATTACCGATACTCGACCACGTCCAGAAACACGTTTTAGAAATCAACCGGTGCAAGGTACTCAAGGGGTCATCACTAGTCAAGCATTTCAATATTTCGGTAGACACCGTTTGATTTTATTTAAATTAAATCCTGATTACCCTGCCTTGTATCAACGTAGTGGAAATACCACACAAAATATTTCTACTCCTCCTACTACCATTTTAAATGGATTAGGAATTTTCACAGGAATAAATTCAGATACATTGTTAATTCGGGTTATTCCAGAATAATTTAAAACTATGTGAATTATTCTTCTTTAGAGAAGAAATAAAAAGAGATTATGATTTTAATAACATAAATCAGTTTCAAAATAAGATAGTGTCGGCTAGTGGGACCACTAGAATCCACCTCAACAGGGTGGATTCTTTTATTTTACGGAAGTGGTAGCAAAACAGGTAGCACGAGAGGGGTTTTCAGGTGAAATATAACTTTGTTTAAATTTAAACGAAGTCAAACCACTTTACTTATTAATATTTCCACAAATCCATTTGTAATTAAAAAATTAAAGCCCAACAAATTTGCTGGGCTTCTTAATTTTATAGTTACTTTAACAAGTACCTAATCCGCATAAAACTTACGATATAATTGACCTGAAATAAAAACAGCATTATTGCCTTTGTTTTTTTCTGACCAAGCTTTGAATTTTGGATGATCATGTATCGCTTTATATTCCGCTTCTGAATTCCAATGCCCAATAGTACAATTACGATACGTTTTCGTTGTATCTGAAGCAGCCAATTTTAAATAGCTGTAATAATTTTTAGGATAGCCAATCTCAACCATAATTGCATTGATTTCTTTCAAAGTTGCTTTATAGGTTTGCTCAGCTGCAGCATTTTTAACATCGTAAAAATGAACAGAATTGATGGCATTTTGAGCTGAGGCAGTCCGGCCTAAAGCCAAGCCAAGTACTACTAAAAAAAGGATTTTTTTCATGAGTTTTTATGTTTAAAATATTTAGAAAGTAATATTAAATGTTTTTTTTGAAAATATATTTATTTCATTAATTCATTTATACCTGATCTATCATACCTTAACCATTCTGCCACCATTTTGCCATCTTTGATATTATTAAGCACATTAAACCTTACCACTATACTTTTATTCCCTTTAGTTAGCGTATAGTTTTGGTATGAAATCACATAGCTTGTTACTCCATTTTTATTTGGTTCAATAAATATTGTTTCCCAGATAGCGCCAATTTTATTCAGCTTCCAAACAATTCCTTTATCAAAAAACGCTTTAATCCCTGCAACATTTTGGTGTATATTAGAAGAATCACCATTATCATGAAATACAACATCACTACTATAACAACTCTTATAAGCAGTTGTGTCATATTTCACCAAGGCATTTGCTGCCTTTACTACTAAATCAGTATTGGCTGAACTATCTATGGTATATGCTTTTGCATTAGATGGAACACTTAAACTATTTGATTCTTTATCACAAGAAATTAATAATGTGATTAACGCTAATGAGAATACTACTAAATTTTTCATAATTTTTTTTGGTTGAACTTTAGTTAAAATAAATATCCGTTTTTTAAAGTGGGGTCTGGACTCCACATATTAGCATGTTTTTAATTAAAAAAGGAATCAATAAAAAAGAGACCTCCTTTTCCAGAGGTCTCTTCTCTATTTTATAAAACTTGCATGTTATTTTGTAGGTGCAGCTGATGCGACCTGAAACCAACCTGAAACATCATAATATTCATCGTGATCATAAACTTTATGATCTTTATCCAGTTTGAAGGAAAAATAAGATTTCAAATCTGTTTTAGGAGCATTATTTACAAAATCTGCTGACCATATAACATATGCTCGCACAGAACCATCTGGCTTTAAAGTAACTTCATCTACCCCAGGTAAAAGAGTAACTTTTACATTAACATTGTTGATTAGTTTAAAAAAAATAGCACTTCTTTCTAACATTTCGGCTTTATTGATATCCTTTCCACCAAATTGAGCGCCATGAACCTTAATTGAATCAGCTTGGTAGGTAGCGAATTCCTTTAGGTCTTTCTTACTAAATGCTTTAAATGCAGCATCTACAACCTTCGCATTTTCTCTAAACAAAACCATATTAGGATCCTCTCCTTCAGTTGTTGTTTGTTTGGTTGTACAAGCAATCATTGACACTAGTACAAGAAAACTTACTAATATATTTTTCATAATTTTGGGGGTTATGATTTTTCAGATGTGTTTTTCAACCAGGTTGCGCCAATAATAATTAAAAATACAACTGCCGCAAAAAGAATATTGGGTAATTCCGGAGCAAGTGCAGGATACCCGTCACTCAAGTTGATCTGATATCGACTAATCGCAGCTTCTGAACCTGCAGATAATTTAACTCCAGTAGCCTTAAGTTCTGATAAGCTGTAGGCTAAGCCTTTTTGTTGCAATGACAAGTACGAACTTACTTGTAGTAAAAAAAATGTGACCATAATTCCATATAAGGTCACTAATGATTTCCCGAGAATATTCGCATTCTTTTCATTTGCAACTCTTGCAACTCTAAATGCAATAAAGGTCGAAATCACCATTGCAACTGTGTAAATTGCGTTTTGAATAAAACCCAGTTGGCTGTTGTTTAAAATTTCAATTTCTGTCATGTTTTTTTTGGTTTAAATTGTTTTTGGTAAATAATTAAGAAGTATGTAAAAGTGGGGTATGAATCCCACCTATTTTGGAAAGGTACAATAATTTATTACTAAAGTACTATTTTAAAAAATTCATTTTTAAAAAAACAAAAACCAACTGATTTAACGGTATAAAAAGCAAACAAACGAGCACAAGAAACTGATTTCAAACCACTTAAATCATATGGAGTAAGTCAAAGAAATTGGGATAGAATAATCCTGTAAGGTGTTGATCCGATTGAAATTTGATTTTAGTCGTATCGACTCGGCTAGTGGGACCACCAGAATCCACCTCAAAAGGGTGGATTCTTTTATTTTACGGGAGTGGTAGCAAAATAGGTAGCACGAGAGGGGTTTTAATCCCGTCAAACATTAATAATCTAGCAGGAAACATTTTAACCATTAACTACCCAAATTTCACCGAAGTCATGGTCAATGACCCTCCAACGGGTTCATCGTTAAATAAGAGAATCTTATCGTTTTTATCCTGAAGTCCAAGGGTATAAAGTAAGGGTAAATAATGTTCAGGCGTAGGTATAGCCAACAAGGCTTCCTTTCCTAATCGCTCATAATTGATTAATGATTGATGATTTTGATTTATTATTAGTGATTTAAATGTCAGATCCATTTGTAGAGCCCAATCATAGCCAAAGGCAGGACCCCCTAATTTATCCCATGCTAACATGCGTAAATTATGAACCATGTTACCACTTCCCATAATCAATACTCCTTTTTTGCGTAACGAAACTAATTCTCTCGCTAATTCATAATGAAATTGCGGACCTTGCGTATAATCGATGCTCAATTGTAGGACAGGAATATTCGCTTCCGGATACATGTGTCGGACAATCGTCCAAGTCCCGTGATCTAAACCCCAATCATGATCCAGGGCAACATGCGTATGTTTAATCAGGTTTGCCGTTTCTTTCGCCAATTCCACATGACCTGGTGCAGGATATTGTACCTGAAATAATGCCTCAGGAAACCCACCAAAATCGTGAATGGTGCGAGGGAAATCCATCGCTGTAATGCGCGTACCTTTGGTAAACCAATGTGCGGAAATTACCAACACCGCTTTGGGTGTCGGTATTTCCTTTGCAATAGCAGTCCAACGTTGGCTGAACTCATTGTCCTCTATTCCATTCATTGGCGAGCCATGCCCGACAAATAAAACGGGCATTAATGACTCTTGAATAGGCCAATGATCTGTAAAACGTTTTAATCCATTAAGAGAATTGATACTGCCCATCAGTACAAAAGGTTTAATTATTTTAGTTAGGAACTCTCCTCGGTTGATCATTAATCAACTGATTTGACAAATTGAATCTCCGCTGCCACTTTGATGACCTCACTCACCAACACACCACCTGTTTCCAAAGCAGCATTCCAAGTTAAACCAAAGTCATTTCGGTTAATATTGCCGGTTAATGAAAATCCAGCTTTCTCATTACCCCAGGGATCTTTACTGATACCCCCAAATTCTAGATCAAAACTTACGTCCTTCGTGATTCCCTTAATCGTCAATTTTCCTTTTAATTGTCCATTTTCATCATCAAATTTTTCGATGGATGTACTCTCAAAATCAATGGTCGGATATTTGTCTACTTCAAAAAAGTCTGCACTTTTTAAATGTCCATCTCGATCCTCATTATTGGTAGTAATGCTAGCTACCTGAATGCTAGCTTTCGCTACGGCATTCGTTAAGATATCATCTGCTGATGTCAACTTTGTGTCAAATTGCGTAAATTCTCCTTTGACATTTGAGATCATTAAATGCTTTACTTTAAACGTAATTTCGCTGTGTGCTGGGTCAAAAGCCCAATTGATTTGATTTGCCATGATATTCTTCTTTTGTTTAAATGATGATACAAAATTGAAGAAAACCCAAAGAGCAAAAATTAACCTAGGTTAATAAATGAATTTGATTGAATTATTTTTTAGTAGTCAACTCTTTCCTTATTCGACTCAGGGATTGGGGCTTTATCCCTAGATAAGAGGCAATTAGGTATTGAGGGATTCGTTGAATAAAATCCGGATGTAAATTGGAAAACTCGAGGTAAAGCTTCTCAGCTTCCACGCTATTTGTTTTTGCCAATCGGTACTGTAACGCAACGTAGGCATTTTGAATTAATATTCGAAAGTACTTATCAAAAATGGGTATTGTATCACAAGCCTTTTGAAACTGCTCTTTATTTAATGCCAACACCTTAGTCGTTTCAAGCGCTTCAATTGTATAAACAGCTCCTTTTCCTGAAATAAAACTATACAAATCAGAAATCCAATACCCCTCCAATCCAAATTGAATAGCATGAACATCCCCTTTATCATCTCGCAGGTAAGAATAACAAGAGCCTTCCGTGATGAAATAGATGTATTTACAAATCGTTCCCGCTTCAGTCAGAATATCTTTTTTGTCAAAATGCTTTTCAAACAATAATTCAGAAAACACGCTACAATTACCCTCTGGAATTGACATACCAATGGTTCGTTCGATGTTTGATTTGAGTAATTCGATCATAAGTGATTTCTGCTAACTAGAGCTAATTTATAGGATTCACATTAATTAACCTATGTGAATCTCAATTCATTCGCCATGAATGAATTTTGCATTGTCAATATCGGCACATAAAATTCAAATTAAAAAACAATGAAAAAGTTTATTTTGTTACTTTTAGTAACCATCACAAGTTCTACCATGTATGCTCAATCTAACATTTCTGAGTTAAAGGCTGAGCTAAAAAAATACAAAGACGCTGATGCTTTGGTGGAAAAATACCTAAACAAATTTGACACATTAGATTTTACTGTTTTCAGTAATCAACAATGGTCAAGACTTCACGAGAGTCATGCAAAAGATATTAAGGTCTATTGGCCAGATGGTCACATGACCCAAGGAATTGATGTTCACATTAGCGACCTAAGCAAATTGTTTGTTCATGCTCCAGATACAAGAATTAAACAACACCCAATACGTATCGGTTCTGGGCAAATTACGGCTGTAACTGGAGTGTTCGAGGGGTCATTTACTCTGCCTATGCCTATTGGCGAGGGTAAGTTTATTCAACCCACAGGTAAGAAGTTTTCCATGCCTATGGCAACTATTGGAATTTGGAAAGATGGCGTCATGATTGAAGAACATTTGTTCTGGGACAATAAAACCTACTTGGATCAAATTGGATTAGGTGCTAACTAATCAAGCTTCAGTTAAACTTTTAGATTAGAAATTTAAGACCACCTCAAAAGAGGTGGTTTTTTTTATTTTACGGCAGGAGTAGCAGAGCGGGTAGCACGAGATGTGGTATATTTAAAATCCACACCAAAATCTACATTCACCCAAATGCGATCCGGCGCACTCGTTAAGTTGTATTTTTTAATCCAATTCTCTCCTGTTTGTTTAATAGTTATTGATTTAAACGCAATCGGTTTATAGTACTCTGGGCCATTCAGGACGTCTTTTTGCAAATCCATTCCTATTAAAGTTGTGTTGTTTAGTGACACAAGGTTGCCCTTCTTATTCTCCGCGATACCTGAGAAATGCATTTCACCTTTATCTAAGATTAGATCTCCATTAACACGAACACTATCCCCGTCTTCATTTAATTGTAGTTTGATATCGCCAAAGCGAACAGGGAAACCTTTCTTCTTTAATCCAGTAATGATTGCTTGATTTTTCAATCCGATTGTTTCAGGAAGGGAAATGGCGTCTTTTATGGGTATGATGAGATGTGCGACGCCTAATTGTCCGTAGTTCTTTTGGCCTATAGAATAACGGTCCGTACTGCATAAAAATAGCATTACAACACCTTTTCCATTTTGAATCCGTGGCATTTGATTAAGGGGTAATATTTCCTTTAACTTTTCCTCAGGCAGGTTCCAAAGTAAGGTGAGGCCGATGGTCTTGTCTTCTGCTCTCATTTTCCAATTTTCGCCGTCTTTAATAGTCGCACAACTTAGTAAGAAGGTGACTGATACGATAAACGCTAAACTAAATTTCAATTTCATCATCTGGGTTTCTTTCATTCAAAACAAATTGAATTTAGGGAAAATATTCCTCTAAATCATATAATTTTATTAATTTCCGGCCTAATCAACTTATTACTAAGCTATTTACCAATGGAAGTACATCATCCTCATCACACACCTAAATCAATTAAAGATTATATAAGTGAGTTTATCGTCATTTTTGTGGCGTTAACCTTAGGCTTTATCGTGGAAAATCAACGCGAACATTACATCGAAGGATTACGTGAAAAAGAATTAGCTGTGGCTTTGCTAAAAGACTTAGTTGCTGATTCCACCGACTTCCATCGATTTATGAGTTTGAGGACAAACGAACGTAAATCTATCAACTCTGCCATTGAATTGATAGAATCTCAGGGGATTTCGCCTAAAGATTCATTACTCTATTTTCACTTCATTAATGGCGTATTTGTTTGGCGACATCCAGAATTCAGGAATGCGAATATCGATCAAATCATCAGTTCAGGTTCACTAAGATATTTCAAAAATGATTCCCTAATTCAAACCATATCTGAGTTAAAAATGGAAGTGAAAAAAATTGAATTTCGGCAGGAACGTGAAAAAGAATATTTCTATTCTAATATACAACCCTGGATTACTGGTCACCTAGAGTTAGCCTATATGGATCAACACCGATTAGGTTTATCTAGAGCAGAAACACTCAAATTAATCACCAGTAACCCCGGTAAACTAGCAAAAAAACCTTTCTTTTTCAAACTCGGAGAAAGAGAATTTAATAACGAAATCGCGAATAAATTAAGAGCACAAGATTTTTTATACAGTGTTACTGAAAACAATTATTATCAATCGTATCAAAAAAAATCCCGCGAAGTAATGCGTCAGATTCGTAGAAAATATTTCTAATAATTAAAGGCTGATTGATCCTTATTCGAACACACAGATATAGGTTTTCAATTAATGAAAAATGCCAGCGGATTATGACTGATACTTGACCAAAATATCATCCAAGCAATTCAACATTCTGAAAATACCATTTCAGCCATTGAAAAATTTCAAAATCGTGAAATGAATTACCTGAGAGAGTATTCAAAAACTAACGGAGAAATTTTTGACGTCAAAGTACCCTTGAAATATTCAGTAAATAAAGGAAGCCAATTATACTTCAAGCTTAATCCCGAAGAAATCCGCCTTTAATTACGTACAATAAGGCCAAAATCAACATGATGATGGCCCATTTTTTTGCAATGGATAAAAGCAATTATGTAGTGATGCATTTCGAAGAAAAATTAAAAAAAGAAGGTCAATTTTTAATTGAAATGATTGAAAAACAAACAACAGAATAATTCAAACGAATTACTCTTTTAAACTCTTCATCACCCAGCTCTTGAAATCAGTACGGATTTTGGTTGGATGAGTAGAGGGTCTTTGGTACAAAATCATCGCTATCAAATCATGCTTCAAATCAATAAAGAAGATTGGCCCTGTAGCGCCACTCCAATAAATCGTTCCTGCAGGTCTTGGGTCGGCACCTATTTCCTTGCGTTTAATCGCATAACCAAACGTAAAACCATTATTCTTTAAGTCATCTGTTGGAGTAATCGCTGCCTCCAAATGTAAAGGGGTTTGATCCGTTTTCATCATGGCAATCGTTGTAGGTTTAGCGATTCGAACTCCATTAAACTCCCCATCTTGAATCACCATTTGAGAGAATTTAAAATAATCAGTAGCCGTAGAGTGTAATCCTCCTGAACCCGAATAATACGTTTTCGATCCACGGATTCGGATACTTTTTTCTGACCCCGGGTCGATTAAAGATAAACCACCCTTTCCATCGGGTTGATAATATGAGGTAAAACGAGGGGCATCTTTGGCCTCCAAATAGAAATGCGTATCCTTCATCTCCAAGGGGTCTAAAATCCGCTTCTGCACAAAATCCTGGAAGGGCATCCCACTAATAACTTCTACAATCCGACCAGCAACTAATAATCCAGGTCCATAAATCCATCCTTCCCCTGGTTCATGAGTTAAGGGTAACCTAGCAAGTTGCTTGACATAGTTTTCAATATTACTCAGATACGCATTTTTCGTAATAACAGCATAGGCTTCTGGCATATTTCCCCCATAAGCACTAGGTTGACCTGTGGTGTGGGTTAAAACATGACGAATTAGCAATGGTTTGGTTGCCTCACGAGTCTTATACATCCATATTCCATCAACGCTGTCTTTTGAAATCAGTACTTGTTGCGAAGAAAATTCAGGCAAATATTTACTTATAGGTTCGTTTGGTGAACATTTCCCATCTTCCATTAGGAGTAATAGGGCCAATGTTGCAATAGGTTTGGTCATCGAAGCTAATCGAAATATTGCTTCTTTTTTCATTGGAATATGTGTTTCCATTTGAGATTCACCTTGCGCTTCAAAGTGAACGATTTTTCCTTTACGAGCAATAAGCGTCACAGCTCCTGCTATTTCTTTTTGTTGAATGCTTTTGCTCACCTCATTTTCAAAATCATCCAATACTTGTTGGTCAAAACCCAAATCCTTAATTTCTGAGGGTTTAGCAACATCCAAGGTTATTCGCTTCGATTCAGTTTTTTTGTTTCTTGTATTTTCCAGCTGGTTTGAATTGCTAGCTGGATTATTCGATGTTTGTGAATAAATAGACTGAAAAGAAGTAATAAACAGGATAATGAGGCAAATTTTATTTAACCAAGATTCCAAAAGGTATTCCTTCCTATTTTCGGGTGAATGCGCGTGATGATAGACTTTCATAGGTAATAAATTTAGTTAATGTGATAGGTTTCAGTTAGTAGTTTATCGAGTTCTTCGGCATAATGCATTAATTCTAAGGATCGATTAGTTATGCCTAAATTATTGTTATGAACATAAAGCGTTTTATTCAATAATTCATTGATGGAAGTATAACTCTCAATCATCAGGGATGGATTATCTGTTGGTCTAGCAAATCGGTCCTCTGAAACCTTTGCTCCTGGATTAACTACCATATTTTTAAAGACACTTCCTCTAAATATGACAGCCATTTTTTCCCGATAATTCATTAAAAGTCCTTCGGTTAATTGTTGAAGTTCATCCATCTCTTCAATACTATTTTCATAGGCCTGAATTTTTTTAATCACCTCTATATTTTCAATGAGACGGAGTCCGCCCGCATTTTTTAATTGCTGGAAACCATTTTTTGAATGATGGAAAAACTCCCGAATTGAATTAATTCGTGCTAAATAATATAAATCGTTAGTCTGTTTAAAATTGGGATTGGACAATAAGTTAATCAATGTGTCCTCACGTTTAATTCGAATTTGATACCTTTCATGTATTTTTTTCAAAGCATTTATGTCATTCAAAAGATCCTCATGAACAATCTCTACAAATTTTTCTTCACGTTCCTTTTCGATATAATGTTCACGTAAGTTTTCAGCAAAAAAACCGAGCGTAACCGCTGCAAAAAGCATAATGAATTCAGTGAAGTATTCACTTACTTTTTTGGGTTTGTGCGAGTGATGGTGAACTTCCATAAGAATTATTTATTTAAA
>Ga0209084_1000688_pt1 | contig 31404 bp, 27 predicted proteins | sample C_130820_MF_Meta_FD_187309 | JGI IMG/M metagenome (GOLD analysis project Ga0209084, IMG submission 187309) | Freshwater microbial communities from Lake Croche, Canada to study carbon cycling - C_130820_MF_MetaG (SPAdes) (version 2) | ecosystem: Environmental > Aquatic > Freshwater > Lake... | reverse complement strand
GCATAATTTGGTGTTTCAATATTGTAATATGTAACAGGTTTTCCAATATTGATTTGTCTCACCTCGGGATTATATTTTGATAATTCTTTTGGTGTAACCCAATTATAATTTGTTTTTATTCGGTGACCAGCAGATAAAAATATATCTTTCTGAGGATATGATGGATAAATTGAATCTTGGGGAATTATATATGGCGCGGTTATATCAGTTGTAAATTCAAATGCTTTTTTATAATTTAATGCCACAACATCTTTATTTTGAGAAGTTGTTATCATATCACCATTATATATATTGTCTATTAATTTATATCCATTGGGGGTTAAAATTTTTTGACCACTTACTATACATGGTATAGTTGTATCTATTACTATATTTCCAGAGACTAAATTAAGACCACCTATATTACTTCCACCTGTACCACTTATACATATAATTGTATATGAATATACACCATTATCTCCGACAGATGGAGTAAATGAAATTACTGCATTTCCACTTGAAAAACCATTTGTTAAATGAGTTATACTAGATGATGTATAAGAAGAAATTGATAAATTTGATGAAGAAACTGACGCTCCTGAAATTAATTCTGGTGTATAAAAAAGTGGACTTCCTACTGTTCCAGTTACATTCCCATATACATTTGCTGAAAACACATATGCTGAAGGAGATACAATATATAATGTAAAAGAAAATGAAGAAACACCATCTCCGTTACCATTACCATTTGTACATGTTAATGTTACAGTATAAGTACCTGCTCCACTAGTTACAGTTCCTGAAAGTACTAATTTCTGACTAACTACACTTGTTGATAGGCCAATTGGAGGAGTTGGTGTTATTGATACACTTCCAGAAGTACACGTAGCAGTAGGCATATTTATAGCTGTAAATGTAAATGGAGAATTGATAAGCGCTACTTTAGGGCTAGTATTTATTGAACCACTATTAAATATTAAAGTAGATAGACCCGGTGAACCTCCTATCAATCTCATACTTAAATTTAAAATACTGTTTCTTAAGATATTATATTCGTATAATTTTTTATAATTTTCGAGGTATTTACCAGCAAAAGTTAACACTTGATCATTTATAGAAATTCCAGTACGACTATAGATTTTTTCTTTCAATGATTGAATACTATCTATTCTTCTTGTGTTAATATTGATGCTTTTTCCATTAATATTCCTTACAATGATACTCATATATATATATTTATATTTATAAATAATCTACTAAATTAACATTATCACCTTTAACCCATAATGAAGCAATAGTAGTTCCTTCTAATACTAAATGATCAGTTGAATAATTTGGTGTTTCAATATTGTAATATGTAACAGGTTTTCCAATATTGATTTGTCTCACCTCGGGATTATATTTTGATAATTCTTTTGGTGTAACCCAATTATAATTTGTTTTTATTTTATGATCAGCAGATAAAAATATATCTTTAGGAGGATATGATGGATAAATTGAGTCTTGGGGGATTATATATGGCGCTGTTATATCAGTTGTGAATTCAAATTTTTTTGTATAATTTAATGCAACAACATCCTTATTTTGAGAAGTTGTTATTATATCATCATTATATATATTTTCTATTAATTTGTATCCATTTGGGGTTAATATACGTTGTCCTTTTACTATACATGGTATACCATTTACTATTTCTAAATTAAATTGAAAATTATTAATACCACCGCCAGTATCAGGTCCTACGGTAGAATTTGTGCATGTAACATCTATAATATAAACCGCAATATCTTCACTAATTGGCGTTCCAGTAATTTCTAAAGTACCATCATTTATAATTTTTGAAAATGATCCAGGTAATCCAGTGACGGTTGCATCTGAACAACTATTTGCTACAGTTAATAACACTAAAAATGAAAATAGAGAACCAACAGTTGCAGTTTTTTGAGTAGTATTCGGTGCTCCAGGTGCAAAAATTGGATAACTGGCGGGGATACCTCCCTTTAATCTTATACTTAAATTTATAATACTATTTGTTAAAATATTATATTCAGATAATTTTTTATAATCTTCTAAATGTTTACCAGATAAGGTTAACAATTGATCATTTATAGGAATTTTAGTTCTACTATAAATTTCTTCTTTCAATGATTGAATACTATCTATTCTTTTTGTATTTATATTAATTGTTTTACCATTAAGATCTCTTATTATGATATTCATATATATATATATATATATAAATTTTAATAATATTTAAACATAATTTATAAACATTCAAGTAAATTTTCAGTACTAGTTCGGTCTTTACTATTTAATGAATCGATCACTGTTCCTTCTAATACTAGATGATCCGTTAAATAATTAGGTGTTTCAATATTAAAATATATAACTGGTTTTCCAATATTAATTTGTCTTACATTCGGATTATATTTGGATAATTGTTTTGGAGTAATCCATCGAAAATCTGTTTTTATTTTATGATCTTTAGATAAAAAAATATCTTTTTGAGGACATCCACAATATATTGAATCTTTAGGAATTATATATGGAGCAGTATCTTTTGTTGTAAATTCAAAATCACCTCTATAATTTATTACTTTAACCTCTTTATTTGCAGATGTTGTTATTAAATCACCATTATATATATTATCTATTAATTTATATCCATTTGGTGTTAATATTCTTTGTCCGGATACGATACATGCCGTTGTTGTATTAATCGTTAATAGAAAACTAAAAGTAAGCTGTCCAGCTGTACCACTAGAACTTGTAGCTTGCATAATTACAGTATACGGACTTCCGGATAGATCTCCACTAACAGGAGTTCCAGAAAGTACTAATTGATTACTAACTACACTTACAGTTAATGATGATGGACCATATGATGTACTACCTGCATAAACTACACATCCTGATGCATTTACTGCTGTATATGTAAATGGAACTCCGACAGTCGCAGTTTTTCCATCAGTATTTGGTGATCCTACTTGAAAAGGTCCAAGAGCTCCTCCCTTCAATCCTAAATTTAAATTTAAAATACTGTTTCTTAAAACTTTATATTCATATAATTTTTTATAATTTTCTAAATATTTACCAGCAAAGGTTAACACTTGATCATTTATAGAAATACCAGTTCTTTTTTGGATTTTTTCTTTGATAGACTGAATACTATCTATTCTTTTTATATTAATATTTATACTTTTTCCATTAAGGTCTCTTATAATGATACTCATATATATATACATATAATAAAAAAATTGAAATTCTAACTATATATTGACATATCATATAATTAATAAAACTACTCGTATAACATGGCTTCTCCTATCGACTTCACCAAACTGGCAATTGATACGCTAATTGAAATTAAGCATGATATGCCCAAGAAGGAAATTGAATTCAAGCTGCTGAAGGCCACTCGCGTGATGAGTGAGGCCATCCGCTCATTCGCAAAGAATGGAGTAACTCCTCCCTGCCCCTGGGCCGATAGGTGCGTCAAGCTAATTGAAGGTGATGACGAGATCAACGGCGCCTGCACGCACATCCACATGAAGGGTGAGCGCGAGCAGGCTCTCAAGTTCAAGGGCAAGAAGTTCATGAAGTCCGATGATGACAAGCATGCAGCGGAGCCGAAGCCCAAGAACAACTCGAATGCGAAGACTGTTGACTGCATGTTCTTCGCGAAGGGCGAGTGTAAGAAGGGCGACAATTGCACTTTCATCCACAACGTGCTCGTCTTGATGAAGACTGACGATGACAAGTCTGTCAAGTCCAAGAAGCCTACTGACGATGACAAGTCTGTCAAGTCCAAGAAGCCTACTGGCAAGACTTACGCTACCGCCGCAGCTGGCGGTGGCGGCGAAGTCGTAGTCGAGAACCTCGATACTGATTCTTAATCCGAGTAATTAAATTTTTTTATAAATGTAAATGCAATTAAAAATTGAAATTAAAAATCTATATAAATCTAATATTAAAATAATATAATACTATAATATATAAGAAAATGTCAACTAACCCCCAGATGGTTGATCAGCCGATTAAGAAAGATCAATTGGAGGAATGGGCATATGATATTCTTCGTAATATCCTCGGAGATAATGAGGAAAAGATAAACGAAGTTTTAAACAAACTTATAATTGAATTTGAATACATTGACCGTACTGCTACAATGAAGAAAGTGCAAGTATTAGTTGAAGTATTTGCTAGAAATGCAATAGAAGAAATCAAATAAAAATTGAGCCTTCAGCCTAATTTTTATTTGATTTCATTTATGAAATCAAATAAAAATTGATATGTAAAGTTCCTAATATTTTATTTATAAAATATTAATAATTTTATCACAAAAACCAAATGGATGAAATAACAAAACAAATAATTTCAAACCTTATCAAAAAATATATAGATTTAAAAGGTCGAGAATGTGTTGAAGTATGTTCAAATATTAATCAATCAACTGATTGGAAACAAGTTCATTTAGCAATTTCAGAATTAAAAAATGCGGAAGAATATCATCATAAAATAAAGAGAACAAATGATATCAATGAAATAATTAAAATTGGTCAAGAAGTTGCCAAAAAAATGGTAGTATCATAAATATTCTAAATACAGTTTTGCTAATTTTAGCAATCTTGCTTTCTCCTCACTTGATTTATTATCCCAATGATATGTATTTCTTGCTGTTGAATATATTTTTTTGAATATATCATAATGTCTATTTATTGCATTATAATATAATGCATCCCATATATCATACCATTTATATTCATTGCCATCTTTTAATTTAACGACACTTTGATTTTTTCCATAATTGCTCATTTTTTTAACATACGCACTACTAGACATATATGGTTTTGACATCATAAATCCGCCATCTGCATACATAATCATTCCATATATATTTGGATACATAACCCATTGATATGAATCCATACTTACTAAAGATATATACCAATCAAATACATCATCTGGATCAACCATTGTTAAGAAAAAGAATTGACCCATAACCATTAATCTTTCAATATGATGTAAATATCCTATATCATGAACCTTTTTAATACAATCATCTATTGGTGGAATACCTGTTGTTCCATCCCAAAATTTACGAGAAATTTTATTATTATGTTTTAAATAATTCTTTCCATTAAATTTGTCAAAATGAAATTCATATAAATATCTCATACTTTGTTTCCATCCAATTACTTGACGTATGTATCCTTCAAATGAATTAATTGGTATCTTAGATTTTAAAGGTAGTACAGCATCTAATATATCCTGATCTGTTAATAATCCAATGTTTAAAAGTGGAGATAATCCTGAATGATATCCAAAATTAATTGTTGAATGAATCGCATCTTCAAATTTACCAAATAATTTAAATCTCTTTTTAATAAAATCAATTAACCATTTATGTGCTCCTTCATGATCAATTGGATAAATAAAATTATCTAAAGATCCCCAATTATCTTTAAAATGTTTTTCAACATATTTTTTTGCCTCACTAATATATGAACCAGTTTGATTTCGTGGATTAAATACTTCTTTTTGATTATCGGGAAATGCCACTCTATTTTCATCATCATATGATAATTTATATTTAGAACCAATTGGAGTTAAAATTTCTAATCTTTGTCTTTGCCATCTATAAAATGACGAATCATGCATGAATTTCTTTCCAGAAGTCTTTTTATTATATTCTTCTAAATCTTCATATGGGGTTATAAATGCTGGAGTTTCTAATAAATCAATTGTAAATCCATGTGTATTAGATGCGGATCTTAATTTTTTCATCAAGTCATGATCAGTTGGATCATAAAATAAAACTTCACTGTTCTTAGGAATATCTTTTAAATAATTATCATTAAATTCATAATATGAGACCTTATATTTTTTATGAACATGATCATAATATTTTTTCATAGTTGCTCTGTGAAAGGCAAGTTTCAATTTATGGAATTTATATTTGGTAAAATATAATGGTTCTTCAATTATAAATACTTTATCTGCTTCATCAAATGCAGATATATCTTTAAATAAATGAATCGGAAATACTAAAAATATTTTCATATATATTTATAAATAAATTAATTATGACAATTCTTCTATATTATCATTTGCTTCGTCAATCTCTCTGTATCTGATAAAATAGTCTTGGAGAACAGCAATTGTATTTTTCTTTTCAATTTTACAAAGTTTATCTATCAATAATACTCTTTTTAATTCATTACAGTTTTTATAAAAATCATTTACAATTTCTTCTATTTGTTGTTTTTCAGCATATCCAACTTCAAGAACCATATCTATTCTGCCAGGACGTAACATATTTTTTGGTATCTTATCTAAATTATTCGTTGTAAAAAACATGTAACATCCACTGATACAATCATTTATACCTGACAACGCATTTATAAAACCTGTATATGTTAATTTTCCACCATTCTTATGTTTCGGATCCGTATTAATAATAATATTTGATGGAGTTTCTTCAAATAATACACATGTATCAAAATCATCAAATAGATAGATCCGTGTTTTATCATCATTCATATCATTAAAGATCAAATTAATATTTTCATCGGTGAATTGATTTAAATTAACAACAATTACATCAAAGTCATAATTTGACGCAATTGCTTTAATGATTGATGTTTTACCAGATCCTGGAGGACCAACTAACAAGTATCCTCTCTTGTAAGATATAGAATGTTCTTTATAAAAACCTTCCATATCTCTAAACTTTTCAATATCATCTAATAGTTTCTTTTTAATATCTGTCTTTAAATAAACAGTATTTAATTCCCTTTTAGGAATTGTTTTTTTTGTATATTCAAGATAATTATTATCATCTTTATAAATTTTTGTATACTTCAGTAAAAGACGACTCTTATCACTCTTATCACCTGAACCAATTTCTTTTTTAATATTTTTAAGAAATCTCATTATATAATCATTATTACAATACCACCAATTAAAATACATATAAAATGGTTTATTAAAATCATATTGATTAGAAAGGGAGTGTACATCATATTCAATCATAACTTGTGTACCTTCATACATTACTTTATGTGTCATATATGCTGGAGCAACATTATTATCAGAACATCCTTTTTTATCTAAAAATGTAACTTTTGATTTTTTCTTTATAAAAGTTAAGGTTTCAATCCAATCAAATGAATTTTGTGTATTCAACATATAGATAGAGTTTTTCATACTTTGTTTTTTTTCCTTAATATGAATATTTTTTAAATATCCAATTAGTAAACTATACATCTTGTTTCCACCTTCAATTTCAATTATAATATAATTCTTATTATGAATCCATTTACAAAATTGTGGAACATACAACGGTAATTTAACAAAAAATAATACTAGTAAAGATATTGAACCTATCAATGATGTTAAAATACTTGTTGATTGCAATGCAATTTGAAATCCTAGAAATTTATCAAAATGTTTATTTCCTGTGATTGTTGTATTTGATAAGAATCCTGTAATGTTCTCGCTTAGAGAATGTTGTAAAGAATATAGATCCATCATATTATAATATATAGCATATTATAATAGTATCTTTATAAATCAATTTTTTAGATTTAAAATCATAAAAATATATATTTATAAAGATAATGAATTTAGATTCAATTATAGAATTAAATAATGATGCATATTTTAAAATATATGCGAAACCATTAAGAAGATACGTTTTAAGTCAATCTACAAATGATAAACAAAAATATAAAAATGTCATAGAATACTTTTTATTACATAAAAATGAAGATTTAAATATCACTCCCCATACCAAATCTTATATATCAGAAATAGATATAGTTGATAAATTTATGTTTGTAAATAATATTTCACCAAGAGAAAATCATTTTTCTTTAATCAATGATACAATTAATGAATTATCAATAAAAAATATGAATGAAGTTAAAAAAAGGATTAAATATATTCAAATTATAATAGAAAGAATTTATAAATTAATTTTGAATGATAATAAATCAATTGAAAAAATATTAAAAGATAAACAAAGTTTGGTTAGTAGTCTTCAAATTATTACAATAGTTAAATTAAAAAAAGATCCTTCTGAATTATCCCAATTATTTAATTTATCAAAATCTATTAACATTGATGATCATATTAAAAATTTATTAAATATATATGATCAAATTGATGAATTACTAAAATATCCACAAAATATTTTAGAATATATTGAAGAATTAATTAGTGAATATGAAAATCTATTTGAAATGTTAGATGATTTTTTTTATAATAATTTACCAGAAATTATTCACGAATATGTTGAAGAAATAAACTTAATTTTAAATGAAGATAGACTGGATGATTTATCAGATATATATGATACTATTGTAGATGAAATTAAATCAAATAATAATATTGTTCTTTTAACAGGACGTTTAAATGAATTAGAAAATAATAATATAGATATATTAAGTTCTTTAGATTCAATTAATCATTTAATTTCTAAGAAAAAACCCTCTTCATATGGAGAATTAAACATACTTATAAATAAAAAGATTAAATTATTAGAAATATTTAAAAATACAAATAATGAAATATATACAATCAAATCAACTTTACAATATATAAGTTTTGATTATACAATTGATACATTTAATATTGAAGAAATTAATTTTAATTTAAGTATTATACAAAATTATTTTAAAATTGAACATAAAATTGATGTTACATTTGATGATTTAATAATGCTTCTTTCAAATAGTCCAAATTCTAGTATAAAAACAGATATGGATATTTTAGAAATTTTAGAAAATAAAGAATCATTTATAAGATTTGTTAAAAATTTAAAAATTATTCAAAAAGAAAGAACAAAGAAAAACCAAATTATATTTTTAGTATTATTTAATATAATACCATCTGAGACATATAATGAATGGCTGCTTAAAGTAAAAAAGAATGGATTATTAATAATAAATAAAATATTATTGAATGAAAAAGAAATTGACTATATAATAGATGATATTGCGTTCTTTTTAAAAGATCTTAAATATAATATATAAATGAATAATTTTATATATATTATAAAATGTTTAATAGTATTATCAAGCGTAGATTATCTACAGTTTTGGGTAAATGTAAACCACTTGTAGAATCTATTTCATTAGAAAAAAAATATGATATTAAAATTTTAATTCCAAATATTAAAAGACTTAATGCATATGTTTCTATCGATAATAAAAATTATGAAATATATGGAATTGTTCAAAATAAATTAATTGATTATTATATTACAAATGATATTGAATTAGATGCAAAATATGTATCAAGTATTAAAAAAATACTACAATATACAAATTTAGATAATTCGGATATATATATTTATAATACTAGTTATATGAACGTTTCAAAAGAAAATATTTCTAGGTACGATTCAAAGAAAAGAAGTAGAGATTTAATTGAACAAGATGTTAAATATCAAGAACTTGTCAAAGATAAATTTGATTATACTATAACAGACGAATGGGTTAGTGCATCTAAAACTAGAAACAGTGCGTTAAATGATAGATGTTTAGACTATTATGATGAATATAATATTTTTTCATTTACAGATAAACCTGATAAAACAAAACGTGTAAAGAGAGAATTTCCTGAACCAATACAAATGCGATTTAAGGAAGGTATTGATTTTGAAAAAAAAGTTGTTGAATATTTAATGAATAAATACAAAGATGAAATGGTTCAAATTTGCGAATCATATATGGCTCGTGATAAAGAGATGTGTATTAAAACATTTAAAACAATGTACATTGGTACACCTATTGTATATCAAGGTGTATTACAAAATCCAGAAAACAAGACATTAGGATGTGTAGATTTATTAATTCGTGATGATTTTATAAATGAGATAACAAAGAATACGTATGAAATCAAGGATTGTAAATCAGTATTTCCACATGGTCATCATTATTATGTAGTTGATATTAAAAACAAGAAATTACATTTTAATGTAGATAATAAAACCTTACGTAATAATTTATCGGTAAAGCCATTTAAGTATCAATTACAAGTATACAATGATGCTCTTAATTATATGCAAACAGAATTAAATTCTGACGAAGTTTCAAAAGCATTCATACTTGGTAATGGTTGGAAAATGGAACAGACTGTTCAAAAAACAATAGTTCGTAAAGATTCTGATGACTTTGTAGATAAATTAGGAATAATTGATTTTGGGGGTAAAGATAAAAATGTCGTTGTAGAGACAAAAGATTCTATTGATTGGTTACAAAGTTTAAAGAAATCAAAAGATTGGACACACGATCCTCCTTCAAATAAAAATATTTATCCAAATATGTGTAATACAAATGATGATGGTTATCGTGGTATTAAACAAGCATCCGCAGAAAAATTAAAAGATATTACATTGATATCATATCTGACACCAGAACACCGAGAAAAAGCATTTAGAGAAGGAATTACATCATGGGATAATCCTCAACTAAACGCTAGTTTACTTGGCATCAACGGTAAAACTGCTGATATAGTAAATTCTATATTGGATACAAATCGTGATAAATCTTCTCAGCTGGTATTTTATAAATCATTGGAGAGTACTGAAAATATCATGGATGATACAAAACTTGAATATTATATTGATTTTGAGACGATTACACATTTAAATAAAAATTATGTATATATGATTGGATTAGGACATGTATATGATAAAAGTTGGAACTACAGTTGTTTTACCCTTGATTGTTTAGATGAAAAGTCTGAAAGAGAAATGTATACAAAGGTAATGACTCATATTGAAGAAACAAACAAGAGACACAAGGTTTCATACAAACCATTATTTTATCATTGGAGTTCTGTTGAACCATATAAGATGAATAAAATGATTGATGAATTAAAACTTCCACAAAACACAATTAAATGGTTTGACTTATATAAGTTTTTTAGAGATAATCTAGTAACGGTTAAAGGCGCATATAGTCATTCATTAAAGAGTATTGGAAAGGGGATGTTTGAGAATAAATTGATAGGGACATTTTGGGAGGGAGATATTTTGATGGATAACAAAATTCATATGATTGCATATAATTATTACAATAAAAATAATCGTGCAGAATTTAATAAATTAATTGATTATAATGAGGTTGATTGTAAAATAATGTATGATATTTTGAAGGTTATACGCGGATTAAAGAAATAATAGTTTAGTTGTTTAATTTATTTGAAAAGTTTACCTTTCAAATATATAAAACGTATGGTTAAGAGAAGAAGATTTAATTCTGATGCAACAATTGAAAAAAATAAAGAAATAAATAATAATTCTGATAATGAACTTAATACAGATGATGAAGAACAAAAGTCTAAACCAAGAAGTCGTAAAGATACAATAGAAGAAGAGAAGATAGATAATTTTGATGAAAAATGCCATATGTATAATCTAGGGGAATTAGATTTAGAAGCAGATAATGTTATATTAGGTAATAAAACAAAGAAAGAGAATAAAGAGATGACAGATTTATTTAATAAAATAAAATTACAGTTGTATGATAAAACAGTTACAATAGATAATATATTATCATTAAAAAATATTAGTGAATTAGAGAAAGTTAGATTAGTTGAGAAATATTGTGTGATGAAAAATAATGAAAATAACTTGGAGGAATACATTAAGTATAGAGATATAATGAAAGAAGAAATTACGAAAATATCCACAATGACACCATCTCAAATTCAACATAAAATAAAAATTGATTCTGAAGTAAAAAGATTAGAGGCATTAAATAAAATTTCTGTTGATTTAAAAGAAAAAATTATAAATTCTGATATTGATGATGAGTATAAAACAATACTTTATAATAAATATAAAATGTTAGAAGAAATGAGTGATAAAGATTCAGAATATTTTAAATTAAAAAATTGGATACTATTAATTTTAAGTATTCCATTAAAAAGAAAAGAAAATTTACAAATAACAAATACAAATGAATTTTTAAAACATATTAAAATTCAATTAGATGCTGAATTATATGGAATGAAAAATGTTAAAGAAGAATTAATGTTACAAATTATTAATAGATTTATAAAGAAACGTAAATCTGAACAAATTTTATCACTTGTTGGATGTTCAGGAATTGGTAAAACAAAAATTATTCATGTAATGGCTCAATCATTAAATTTACCATTTTATCATATTTCTTTGGGGGGAATAAAAGATGGATCATTTTTAGATGGATTTTCAAATACATATATTGGATCAAGACAAGGTATTATTGTAGATGCATTAATAAAAATGAATTGTTGTAATGGAATTATATTTTTTGATGAAATCGATAAAATAAGTGATTCTCCTGAGGGAGCAGAAGTTGTTAACCAATTAATACATATATTAGATAATACTCAAAATAATATGTTTTATGATAAATATGTTTCTGATATTCCAATTGATTTAAGTAATATTTGGTTTATTTGTTCATTAAACAATAGTGATTATTTAAACCAAGTATTGAGAAATAGATTATATATGATCGAAGTTGAAGGATATGGAAATTCACAAAAAGTAGAAATATCTAAAAATATTTTAATACCTAAAAAATGTAAAGATTATGGATTAGAAAATCAACTTTTTTTTGATGATTCAATAATTGAATATATTGTTAATAAAAATAAAAAAAATGATAAAGGAGTCAGAGAATTAAAAAGAAACATTGATACAATTTGTAAAAGAGTTGATATTTTAAGAGCATCGATTGATAAAGATGGGAAATACGGAGTATTAGATTGGACATTTAAAATAGAACATTTAGTATTTCCGCTTAAATTAAATAAAAAACATATTGATATTTTATTAAATGATATTAAAAATCCAAATGAATCAATTTTTGCATAGTTAATCTTTATATAAACATATTTAAAGATTAATAATTATTCATAATATAATGCAAGTTAGTAATCTAGAAATAGATTTATGTAATTATAACTACACATTTTCATATATTAAAAGAGACTATCAGGTTTTTAGTAAATATGTTTCTAATAAATCATATTATGTAGTTGTTAAAAGATTAGATACAAATACAGGATGGGATGATACTTTACATGTTCTTGCGGTTCATCCTAAAAAATCATTTATAGTAGATATTGGAACATCATCTGAAAACGAAAAAAATGTATTAGTAGAAGTTGATTTTGAAATAGAACAAGGTGAACCTATAAATCGACTCTCTAATTATAATATTATTGAATTGCCTGATCCTCAACAATTAACAAGAAAACAATTTAATGAATTATTTAATACAGATATAATTGTATTACCTCGTAATTTATATGCGGTTGGAATAAGAAAAGGAAATATCTATATGTATAATGAATATTTTGCGGATTATTATGATATTATTTATTCTATTAAACATATTGCAAATATAGCAATTTCTTATAATGTATTAAAAGAGTTTTATTTTATAATATGTGCTGGAGATGGTTTTATAGAATATCATTATTCAAGTGAAAGAACAATTGGAAGAAAATTTGGAGAAAATGAACTTCAAAATACAAAACATATTATATTGGATAATCCAAATGAATATCCAATTGTACATAAAGATATTTATATATTAGCTCAAGCAACTCATAAAAAAATATCATATACAATTGATATGATTGATAGACATTATTTATATTGTAATTTATATAATAATTTTAGGTCATTTCATAAAGGTATACCATTTATGAATAAAATAAATAAAATTGTATATGGATGTAGAAAAGAGAGAGCAACACGTTTTAATTTTACAAATAGACGTGATATAGAAATGAATCCAAGAGAATATTTTTATTCTGATGCAATTCCGAAAGATAATATGTATTGTCCTAATAGGTGGGTTGATTCAACTGAAATGATTAATTATAAATATATATTAGATATTGATGGTAATTCAAGTACATGGGATGCTACAGCATGGAAATTAAATTCAAATTCTGTTATTTTGAAATCTGATTCGGGGTGGAAACAATATTTTTATAATGAATATTTACCGTATAAACATTATGTTCCAATTGCTGATGATTTTAGTGATATCCAAGAAAAATATCAATGGTGTGAAAATAATCAAGATGAATGTTTAAAAATGATTGAAAATTGTAAAAAATTATTTCAAAAGATATTTAGGTATCATAATGTGATTGATTATACTATTGAAAAAATATATGAATTTAATAGATTAAAACCGTATATTTTGAATGATAGAAGAGTATTTTTTTGTACTGATTATAAAAATCCTACACAATTAGATAATCAGATAATAATAAATAAACAAATATCTGGAAATATATATGGTATACATAATGTATTTAGAAAACTAAATTCTACAGACATTGTAATATATATGAATACTGAATATATTGATGTTCATAATTTTGATATAAATAAATTTATTGATATATATTTATCATTTGGCAAAAAAATAGTATTTGGAGCAGAAAAGAATTTATGGCCTGAATCATTAAATTCAGTTAGACCTAAATTAAATAAATTAGCTCCAAAGAATAGTATATTTAAATATTTACAACCTGGATTTTTTTGTGCAGAAGCAGGAGAAATGACAAAGTTATTTGATGAAAGAATATATGATCAAAATAATTGTCCAATTGCGCAAGAATATTTTGTAGCAGCATTATTATCAGGTAAATATTCTATTGATTTAGATCATTCTCAAAAATTAGTTATGTGTGCGTACCAATGCAATCATGATGATTTAAATAAATGTATTAATAGTGGAACTCAATTTATTTTATATAATGGGGGTCGTTGGTAAAGAATAAAATTATATAAAGAATTATTATTAATTTTTTATATAAAATGTCTGTATTGGATTTAGAATTAGATGTAGTAGATTATTGTGGAAAAAAAGATTTTCAGGTATTAACAGAATATATACATTCTAGATGTTATGCAATAATTGTTAGAAGATTAGACTCATATAAGGCTGGATGGGCAGAAAAATTGAAAGTATTAGTTAATTATTCAAAATTAGAAAAGACAGTTACAATTAACATTGATAGTTCTCCAGAACATGAGAAACGTGTAATAGTTGAAACAGAGTTTGATATTTTTAATTCTGAAAAAGATGTAAAAAGATTACCATTTTATGAATTAGTACCATTTCCAGAACCGCAAAGAATTACACGTAAACAATTTAATAAATTATTTGATTCAGATATTGTTACATTACCTACAAATCTATATGCTGTTGGAATAAATGATGGAAATGTGTATATATATAATGAAAATTATGAAATTTTATTTATGATTATTTATGCAATCAAACACATTGTTGCTGTAAATGAAACAAAAAAATTATTTAAAAAATTTCATTTTGTAATATGTGCGTCTGATGGATATATGGAAAATAACTATTTATCATCAAGATATACGGAGAAAAAAATAGGTGATACCGAATATAATAATTGTATGGAAGTTAAATTGGATAATCCAAATGAATTTGCAGTATTACACAAAGAAAAAAATGTATTTGCTCAATCAAATCAAAATTCAATTTCAAACGTAATTGATATTCCTGATCGTTATTATTTTTATCTTAATAGATATAATGAATATCGTTCATTACATAATTTTATTCCATTTAATACTAAAATAAATAAAATTGTATTTGCTGGTCAACTAAAAGGATCTAAATATAATTTTACATCAAGAGTAGATATTGAAATGTCTCAGCGTGAATATTTCTATAGTGATGCTGTACCAAAAGAAGATTATATAATTGCTCCCAAATACATGGAAATAACAGACATGATCGGATATAAATATATTTTAGATATTGATGGAACAGCGGGTTCGTGGGATTCAACTGCTTGGAAGTTAAATTCTGGATCTGTAATTTTAAAAGCAGAATCATGTTGGAGACAGTGGTTTCACAATGATTATATTCCTTGGGTTCATTATGTTCCAATTAAAGATGACTTTAGTAATATTAAAGAACAATATGAATGGTGTGAATCACATCAAAAAGAATGTGAAGAAATGATTAAAAAATGTAAACTATTATTTGAGAAGGCTTATCGTTATCAAAACGTAATTGATTATACAGTTGAAAAAATAATTCAATTAAATAATTTAAAGCCAACATATGTTGGTAAACGAAAAATATGGTTTATAACAAATCATGGACTTAATAAAGATTTGGGATTTCATGTTAATGAGATGAATCATAATGTTGATGAAATTCATTATTTATGTAGTAAATTAAATCCTGAAGATTTATTATTTGCATTAGTTCCTGTAGCATTAACTTTAAATAATTTGGATTTAAATGATTTATTAAAACGTTATGATTCTTTTGGTAAAAAAATTGTATTTGGTGCCGATCGTCTATTACCTGGTCATTTAGAATATGTAAGATACAAAATGATTTCACATTCTCCACAAGATAGTAAATTTAAATATATTAATGCAGGATTTTATTGTGGTCAAGTAAGTGAATTTATGAAAATATTTGAAGAAAGGATATATAATCCAGAAGTATTAACAGATGTTGGAGTATATTATACAAATGCTTTTGTAACAAATAGATATGATGCAACATTAGATTATCATCAGAAATTAGTACTATGTATGGCGGATTGTAATGATGATGATCGTTCAAATGCAATAAATAATGGTACGCCATTTATATTTTAATTAATTAATATAAATTATATACATTTTTTATATAAATAATATATATTATGGATGGAGAATCAATAAATCTAAGTTTTTTACTTATAACTGATCCAAATTTAATTATTATATTAAATGACCCTGATGTTACAATGCCAATTAAAAATTTAATTACTAAAATGGCAACTGATAAATTATATGTTAAAAAATTAAGTAATCCAATTCAAAAGGATGATTTTAAATTAGAAGCAAGAAAAACATATAAAAAAGATAAAGCAGAATTATTATCTAAATTTAGAATAATGATTGATATATTTGTTGTTAGAAAAAATTCAAAAGAATATGTTAATAGATATATTAAGTATTTACAATATCTTGAGAAAAGATTTTAGATAGTTTCGAATTTTTAAATATTAATTTTTAATATTTATAAATTTAATTTATACACGCATCATCATTCTGTTAACTAAGTCCATTATTCTTTCACGATAGAATACGCTAATAATTAATACGAGAACAACGCTGAATAATGCCCATGCACCAAATGAAATACCAACAATTTCTCCAGCTGTGAATTTTTCTACTTTTTTAGATGTAGAAACAGGTGATGCAGAACCACCTGATAAAGAAGGTGTTACTGGAGATACAGGAGATGAAGGAGGAGTTACAAGTGGTGTTAATGGTGATCCAGGAGATGATAATAAGTTAGAAGGTTTAGTTACAATTTGAGGAGGAGGAGGGCTTGAAACAACAACACTCTTAGGTGTTGTGCTTGATTTGCTTACTTTGCTTGATTTACGTAATTTACGTACTTTATTCTTGACAATTGTTACTTTAGGAGATGCTGCTGCAGCAACTAATTTTTTAACAACTACTTTAGGTGTTTCACTTCCAACAGCATTTCTAACTGTTATTTTAGGTGTAGAAATTTGTGGGGGTTTGACAATTTGGATTGTTGGAGCACTTACTTTAGATACATTAGTTAATATAATTTTAGGGCTGACATTTGGTAATGTTTTAACAACTACTTGTCTAACTGGTGATATTGCACGTTTGATTACTTCAATTTTAACAGCTGATTTAGGTTGAATTATTACCTTTGGAGTTGCTTTAGATATAACTGTTTTGACACCCTTAACAGATACCTTTTTCTTAACAACTTTCGCTAATTGTTTAACTGCTTTAACAACTTTGGGTGTAACTGTTGGGGTAACTGGTGGTGTTACTTTTGTTAATGCTTTTGCTAATTGTTTAACAACTGCTTTTGTTTTAGGTGTTACTTTTTGTGTTATTTTTGCTACTTTCTTTGCGGCTGCTTTAACAAGTGCTTTTGTTTTAGGAGTCATTTTAGGTGTAGAAGGAGGAGTTACTTTAGTTATTGATTTAACTAATGAGTTAATAACTGATGTAAGCGCAGGTGGTGGTGTTTGTTTTTTTGGTTGAGAAACAACTACTTTAACTACTCCGGGTGTAGATGCTTTTACTGTAACTTTAGGACTTCCTAATTTAACTAAAACTTCAGGTGTGCTTCTACCTTTAATTAATGAATCTACTGGAACAAATCCAGAAGGCTTGAGAACAAGAGCATTGCTAAATGAGCTTAAGGCATCTAATGCTTTTCTTGATCCTCTGAATCTTTTATTAGGAGAACTATTTGAAGAACTATTCATTATATATATAATATTATTGAAAAATAATTTAACTAAATTCAATATTACAAAAATTGATTTTTAAAGTATATATAACTAAATATAACTAAATATATACTTTAAATAATGGATAATAAAAAACGTGGAAGAAGTCCAGAAAGAAATGACATTGAATCTAAACGTTCAAAGAGTCATAATGATATTGAAAAAATTTCAAGAATCATTAAATTAGAAAGTTATGATGATTATTTAAAACTTAATGATTTAAATCATAAACTAAATATTAAATGGACAGATGATATTATTGACGGTCATCGTCAAAATGAAATTATTATCAAAAATGAATTTATGGTTTTTTTTCCTGATTATAATTGGAAAGACGGTAATCTAAATAATTTACACATGATTGGAATGATAATCGATAAAAAAATAAAATCAATACGTGAATTAACATCATTACATATACCTATTTTAGAAAAATGTCTAGAAGATGGATTAAAGATGATAGAAGAAAAATATAAAGTAAAGAGTAACAAGATTATAATATATTTTCATTATCATCCATCTACATGGAGACTACATCTTCATTTTCAAAATATTAATACTAGATCATATGCGTCAATGACACTTCCACGAGCACATCCTCTTCCTCTTGTAATTCAAAATTTAAAAATTGATTCAGACTATTATAAAAAGTGTTTATTGGAAGTTGTAGTAGAAGAGAAAATTGAACTTTTAGCCTAAAAAATTGAGCCTTCAGCCTAATCTTTTAGATTTCCTTTAAAAAAGGAAATCTAAAAAATTGAATTCCATTTCATTTATTATATAAAAGTATCAAAATATATATACAATATGAATAACAATCATTATTGCGGACTACAAAACCACGGTAATACATGTTTTTTCAATAGTGCACTACAAAATATTATGAGATGTAGTGTATTTGTAAATATAATTTCTGATTTACAAATTGACCACGAATTAATAAACATTTTCAAGGAAATATTTGAAGATTATAAAAAAAATACAAACAGTTCTATTTCTCCAATTAATTTAGTTAGATATTATGCAGGTTTAAATAAAAAATATTCAATTGGTTCTCAAGATGATGCTGATGAAGTAATTACATATTTAATTGGTGAGATTGATGATATAATTAAGAGAGAAATAAAAGAAGGAAAAATTCAAAATTTTGTAATTAAAGGTGATATCACATTAGATAAAGTTATGGATTATTTATTTGCAATATATTTAAAAACAACAATAAAATGTTTAAAATGTTCAACTGTCTCAACGAATATTGCAAAAGATTATAAATTAAGTTTGGGATTATCAAGTAATAAATTGAATGAAATTATAAATAATATTAGTGATCACGAAACATTAGATGGAGAAAATCAATATTATTGTGATAAATGTAAAACTAATACTGATGCTATTAAATCAGATAAGATTGTGTCAACTCCAAAATATTTACATGTTCAATTAAAAAGATTTAAACATCAAGGTCATCATTCCTCAAAGAATGATGATAATATTGAAATTCCAACAACATTAAAATTACTGAATGGATGTGAATATAAATTACGAGGGAGTGTTCATCATATGGGATCAATTAATGGTGGACATTATATATATAATTATAATAAAAATAAAAATGAAGATTTCAAAGATTGGATATGCTTAGATGATTCTGGAGTGTCTACAAAAGATGTATCATCTATGATTAATCATGGATATATTTTTTTATATGTGAAATAAATAAGTTTATAAAACAAAAAAAATATAAAACAATGTTTATAAGCTGAATGAATATAATAAAATGGAAATTAAAAATAAAAAATATCGGTGGAATTCAAAGGATTCAGATATTTTCTTTGAATAATAATAAATTAATAAATATAGTTAATGAAGAGACAGACATATTTTTTTATAGTTTAATAGATCAAAAAAAAGTGTTAGTAAAAATTGATGAAAATCATTTTGATATTGATATAAATACACAATCGTATAAATATGAGGATAATAATATTGTTAAAGCAATTTTATTTTATAATATAGAAAATATTTATAAATACAATACAGAACAACAAAATATTATTGAAGATCGATTTATTTATTCAAGAAAATATTGTTCATTAATTCCAGAGCATTTGAATAGAATAGAATATATTGTTATTAGAGATGTTTTAAATAATAAATATTTTGGAAGTGAATCATTTTCGATGATTATTACATATTTTTTTGCATATTTTGTAAAATCAAATTTGAGTTCTTTTTTAATTAAATCTTTTATTCAACATTATTCTATAAACGAATCAAAGTTTATTATCAATGGTCCTTCATTTAATGATTTTTTTATTAGAGAATTAAAAGTTCCATTAGATATAATTAAAAATTCAAAAATAATTTATGCTCCAGTTTCAGCAAGATGTATGTTTTACAATTATAAAAATTTTTATAAATTAAAATTACATATTAAAGGTAAACATTTTAGTTTAGCAAAATTAATAGATGAAGAAAGAATATCTTCAAAATATAGTGTTATTATCGCCAGATTAGCAGTAAATGATTACCATCATATGCATATGCCAGAAGATGGTATATTAATGGAAGTTAAAGAATTTAATGGTAAATATATATCAGTAGATAGAGATTATTTAAGAAGTGACATAAATGTATTAAATGAAAATAAAAGAGTTGTTTTTAAATTCAAGAGAGATGATGATAGTATTTTTTATTTAGTAATGGTTGGATCTATTTTAATATCAAGTATAGTGCATAATACTGAGTTATTTAAAAAATATTATACAAAAGAAAAAATAGCGTATTTTCAATATGGAGGATCATGTGTAGTTTATGTAAGTGATAAAAATGTATTTTTTGATAATGATCTGATATATTTTACAAATGAAAATATTGAATCACATGTAAAAGTTGGAGAAGAAGTTGGGAATGTAAAAAAACAAAAATATAAAGAATTTAATAAGAATTATCATATTAAAAAACATATTATAGGAACAATTAATCAATTAATTTATTTTATAGTAAAATTAATGATAAAAATAAATAAAAATTACTTGAATAATCTAAATATAGAGCTTGTTTAGATCGGTGTTTCTGATGAATAAAATTTATTCATTGTTGGAGGTTTTATATCTTTTTTGTGTACTTCCTTTTCTGTCTCTTTTGGTAGGGGAGACTTTCTAAGATCTTCTAAATATTCTTTCATCATTACTGAATTATCAACTTCAGGAGTTTCAATTGCTTTTAATCCAACAATTTTTCCTTTTGATTTATTTCCATCACCTGTAATTTGATTTAATAAATTAGATACTGTGTTTGGAGTTTCCTTATTTTGTTGTTCAAAAAAATAACTTAATATATTCTGTATACTCATTTCTATAATATAGGAAATATTAAAATATATAAGAAATATTATATAAAGATTAAATATTATATTTAATATAAATAGTTAAATGGCACAAGTTTCAAACGTTCAAAGTCGTACACTCAGAGTTCTCGGTAGTCTTCCTCAATCAGTAAAAGACACACTTCTCAAGCAAGATGGAGTTTCAGTTCTTGAAAAGGAATCAAAGGGAAATGTAACAAGATCAAAGACATTTATTACTGGTGAAGAAATTGATGACGTCATTAGTGTATTAAGTTCTAACAATTTAGGTTTCCGTCCTCATTTTTATTCAATCTTTGCGAAATTCAATACAGAACTTAAGACAACTGAAGTTGATAAGTTAAACGCAAAGATCATGTCAGTTGTTCCAGATGCCGAAGTAAGCTATTCTCGTATTGATAATAATGGTCACACAGGAAAGGTTGTTGTAGATCGTTTCGAAGATTACAACGCTCTTCGAGCATACACTGCTGGAGATTTTACTTTCTACAAGTTTAATCGCACGAAGGCTCAAACTCGCGGAACCATGGGTAGTGATTCAAGAAATGTCGCCCCAAGACAAGCACCACGCGATTCAAGACAATCTACATCTTCTCCAACCCCCATGCTTGCACAAAGATCTTCATCTGGTCCTGTAGATACGGAAGGATTTCAAACAGTTGGAAGAAGTCAAACAAGACCAACAACTGGACGCGGTCGTGGTAGACCAAGCACACGTGGAGCTCCTCGTGCCGGAACTGCATCAAACAATGTATAAATAATTTATATATAAAATGTTTTATTTTTTACAATTCAAAAAAGAATCTAATGATTCTTTATTGGGATTATCATTTGTGTCGAATAATTTTAAAATATGTTCTTTAGATTTCTCTCTGTATTTCGTAAATGCTGTATTGACAAATTTTGTAATAAATTCATGATCAATATGTTCTTTTTGTTTAATCTGACATGTTTTAATTTCAACATCATTATCTCCAGTTATTTTTCCGCATTTTGCTCTAATTTTTTCGAATTCAATAACAACTTCTTCAAATGATAACATTGGTTTACATACTTTTTGATTTACAAGATTATGTAAAATATATAACCAATAAGTTAATCCTTCTCTAGAATCTAAATATTCATCAATCGGGATATGTTTTGCATAAATTGAAAAAGATGTACAACAATAAGGACATGGTAAGACAGATCCTATACTATCAAAGAAAACTTTATATTTTTTTTTATTATCATCGTTAGGAGTATAATTAAAAGTTATAGTATGTAAAAATTTCCAGCCTGATGGACCCCATTCATTTACTTGCATTCTTATATTAATATATAAAAAAATATAAATATAATATATATAAAATGTTTTCTCTTTTACTATTGTTGATAGTTCCCGCATTAAGTTATCCTCATTTAAGACATAATCATTCAAGACATAATTTAACACATATCGTTCCTACACAAAATTTTAGTAAAGAATTAGTTGTTTATAATAACACAGTATCATCATTTACATATAGATCATGTGGAACATCAACAGATATTGCTCAAAACTTAAAGTTAGATGTTTCTCCAGTTCTCCCCCAAACAGACTACACATTATTTTTAAGTACAGATTTATCTAAAGAAGTAACTGGCGGAACTTCTAAATATTCTATAAGCTTTAATGGTATTCCTTTTTCTCCAACAACAAATGATTTATGTGAGGAAATTGCAAATAGTAATACTACATGTCCTTTATACGTTGGAAACTATGCGTCTGAGAGTAAAGGAACAATTCCAACTGGTGTATCGGGTAAAGTTATAATTAAGAATGAATGGTTTAATACTGAAAGTGAAAGAATATTATGCATGGAATATACTATAAAAGTTTAACACTAAAAAAATTGTTCTCTCGCTTTGCTCACACTAATTTTTTTAATAGTGATTTATAAATAAATCCCTAAAAAAATTGATAAATCTACATATTATATAAATAATACAATATGTATATCGACAAAATGAATATCAGCTTTGATGTCAAAAACGTTCATTCACCTATCAAAATAGATGATGTAATAAAGAAAGAAATCAATTACTTTAAACTTCATGTAGAAAAAGATTATAGATATATTTCTGACTTTGAACTATATCCGGATGATAACTGCATTATGTGTTATACTGAAGAGCACGAGATCGAATTAACATATAATAGCAATACAATTATTGATATAGAATGTTATAATCAAGTAAAGATTACGACAGATCTATATAATCTAATAGATGAAAGAAAGACTATATCAGAAAATTTAATTATGTTTAATGATTATTTTTATGAGAACGATGAAACAAATAAGGAAGAATCAGATTCAGATGAAGATTCTGATGCAACTTCTGAAAAGCCCAAACAAAGAGAAAAGAAGATTAATATGTTAGAAATTTTTCATGGAAAAAAGGATGATAGTGAATCAATTGTATCACTCGAGGGATTAGATGATGATGATGTAAGTTCTGATAACGGTTTTTTAGTAGAAGATGAACCACTAAAGGATTCAAAGCCTGTTAAATTTGAGATAGATATTGAACCTGAAAAATTACTTCCTGATTTATCAGATGATATTATAATTGATAATAATCGTGAAAATGATAATTATGTTCCGTTTGAAATTATTAGAAAGTCAAAAGAGATTGGTAGACATTCAACTGTCCATCAAATTATAAATGAAATTAATAATGCAATAAAAAATACTAAGAATATTATTATTAAGCCAATTGATACTGTTTTTAAGGTTTATGTTGAAAATAAACATGGATCTAATAAATTTGAGTATGAATTAGTTATCAGTGAAAGATACCCCTATGAACCTCCATCGATAAATGTAAAAACTGCATGTTCCGCAAGTTTAACTTGGTCACTAACTAATTGCGAAATGTTAAATGCAAATAAATGGAATCCATTAATTAGTCTAAAAGATATAATTATTGGTATTTACAATAATATTGATAAACTTGATTTTAATACAATTAAGTCTCAAATTAAAAACAAAAATTTCCAAGAAATGACTACTAAATTAATTGAGGTGACAAATACTGCGCCTCTTAATGTCCAATCATATAATCTAAATTTTGATTTTCTTAAAATTCAGGATAAACAAAATAATAAAGGTATTGGTTATGATTTTAAGGGTTCTACATGGGATATTAAATCTCATATAGCTATCCAAGAAGCAAAGAATAATGTAATTAAAATAACTTTGCAATATATACATCCATTAATTAAAGAAAATGGAGAATATATTGGCGAAACATGTTTAATCCCATATATCAAACAATATATCTATGATGTATCTTTGTTTGAAATTGAGAAAAATAAGGAATATTATACTGTATTATTTAAGGTATTCAATGAAATTTACAAGTTAGAAAAATATAATGAACATTTTAACCTTGAAAAAATTTGTTCTCAAAGAGAATCATTTTCGGATTATTCTGAAATTTATCAAAGTATTCCTATCCTAGAAAAGAAGCAGGATATTATTACGAAAACTTCCTATGTAGATATTATGAGAGACAAAGCATTTGGTTTTGCAAAAATTTTAGAATCTAAGCATTTTAAGTTTATGGATAGAAAAAATGTAAGTACGGTAGGTGTAAATTTCTCAAGAAGAATTAAATCTGAAATGAAAAATTTATCATCAAATTTACCAATTTCTGATACTTCATCAATTTTCCTAAAAATGGATGAAGAAAATATGTCAATTATGAAATTTCTAATTATCCCGCATCCTGATACACCGTATGCGTATGGATGTTTCGAATTTGACATGTATTTAAATGCCGATTATCCGAGTACTCCTCCACATGTTGAAATTATTACGACAGGTGGTGGTAAGTTTAGATTTAATCCGAATTTATATGATAATGGTAAAGTATGTCTATCATTACTTGGAACATGGAGTGGAACTGGTGGCGAGTCATGGTCAACTGAATCGACTATCCTTCAAGTTCTATTGTCTATTCAATCGCTTATTTTCTGCGAGGAGCCGTATTTTAATGAGCCTGGATATGAGGGTTCTCGAGGAACAAAAGAAGGAAAAGCAAAAAATGATGCCTATATGGAACCTATCAGATATAATACCTTAAAATTAGGAATGGTTGAACAATTAAAGAATCCATCATTTGGATTTGAAGATATTATTAAGAGTCATTTTAAATTGAAACAAAATGATATCTTTAAGAAGTTAGATGAGTGGAAAAAGATTAGTACTAACAGTGCAAATTTTGAACTACAATACAATCTATTGAAGAGTATGATTGCGAAATTGTAAGTTATTTTATATATATAGAAATATATCAATTAATGTAATATGTCAAATAATCATTTATCATTTCATGAGCAATGGAATCTTTTGAAGTATATTTTTGATGAGGATATTGTATTAGATACAAATGAAAAAATAAAATTATATTCGATCGTTTATAATATGTGTTGGGCACGTTCTCCAAATAATTATACCATAGAATTATATGATAATGTCATAATAGAAATACAAAAAATGAAGAATAAAGAACGTTTACGTCATCGTAATAATCTAGGTTCTCAAGAGACATTCAAAAAACTTAGAAAAACTATTCTTTTTATTTTTAAGCCATTAGACATATATATTGAGCATCATAAGGGAATTCATTTACAAGAAATGTTTGAATTTAATACAGTTATTGAAATCTAAAAATTGAGACTTCAACCTAATTTTTCACAAGATGAAATATTAAAAAATTGAGACTTCATCCTAATTTTTAATAGAGATTTCACAAAATGAAATTCTCATTAAAAATTGAATTTTTCTATCCTTCTTTCCTAACCATATAATTTCATACAAAATGGATCAAGAGATTCTATCTTTTTGGTTTCCAACTGAGGACAAAATGCCAAAGTTCTGGTTTAATGAAACTCAAGAATTTGACACCATCATTAAGGAAAAATATCATGAACTTCTAATCGCTGCTGAAAATCACAAATTGAATAATTGGAAGGCGACTCCTGAAGGTCATCTAGCATTGATTATTATATTAGATCAATTTTCTAGGCATATCTATCGTGATACTCCAGAACAATTTAAAAATGATACCATCGCATATTATAATGCGAAGGAATTTATTTTGGAGAAGAAGGATAAAGATTTAACAATTTTACAAAGAATTATGTTATTGATGCCATTTAGACATCAAGCAAATTTGAAAGATTATGAATTTGTAATCCATTATATGAAAGATTATAGTGGGCATTTAGTAGATAATTTTTTAATGCAAACTGTTCGGAGATATAATACTTTGAAAGAGACTGGTCAACTACCAAACCGTCCGATAATTAATATTTTTTCTCAAGATTATTCAAACATTCTTGAGAACAAATGGGAAGTAACGATTCGTCCATATTTTATATATGAAAATGAAATATGTCATGTTCTCCAAAAGTTCATCAAAAAGAATATTAAGTCTGATGAACCTCATACTATAACAGTCTCATTATCTGGAGGTGTTGATTCGATGGTAATATTATACATTTTGAAATCATTTGCGATTCCTAATTTAATTATTAATGCGGTTCACCTTGATTATGGGAATCGTGAGGAGTCATCATTCGAAGCAGAATTTTTAATGAAATGGTGTCGATTTATGAATGTTGAATTGTATTACAAGTATATTCATGAAGCTCAGCGTATTCGTGGAAATGAACGTGAGAAATATGAAGCTTTAACAACTGAAATTCGTTTTAATTTGTATAAAAAAGTTATTACAAAAAATCATATTGGTGTTGTTCTCGGACATCATCTTGGGGATATTCAGGAGAATGTCTTTTTTAATTTGGTTCGTGGAAGATCACTAATTGATTTGACAGTTATGAAAGAGAGTAGTGTAATTGATGGTGTAACTATTTTGAGACCACTAGTGGGACATCCAAAGGATCTCATTTTTGATTATGCACATAATTCGAATATTCCATATTTTAAAAATACAACACCATCGTGGTCAAATCGGGGGAAGTGGCGTGAAAAGCTATTGCCATCATTAATTGATACATTTGGAATTGGGATATTAAAAAATCTGACGAAGGTATCACATGAGTCAGATGATTTGAAAGAATTGGTAATAAATGATATTGTTAAGCCATATATGAAATTAGTAAAGATAAATGGGAATGTATATGAATATCCTATTTGTAGGAATAAGCCATTATCCTTTTGGAAATATGTTTTGTTATACTTTTGTGTAGAACATAACATATCAATTGTGAGTGGTAGAACTTTAGAAATAGTATATTATAATATTAGTAATAATAAAAAAATAAAGATTATTTGTAGTGATAAGATGACTATCTGTATTGGAGAGAGTTTGCAGATTGTTATAAAAAATTGAGTATAAAAATTGAAATTTATTTATAATACATGATATAACTATATCATTAATAATCCATCTTGAGTTCATTGAGATTTACAAAAATGTTTACAATTGATGATCACTGTGAAGATTTGATGTCAGAAATATCATTTGATTCAAAATATTTGTCAAGTACTATAAGGTTTAACAGTCATTCAGAAAAACTAAGATATATTATTAAGTGTAACTCTGATGAGCTTACCAAAAATAATGAAGATACTGAATTGAAAAAACTTGATAAATATCTTAATAAGACTCTAAAAATGATTGAATCCGCTGAAATGACTCCGGAAGTAATGGAAGTACTTGCGTCTATTGAGATAACAACTAATTATTGTTCTAGTGATACTTATAAGATAATAGAAAATATTCTGCTTGCAATATTAACAGATAATGCAATTGGTGACTCGATTATTCGTACTAAGAGGAAGCTACGGAGACGTCTTCAATATATAGATAAGATGTTTATTCGCCCGGGTCCATGGGATAGTGATTTTGATGCATATCCAAATAAGCATTATACATTTGATCTTGATAATGGTTTTACGGGTTTGATTTTACGTAATCTTCCTGATTATGTTTGGAATGTATACGTAATAGTTCCTGAAGGACATTTCAGTACTAAGGATGGAATTAATTTGACTTCTCATTTCCAACAGGAATTAGAAGATAACCTTATATCACGTATTCCTTACGATATTACGTTTCATGATCGTGAAAGTAGACGGATCGGTATCGATCATTGTCATGGTTGTGATCTTGCACCATCTGGCAGAGATAATCGTTTGCTTAAACATTTGTATGATGACACACGATATTATACTACCTATGAAATGGCAGTTAAAGAGGCAAAAGAAATTAAATCTTGGCTTTGGAATATGTGTAATAAGTGTGGTAAGGAATCTAAATCTCAATGTTCAATTTGTAAGATTAAATACTGTGATCAAACATGCCAGCGTGCTGATTGGGCAGATCACAAGAAGTACTGTAAGAAAGTATAAAAATTGAATTTTAATTTATATCTAAGTAGTATCTTAGTATGATAAATTGAATACAATGGCGTCTTCTAAACGAACAAAGAATTTTAACAATTCTCAAAGTGACCTATTGAAAAAATTTCCAAAGCTATTGAATACTCAAGCTCCAAATACATGTACTTTTTGTAATACAGTAACAACTGTGGATAGTTATATATTGGAATATCCTTATAATTCATTAAATATTGGAGTTAATGTTTGCTATAATATTGAATGTATAAAAAAATATGAAGAAAGTGAAGAAGCAGTTCGTATTGTTATACATGATCTTCTTGGTGAATATGCTTCAAGAATTTGCAAGAATGAATTGATAATGAGATTCATTAGTTTGGGATAAAAATTGAGACTTCAAAAAAATTGAGACTTCATCCTAATTTTTTTAAAATTCATTTATGAATTTCAAAAAAATTGAGACTTCATCCTAATTTTTTTATATTTTAGATATAAAAAAATTGAATTTTATTTTATATACATGATTTATCAAATATAATCATTGCGTAAGTACTTAAAAATGGCTGAGATGCCTTTCCGAGGTTCTGTAGCTGATTCCAAGCGAGGAGAGATGTTTATTGATATTATTGGTATCGTGTGTGCTAGTGGGTATGGCATTGATTTGTTCCATGCACGCTATATCTGTGGCGAGACATTCCGCTTGGGAGTGCAGCGTGAAGATGGTACGCTCGACACGACTTGTTATAAGGGTGGTACTGCTGACATGATCTATAACGGGACACGTCTTGCAATGCTTAACAAGGCTCCTCAACTTATTAAGATACGTCGTAATAAGAGGATGTATCTTTTTAGTTTACTTAGATCTAACCATGAGCCACTGACTAAAGCAGTACAAATTCAAATTGAGGAAGGAGTAATTACTTTGATTGCACTTGGTGTACCACTTGACCTAGTCGATAGAAGAGGACGAACGGCACTATTCTATGCTATAAATAAACCTATTCTAAAACGATTACTCGATGGAAAATTCGAGAATGAGGGTGGTATTAGCATTGACACGCAAGACAACTTTGGGAGTACAGCATTAATGATTATTAGTGATTATACTAATCGTGATATGGTAAGTCTACTACTTGAGCGAGGTGCATCAATGACTCTTCGTGATACATGGGGTTATACTATTTGGGACTACGTGCTGAGTTCATGGAGTGTTAATACAGTAATCATCAAACTTCTCTGTGAGCGTAGGGATCGTTCTACTACCGGAGCGGAGTATATTGCGATTGAGGAGGATAGACGAAGGGCTATACATCGATCTAAAGTAAATTGGAGAAGCAATCACCGTTGGCATTATTCAATGACACATTACTGAAATTAAACATTATTTTATTATAAAAAATTGAATTTTATTTTATATACATATTCCATTAAGTCTCTTATAACCATCGCTCCTACTACTCGTCAAATCTCACGTAATCTTCGTGTGTTTTCATCACAATCAAGATGGCGGACGCAGAGCGCGCCGCACGCGAGACGCTCTTCCTCGCAGCGACCCTTGCGGCCGTTGCCGTCGGAGCGCCCCCGCCCTTCCGCGGCCCCGTGGCTGACTCCAAGCTCGGAGAGAAGTTCATCGACGTCATCGCACTCGCGGCCGCAAACGGATACGCTGGCGACATCTCCCACGCTCGCTATATCTGCGGCATGACCTTCCGCGAGGGAATTCGTAAGCCGGATGGCTCGCTCGACCGCTCGGGCTTCCTCGGCGGTACCGCTGACCTGATCAAGTGCTCCACGCGCCTCCAGGTACCCTGGCTCCCCGGGGCTCATACGTGCCTGCGCCAAAACGGCGGTGCAGATCGGCTCTCTACACAGCTCTACCGCGCCTCGGCTGCCGGTGCCGAGCAGACGGTACGCAAGCTCGTGGCTGTTGGCATTCCACTGAACGGCATTCCGTGTGAGGGAGGCTGGTCGGCACTACACAGCGCAGCCTTCTCGGGTCATGCAGGCGTCGTGAAGATTCTGCTCGATGGACTCGGTTATGGCCTTGGCGCCGATGTGGATCGGCGCGAGGCTAACCACATGCGGCGCACGGCTCTCATCATCGCATGCGAGCAAGGACGCAAGAGTGTCGTACGCGAACTACTCGCTCACGGTGCGTCCGTCTCCGCACAGGATAGCACGGGCTTCTGCGCTCTGCACACAGCCGTGCTGTGGGGTGATGCCTCCATCCTCACGTTGCTGTGCGCAGCTCCTGGCGCCGCAAATGCCATGACTCTGCTTGCGCGCCGCATGCACGAAGGATACGAC
>Ga0209084_1000686_pt1 | contig 31423 bp, 46 predicted proteins | sample C_130820_MF_Meta_FD_187309 | JGI IMG/M metagenome (GOLD analysis project Ga0209084, IMG submission 187309) | Freshwater microbial communities from Lake Croche, Canada to study carbon cycling - C_130820_MF_MetaG (SPAdes) (version 2) | ecosystem: Environmental > Aquatic > Freshwater > Lake... | reverse complement strand
GGCTACTGCGCCTTCGACAATTACAACTGGAACTGGCGTTGTTACTGCTTTGGGCGTAGCGGTGGGTTCTGCTGGTTCTTTTGTGGTGAATGGCGGTGCTTTGGGTACGCCATCATCGGGAACGCTAACAAACGCAACTGGCTTGCCTTTAACAACTGGTGTGACAGGAACACTTCCTATTGCAAACGGGGGTACTAATTCAACTGCAACCGCTACTGCTGGTGCTGTCCCCTATGGTACTGGTACTGCTTACGCATTTACTGCCGCAGGTACTAGCGGTCAAGTTCTAACCTCAAATGGTTCGAGCGCACCGACTTGGAACACGCTTGCATACGCAACGATTACAGACGATACAACGACTAACGCAACCCGTTATCCATTGTTTGCGGCGGCTACAAGCGGTAACTTAACGACTGAATACACAAGTTCAACCAAGTTCCAATTTAACCCTTCTACGGGTGTATTGTCGGTAACAGGCATTGCTAGTCCAGCGATTACCAACCAGTTAGCAACCACAATCCGTGAAACCGCAACTGTTTCTGCAACTGCGGCAACGGGAACAATTAACTTTGATACGCTAACCCAAGTTGTTTTGTACTACACATCAAGCGCCTCTGGTAACTTTACTTTGAACTTTAGAGGCACTAGCGGTACATCTTTGGATACTGTCATGTCTACTGGTCAATCGCTATCGGCTACTTTCTTGGTAACTAATGGCGCTACGGCTTACTACAATTCTGCTGTAACTATTGATGGAAACAGCGTTACACCTAAGTGGCAAGGCGGTTCTGCACCGACTTCTGGCAATGCTAGTGCGGTGGATTCTTACACTTATGTAATTGTGAAAACTGGAAGCGCGACATTTACTGTTTTGGCTTCACAAACTAAGTTCGCCTAATATGCCACGCTTATCCAAAATCGGTGGCGCGGCACTAGCGGCATTTGGGTGGACTGGTGGCGCATCTGTATCTGCTAGTTATCTTGTGGTTGCTGGCGGTGGCGGTGGTGGCGGTGCATCTACTGTGGGAAACGCTGGCGCTGGTGGTGGAGGTGGTGGATTTAGAAATGGCACAACCACACTTAACCCTACTCTTACTTATGCAGTAACAGTGGGGGCTGGAGGCGCCGGTGGTGCGGGTGGTAGCAGTTCAACGGGTTATAACGCAACGCAAGGTTCTAGTTCTGTATTTAATACTGTCACTTCTGCTGGTGGTGGTTTTGGTGCTTGCTATAACGCAACTTCAGCCGTAAGTGGCCGTGCTGGTGGAAGTGGTGGAAGTGGTGGTGGTTCTCTTGCGGGCGCTTCGGCTGGTTCTGGCAATACACCTTCAACATCCCCATCTCAAGGAAATAATTCAGGAACTTCTCTTGATGATGGAGGTTCTGGTGGTGGTGGTGCTGGTGCAGTAGGTTCAAATGCAACCACTACAAGCGGTGGTAATGGTGGTGCTGGTTCAGCATCAAGTATTTCTGGAACATCTGTAACTTACGCGGGCGGTGGTGCGGGTGCTGGTAGACCATCTTCTGGTGGCTCTAACGGAACAGGTGGTGCGGGTGGTGGTGGTACGGCAAGCACAGCAAACCCAGCCAACGCTGGAACGGCTAATACAGGCGGTGGCGGTGCTGGTAATACTGATGGCGCAAACAACTCTACCGCTGGATATATTGGCGGTGCTGGCGGTTCTGGCGTAGTAATCATTTCATACACAAGCGCAACTCAATTATTTGGTGGTGGAACTATTACCCAATCGGGTGGTAACTTTATTCACACATTCAATACATCTGGCGCACTTAGCCCTTTTTCATCTGTATCTGCAAGTTACTTAGTAGTGGCTGGCGGTGGTGGTGGTTCAGTTTGGGGCGGTGGTGGTGGCGCTGGTGGTATGTTGACAGGCTCTGGCTTGTCGCTAGACTCTAATTCCATTTACACAGTCACCGTGGGTTCGGGTGGTGCTGGTGGTTTGGCTTCTGGGGCGGCTTCAGCAAACGGCACAAACTCGTCAATCCTTTCCGTTGTAGCGATTGGCGGCGGGTTGGGTAAAGATGGAACTGCAACTGGAAACGGTGGGTCAGGCGGAGGCGGTGCTTATTATAATGCCGCTGGTGGTTTGGGAACGGCTGGGCAAGGAAATAATGGCGGCGCAAGTTCTGCGTCTGCCCCATACCAATCAGGCGGTGGTGGTGCGGGTGCTGTTGGGGGTAGCCCTGGCGGTGGCAATGCAGGTGGTTATGCTGGTAGCGGCGGTGCTGGCGCATCTTCAAGCATCTCTGGCTCTAGCGTCACATACGCAGGTGGTGGTGGCGGTGGAGGTGCGGTAAATGCTGGCGGTGCATGGTCAGGCGGTTCTGGTGGCTCTGGTGGCGGCGGTGCTGGCGGCACTTCTGGGGTGGGTACATCAGGTACAGCAAATACTGGCGGTGGTGGCGGTGCATCAGGTCGGTTAACCAATACATTTTATGATGCAGGCAATGGCGGCTCTGGCGTTGTAATCATCTCTTACGCTGGCTCACAAAAGTTTGGTGGTGGAACAGTCACATCTTCTGGTGGTAACACTATTCACACATTTACCTCTAGCGGGTCTTTGGCTGGTGCAACATCATCTGTTAGTTATTTAGTTGTTGCTGGCGGCGGAGGTGCGGCTGGTACTGGTGGCGGTAGCGCTGGTGGTGGAGGCGGTGGTGGCGCTGGTGGCTATTTGACTAGCACATTGTCTGTATCTGGTGGTACTTCATACACAGTAACTATTGGTGCAGGCGGCGCTGGTGGCGCATCGCAGGGAAATGGAAGTCAAGGCGTAAATTCTGTTTTTTCTTCTATAACAAGCATTGGTGGTGGTGGCGGTGGTGCAGGCACAAGTGGGGCTGGCGGCAATGGCGGCTCTGGCGGTGGCGGTAATGGCTCAAATTCTTCCTCTACTCTTGCTGGTGGCACTGCTACTTCTGGTCAAGGATTTAACGGCGGCAACGGCTCTACAAATGATGATGAAGGCGGTGGCGGCGGTGGTTCTAGTGCTGTTGGAACTGCGGGAGTGGGAGCAACAAGCCGAGGCAATGGTGGCGCTGGAACAGCGTCAAGCATTTCTGGCTCAAGTGTAACTTACGCAGGCGGCGGCGGTGCTGGTGGAAATAACCCCTCATCTGGCGGTACAGGCGGTGCTGGGGGCGGTGGTTCTAGTCCTACTTCCACTCAAGGCCCAGGCGGTGCAGGTACTGCAAACACGGGTGGTGGTGGTGGTGGTGGTTATGCTGTTTCTGCTAATCAAGCAGGCGGTGCTGGCGGTTCTGGCGTTGTGATAATTTCTTATTCATCTGCATATCGCCAAGCAACCACAACTGGTTCACCATCATTTACAACAAGTGGTGGTAATAACATCTACACATTTACCTCATCAGGAACAATTACTTTTTAAGGAAACGCAATGTCACATTTTGCAAAAGTAGAAAACGGGTTAGTAGTTCAGGTCATAGTGGCAGAACAGGATGTCATTGACTCTGGCATCTTTGGTCACGGATGGGTGCAAACTTCATACAACACGCATGGTGGTCAACACGCTAATGGCGGTACACCTTTGCGTAAGAACTACGCTGGTGTGGGTTATACCTATGACGAACAACGCGATGCTTTCATTCCTCCAAAGCCATATCCAAGTTGGACATTAGTAGAAAATACTTGTTTGTGGGTTTGCCCTGTGGCTATGCCAACAGATGATCAGCAATACACATGGAACGAACAAAACCAATCTTGGGATGCCGTTGCATGACAACATTTGTTTGGAAAGTTCTTCAGACTACCTCGGTTGGTGACAGCCTAAAAAGCGTTTATTACTTAGTAACCGCCACAGACGAAGGCAAAGTCGTTGAAAGCGAAGGTCATGCCGATGTGGATGGCAAGATAACCATTCCATACGAGCAAATCAAAGAGTTAGACATAATCAACTGTCTAAAAGAAATGTATATGCAAGATGACCCAAAGTCATTAAAATCACGCCTAGAAGAACAGTTAAATTACCTAAAAAACGAGGTAAACACAGACTTTCCTTGGGCAAAACAGGTTTTTACGCCTAATCTGGGATAACCATGACTCAGCCAATCGACATTATCAGCAGAGCATTAAAAGACATTGGTGCTTTAGAGGCTGGCGAAACGCCCAGTTCTGATGCCGCCACAGACGCTTTTGATATGCTTAACGACCTCATAGACCAATGGTCTAACGAGGACATGATGGTTTTCAATGTGACTGAGATTATTTTCCCAGTCATAGCGGGTCAGACTCAGTACACGATTGGCCCAGTCGCTTCTACCGCTAATTTTATTGGCGCGTCTTTCACAGGCTCAATTACTGGTGATGTGCTAACTGTTACCGCTATTGGCTCTGGCGCTGTGGCACAAGGGCAAACCCTAAGTGGAACTGGCGTTACCTCTGGAACAAAGATTGTTGACTTTTTGACGGGCGCTGGCGGTAATGTCAACGAAGTTGGAACATACAAACTCAACTTCAGTCAGACGGTTTCCTCGACCACGATAACCGCTTACTACGAAAAACCATTGCAGATTAACTCTGCCTTTGTGCGTATTAACACCACATCCAATGGTCAACCCATCCTCAATGGTGGCTTGGACTACCCCATCTCTGTGCTTGCCCTACAAGACTACGAAATGATTGGATTAAAGACGCTAAATGGCCCTTGGCCAAAAGCGATTTACTTTAATCCTGGCGCTGATACGGGTAATTTGTTTGTGTGGCCAAACCCCTCACAAGGTGAGATGCACTTGTTTGCCAACACCATTTTTAGCAGATATGGCACTTTGTACGACAACATCGTATTGCCACAAGGCTATTCAATGGCTCTCAGATGGTGTCTAGCCGAGCGTTTGATGCCTATGTATGGCAAAGCAAGCGCGGTTCAAATACAGATGATTAACGCCTATGCCGCACAAGCCAAGGCTACGCTAAAGCGCAACAACATGAGTCCGTTGCAAGTGGCAAGATACCCAGATGCTTTGATGAACTCACGCGCCAAAGACGCTGGTTGGATTCTTACTGGGGGCTTTGTCTAAATGGCAGATTTTGGCTTTGTTGGCCCTTCCTACCCAGCAACTTCGGTTTACCAAGACTCGAATGAGTGCATAAACTTCCTTCCAGAAGTTGACCCACTTAAACAGCCTGGTGACCGAGGCGTGGTGGCGCTTTATCCAACGCCAGGTCTAACGATTAAAGCCATTCTGCCCAACCAACAAGAGGTTCGTGGCTTACGCACACTATCTGGGGGCACTCAAATGTTGGCTGTTTGTGGCGCTTATGTGTATGTGCTTAATAGCACTTTAAACCCTACCATGATTGGTCAGTTAAATAGCACAACTGGTCGCGTCACCATTTCTGATAATGGAATCAACGCTTACATCGTAGACGGAACATATCGCTATACATGGCGCATTTCTACTGTAACTGCCGCTGTGTTTACGGGTTCTACATCTGGTACGACTTTGACTGTTACTAGCGTAAAGTCTGGTACTTTGGCGGTCGGTCAAAACTTATTTGCTGTTGGCGCGTTACAAGAAACAGTTATAACGGCTCTTGGAAGCGGTAGCGGTGGAACGGGTACATACACCATAGGGTTATCCCAAACAATCGCTTCTAGCCAGATGTACACATCAAGCCCAGGCGCTGTGGTAACTGCCGCTATATCTGGAACGACTTTAACTGTTGCAACTGTAACTAGCGGTACTTTATATGTTGGACAAACCATCCAAGGTGCTGGCATTACGACTCAAACAATTATTACCGCGTTGGGAACGGGTACTGGTGGCGCAGGTACTTACACAATAAATAACTCACAGACAATCGCATCCATCACGATGTACGCCCTTAATTGGACTGTTTTGCCGTCTAGCGATGGCGCTTTCTCAGGCGGTGAGACTTGTGACATTGTTGACAATTACTTTGTATATAACCGCCCTGCATCTCAGCAATGGGGTGCTTCTGGCGTTCTATCCCCTATTTCTGGCAATACTTCATTTTCTAGCAAAGATGGCTCGCCAGATAACCTAGTGGCTCTCATTGTTGACCACCGAGAGGTCTACCTTATGGGTGAGGCTTCCTCGGAGGTTTGGACAGATGTGGGTGGAAACCCTTTCCCTTTCCAGCGCATACCAGGCACTAACACCCAACACGGCATTGCGGCTAAATTCTCTGTTGCCCGTTTTGGTGACTCATTCTGTTATGTTTCCCGTAACAACCGAGGTCAAGCGCAAATTATGCAAATGAAGGGCTATGTGCCTACTCGCATATCTAACCATGCGGTTGAGAATTCCATTACCAATCAATATGTAGACAATGCTATTGCTTGGACTTACCAATTAGAAGGTCACGAAGTTTATGTCGTGTCTTTCCCTACGCTAGAGTTAACTTGGGCGTATGACTTAGCCTCTGGGATGTGGCACAAATGGCTATACACAAACAATGACGGCACTTATACCCGTCACAGGGGTAATTGCTGTGCGGTGTTCCAAGGGCTAGTTTTGGTGGGTGACTATCAAGACGGCTCTATCTATGAAATTGACAAGAACAACTACACCGACAACGGACAGTACACCCGTAGACTTCGCAGAGCGCCACACTTAGTGTCTGACTTTCAACGTCAATACTTTGATGAACTGCAAATTCAGTTTCAACCTGGTGTTGGTTTGACGGGTATTACTACACCTTTGAACAACGAAGTGGTAGGCGCTGACCCACAAGCCATGTTGAGATGGTCAAACGATGGCGGTTCTACTTGGTCAAAAGAATATTGGACTTCTATCGGCAAAATAGGTAAGTACAAGAATCGTGCTATTTGGCGCAGATTGGGCATGGCTAGAGATAGAGTGTTTGAGGTGGTTGTAAGCGACCCAATCAACGCTGTAATTATCTCGGCTAACCTAAAAGCAACGGCAGGGGAAAACTAATGGCTACGGGCATTTCCAACACCTCGCAGTTAAACCCATATCCACAGACTGAGTTCTTGGATGGACAGACTAAGCGACCCACAAGGGCGTGGCAACAGTTCTTCCTTAATCTGCTCAACTTCAGTTCTGCGGCTACGGCTACGGCTGGCTCGGCCACCTTGCCTGCAAACCCTGTTGGCTTCATCAATATAACAATAAATGGCGTTCCATACAAAGTGCCATATTACAATGTATAACATGACTCCATCTCAATCTTTTGCTGAAAAACAAGGCACTTTTGAAGTGGATTTAAATACTTTGCATCACTTTTCTGATGGACTGTATGCCAAACAAATGACTTTGCCTGCTGGTTATGAGGCTGGTTCTCATGCCCATGCGTATTCGCATTTAAGCATTTTGGCTAAAGGTCGTGTGATTGTGGAAACTGATAACACAATGCAAGAGTTTAGTGCGCCAGCCTGCATAGAAATTAAGGCTGGTATTTATCACAGAATTGTGTCTTTAGAAGATGCTGTGTGGTTTTGTATTCATGCTACTGAAGAAACAGATGTTTCTAAAGTAGATGAAGTCTTGATTAAAGGGGAATAATATGCCTTGGGCTTATGTAGCGGGTGCAAACATTGTTAGTGGTCTGATTGGTGCTAATGCCGCTGAAAGTGGTGCAAACAAACAAGCCCAATCAGAGGCAAATGCTTTAGACTTTAATAGGCAAGTATTTAATACAACGCAACAACAAGGCGCGCCAGGTCGTGCGGCTGGTGTTAATGCGTTAAATCAATTAGGCGCATTGGGTTCTGGCACTTATCAAATGTACGATGCCAATGGAAACCCAACTGGTACTGGTGTTGGAAGCGGTTTTTTAACCAAAGAAATTACGCCAGAAGATTTTGCTAAAGGCATAGACCCTGGTTACCAATTTCGCTTGCAACAAGGTACAGAAGCCGCTAATAGAGCCGCCAATGTTGGTGGTGGAATGATTGGTGGCAATGCATTAAAAGGGCTTGAAGATTATGTTCAAGGGTCAGCAAGCCAAGAGTATGGAAATTACTTTAATCGTAATTTAGGATTACGGACAAACATTTACAACACCTTGGCTGGCATTGCTGGTTTAGGTCAAAACGCTTACAACACAAGTGCAGGTACAGGTACAACAGCCGCGGGAACTATTGGCAACACGATGGCAAACATTGGTGCGGCACAAGCGGGTGGCACAGTAGGTGCGGCTAACGCTATTTCTGGTGGTTTACAAAATGCTGGAAATTCATATATGTTGTCTCAACTATTGGGCCAAAGAACTCCAACAGCAAATTATGGGTTAACTGGAGGCGGTGGAATGACTACAAATTACGCGCCAAACGACCCAACTATGGGTGGTGGTCAAGGTATAAAAATGGGCGGTGGTCAAGGACTTATCCCATCATTTACGGGTGAATAATCATGGCAGAACCAGTAGCACTACAAATTAAACCTCCAGCCCCAATGTCTCTTGGAGATATGCTCAATATTGCGCGTGGCGCACAGGCTTATCAGCAAGCAGAACAAGCCAATCCTTTGGTTTTGCAAAAAGCACAAATGGAGATTGAGCAAGCAAAAAAAATGAACCCATTGGCGGTTCGTGAACAAGAATCAAAAACTAGAGAATCAGAAGTAAAACTTGGTGGTGTAAAAAGGCAAATTGCATTAGAGGCTGGCGCGTCTTTAAGAAGTCACCCAGATGTAATTGCGGCATCAAAATTAAAAGCAGATGCATCAGAAGAAGAAAAACAACAGCAAATGAACAAACTTATTAAATTGGTTAATACTGATTTTGTATCAAGATTAGAAGAAAACGATTTAACTCCGTTAGAAATTGAGCATCAAAGAAATGGGTTGGTTCGTCAAATTATGCAAAGCCCACAAGGTTTTGCAAGTCACTTAGAACGCGGTACTGCGCTTGCTGGCGGTGCTGAAACTCTTGCTGGTCAAAACTTGCCACAGATTAAGAAAATTGGCGATATTGAATACCAATTTACACCTGCAACAGGCGAACTCAAGCAAATTGGCGCAGAAACAACACCAAAACCAACAGAAGGCAAAGGCAATGAATTGTTTAAGGAAGATATGCCAATTCCTGCTGGTTCTGTCATGCAACTTAACGAGCGCCAAAAAGCGCGTTATAACGAAGGTGACAAGATACAAAAAGACAGCATTAACGCTTTAGATGCCGCCAATCAAATGACGCAAAGCATCCGTAAAATTCGTGAAACTATAAATTCTGCTAAAGGCAGTTTGACTGGTCAAGCGTTGCGTAATGCTATTAAATCTGCTGTTGGTGATGCTGAATATGAAACTCTAAACAAAAATTTAGAAGATTTGTATGTGCGAAATGTAGGCGCAATGGGTGGCGATACTGATGCGGCTAGAGCATCTATCAAAACCACATTAGGTAGTCCAGATATTACCAAAGAGGCTTTGGATGGCATTATTGATAGAGTTGATTCAAGTACAGTCGCTTTAAAGAAATTTAACAAAGGCTTTAACAATTACGCTAAAAAGACTTCTACTGAAAACGCTTTGGTTCATGCTAGACAATTCCAACAAGCATGGAATGAAAATTCTGACCCATTGATTTTTATGGCACAAGCCATGAAAGAATCAACAAAATCACAAGCAGAAAAAGATTTGTTTCGCCAAAAAATGCATAAGACAATTACTGACGAACAAGCGGCAGAACTTAAAAAGAAGTCTAAAAACATTGATAAACTTGTAGAAGGTGACCGCTTTTTGGGGAATAAATAATGGAAGATGATTTCTTTGACCGCCCTAAATCGCCTAAAGCAACAGTAAAAAAGTCCTACCCTAATTTGGTAACTAACGAATTACTTGACCGCTTAGAACAAGTTGAAAGTCGTGGAAAGCCAGAAGATGTAGTAAATCCTGATTCTGGCGCAGAAGGCTCTTATCAATTTATGCCAAACACAACAAAAATGTTGTTGGCACAAGGATTAAAGTTTAACCCCAAAAATAGAAATGAAGCCAGAGGCGCGGCGCGAACTTATTTACAACAACTTGTTGACCAAAACGATGGTGATGTAGAAAAGGCTTTGGCGCAATATGGTGGGTTTATTAAAAAAGACCCAACAAACTATGTAAACATGGTTATGGGCAGAGAGCCTATTGGTGGCGCTAAAAAAGAATCTGATTTCTTTGATAGACCCGTTGCGCCAACGATAAAAACAGCATCAGGCAAAGAAGAAGTCATACCGCCTACACCAGAAGAAAAAATAGCCAATCAAGCCGCATTTGGTATTTACCCAAGAATGGCTGGTAGGCGTGATGTTATTGAAGCGCGTAAACCACCATCCACAGAAGGCATGGGCGGTTCGTTAGCGGCTATTGGTGATGTTATTGCTGGCGCACCATCTGCATTGCTTGGTCTTGCTGGATATGGCGGTTTAAGGGCTTTTGGTAGAACACCAGAACAAGCCGCAGAAACAGCCTACGGAACAGCGGGCTTAATTTCACAACCTATTGGAAAACTAACGGGTACGGCTGGAACGCCTGCCTATGAAAAAGATGTATTGACTGCGCCATTGCGTCAACTTGGGCAATACACGCAATCTAAAGCAAAAGAGATTTCACAAGCATTTGGAATATCAGAACAAGATGCGGAGTTTGCAATCAACGCTGGTTTGCTTGCCGCGCCAAAAGTTGCCAAGACTGTTGTGCCTCCAATAGCGAGAGCCGTAACTGGTGCTGGTGAAGTTGTGCAAGATGTTAGAGGGCAAATGGCTCAACAACTTGCCGCCAAGCAAGCGCAACCACAAGTAACGCCACAAGTAAACCCGCAATTCCAAAGTGGTGGTGCGGCGGCTGTTGCACACACAAATGCTGTGCGTTCTGCTTTGTCTGAAGCACGACCAGACTTGCAAGCAACTTTTGCAAATAAAAACCCATTAGAAGTTACTCCACAAGATTTAAAAGCAATAGAAATTCACAACAAATTTGCCAAAGTAGATAAAGACTTTGTTCCTACTGAAGCGCAAGCGTTGCAAGATGTTGCTAAATTGTCAGATGAATACAACTTAAATTCCAAACCAGGCTATGAAGATTTACGCAGAAAATTTACAGAACGCGACCCATTTTTAATTAAAGGGTTTAACAATGTAAAAGAAGAATTTGCGCCTAGTCATTCTGGTGTTGGGCAACAAGGAAAAGCAAATAATATTTTGGAAGATGTGAAAGTCAACAGAGTTGATGTTGATAACCAAAACATTAAAAATGCTTATACAAAATTAGAAGAAGCAAACAATGGAAAGTTTCCATTAGATGCTAAAAAGGTTTCTGAAATTGCTTTAGAAAAGTTAAATGCAAGTGATGACATAGACTTTTTGCCAGACACATGGAAAAAAAGACTAAGCGATTACGCTACTGGTGAAAAAGATTTAAACCTTAATAAATTTGAAAATCTTAGAACTCAATTAGCAACTGCTAGAAGAGCCGAAAAAGATGGTAATGTAAGAAATGCTATTGGTCATATTCAAGATGCATTAGAGGAATTGCCACTAACTGATGAAACTGCTATTCAATTCAAAGGGCTTGCAGATAATGCAAGAAATTTGTTTAGAGCGCAAAAAGAAATACTTGACCCTAAAAAGCCAACATACAACAAACTTTATCAAATGGCTTATGAAGATAACAGAACGCCAACAGAAGTAATGATGGGTAATGTTCCGCATCCTGCGGCTAATGGATTCTTTGAAAACTTTATTGCTGGTAACAAAACAACGCCTGCCGATTTAAGCAGAGCGATTGAATTGGTTGGCAAAGATTCGCCAGCACATCAAGAAATTATTGCTGGTTTGGCTGACCATCTAAAACAAAAATCTGGCGTAATAGATGACAAGGGAAATGTCAGTCAAGCGGCTTTGAATAAGGAACTAAATAAACTTGGCCCACGCTTAGATTTGGTTGCTGGTTCAGAAGTGGCAAACAGACTAAGAAACATTGGAGATGTTGCTAGTTTATCTGAACATGTCAGAAATAAAGCAGGCGGTAGCGCGAATGTGTCGCAAACTACAAAAACATCAGAACGCGAAGCCGCAAAAGAATTTGTTGGTGGACTAGCAGAAACTGGTTTAAGTTTAGCAACTGGTGGCAAAAGTGGCGTTGTTGCGGCGGCATTAAAACCTATGTTTAAAGCAAGACAAGAGCGTTTAGCAACTGAAGCGGCACAAAAAGCACAGCAAGAATCTGTAAATCGCATGGTTTCGCCTACTGCTGGTATTAGCACAACACCACGCATAGAATTAAACAATATGCTACCGAATAGACCCTAAAGGACATACATGGCAGTCAATCTCTCCCCAATCGGCAACGGATTTCAGTTCTTTACCACTACTGGTCAACCCCTTGCTGGCGGTCTAATCTATACCTACCAAGCGGGTTCATCTACGCCTCTAGCGACATATACCGACAACACGGGTGCAACGGCTAACGCCAACCCTATTGTGTTGGGTACTGATGGCAGACCCACCAATGAGATATGGCTAACCTACGGCTTTAATTACAAGTTTGTACTAAAAGACTCTGGCGGAACTACCATACAAACATACGACAACTTGTATGGAATTATTGGTACACAGCCTGCTTCTGGGGCTACTATTCCTGCTGGTCTTATTTCCATGTGGTCTGGCTCGATTGGTTCTATCCCATCTGGTTGGTATTTGTGTGACGGCTCAAACGGAACGCCTAACCTGACAGACCGATTTATCATTGGTGCTGGTTCTACTTATGCGGTGAATGGAACTGGTGGTGTGTCTAGCGTAACGCTGACCACCAACAATATGCCATCGCATACGCACACGGCTACCTCTACTGTTACAGACCCTGGTCATGTGCATTCAAATGGCGTTGCTAATTACACAAACCCAGCAGGCTCTGGTGGCGGTTCTGCTTCTGGTGGCGCGTCTAATACTGGTTCTGCTGTTACTGGCATTACTGTGGCAACAACAATTACAGCCGCTGGTTCTGGTACATCATTTAGCATCTTGAACCCTTACTACGCTTTGGCATTTATCCAGAAAGCCTAAGATGGAAGATATAGAAACCCGTATGGCAGTACATGAAGCAATTTGCGCTGAACGATACAAGAATATCGAAGAATCATTGGCGATTGGTGATAAGCGCATGACCAAGATTGAATATCTTTTGTATGCGGTTATGGCTTGCGTGTTGTTAGGGCCAGGCGTGGCGGCAACCATCGTTCACAAACTATTCGGGGTGTGACATTGACCCGATTACCATTGGCGTTGCATTCAAAGCATTGCAACTTGCATACGATGGGATTACCTATTGTTGTGACGCGCTTAACCAAGGCAAAGTAGCCGTTCAGAAGATAAAAAAGGCTACCGATGACGCACAAACTATTGTCAAAGAAGCAAAATCTATCTGGTCATTTTTTGCGGGATTGTTTGGTGCTAAAACCGAAACGCCCGTTTCTGAAGTCAAGCCTGTGGGCAAAAAGAAGGAAACCTACACAAACCACATCCCAAACGAATCCGAAATAGTCCAACAATTTATTGGACATTTAGGACAATTTTTTAAACATCATAAGGAGTTAACCGAATATGTTGAAATTAAATATGAAGAAGTATTTAGAAGCGTTGACCCAGACCCTCAAACGATTTTGGAACTCTCTGTTTACAAAAACGAATTAGACCAATCCTATGTAAAACTAAGTGGAATGATGAGAGGCGCGAATGTGCCTTATCAGTTAGGGCCACTCTGGGACAACTACAACCAGATTTACTCTAAGGTACAAGTAGAACAACAAAAGAGAAAAGAACAAATTAGAATCAGAAGGCAACGCGAAGCCTATCAACGGGAAAGGTTTAGACAAGAAAAGATTGAACTTAGCATGGGATTGTTCTTGGTGCTACTCATTGTTTCTTGGCTTTATGCCGTATGGATAAATTCATTTATCGAGGGATTCTGATTATGCTTTGCGTGATTTTGTCCATTATCTTAATCATTACTCCTGTAATGGTGATGATGTGGATAAAAATTCAGAAGGCTGAAATGCGAATAGAAAAGAAAGAGCGTCAGATTAACCGACAGTTACAACAATTAAGGGAAAAGTAATGAATGATTTATTTAACTTGCTTAAAGGCATTGCGCCTACTCTTGCTACTGCTGTTGCTGGGCCTTTGGGCGGTGCCGCTGTTAGCGCTATTGCTAGTCGCTTGGGTGTTGGCGATTCTGTCGAGGCGGTAGCCAAGGCTATTGCTGGTGACCCACAAGCCGCGCAGAAGATAGCAGAACTTGAATTAGAGATGATTAAAGTAGCGGCAGACGCTATGAAGAACGAAGATAACAATGTCACAGGGCGCTGGTCAGCAGATATGGCATCTGACTCTTGGCTGTCTAAGAACATACGCCCTATGAGCCTTGTAGCCATCTTTGTGGGCTATTTCCTGTTTGCCATGATGTCTGCCTTTGGCTTAAATGCCAACGAAGCCTATGTAACCTTGTTAGGGCAATGGGGAATGTTGATTATGGGCGCTTACTTTGGTGGCAGAACTGTTGAAAAACTAGCGGAAATGAAAAAGAAATGAACTTATCCAATCACTTTACGCTAGAAGAGGCTACATATAGCGAGACTGCTACACGCATGGGCATTGATAACCAGCCCAATGAGCAACAGTTAGCCAACATGAAAGTGGCGGCTGAGAAACTAGAGGAGGTGCGAAATGTCACAGGCGCTCTTCGTGTTAATTCTTGGCTACGCTTGCCCGATGTTAATCTTGCTGTTGGCGGTTCTAAAGTATCCAGTCACATGGATGGCTGGGCTATTGACTGCTCTTCTACTGCTCATACTCCTTACGAGTTATGTCAGATTGTTCTAAAAAATGGCATCAAATTTGACCAATGTATACACGAGTTCGGTCGGTGGATGCATCTGTCGTTTGCGCCTGAGATGCGCCAAGAATCATTGACCATCTTCAAGCCAGAAGGCAAGTACAAGATTGGCATCCTTACAGAAGCCGAGTACCACGCTTAATCTTTGTCAGCGCTTACCCACAAGACTGCTACAAGGATGCCAGCGCCTATAAACGCGCCAATAAGTAGCACGACAATAATGGTTAATATGCTTTCAATCATGTTTGTCCCCTTGCTTTGATTGCTAATTCAAGTTCGTGCTGAATACTCTCGTTTTGTTGAATGTCTAAACCTAAATCGTTGAATGGGCATTCACCGTTCCAGCCCTCTCCTGACGCTTTAAACCCCGCATAAAACCCTTCCTCAAAGGCTTTCTCTGCTACCAGTTTGGCAATGGCTTCAATCCGTGTATCAAACTTTGCTTGATGCTCGTCATAACCAGCCTGTTTAGCCAATTCGATGATTTCATCTTGTGTCATAGGTTTACATACCTTCTTTTAGGTGGTTTGATTCTGTCTGCCAAAGCATAAACATAAAAGCGTTTAGGCTTGATACTTCGTTTAGCCATCTCGCGCTCTGCTGTTAGTGCCTGTTGGCTCTTGGAAAAATCCCAGAACTTTGGGTAATAGGTTGCCATAAACTGTGGGTGAAATGCGTTCACTTTTCTAGCCTTTCTACGCGCTCTGTAAGCGCTTTAACTGCAATGGTTAATGCCAACACCTCTGCTTGCAATTTAGCCTCTTTAAAGGGCAATTTAATCAATTCTTGTTTGACTTTTGACCTACGCTCTATTTCGTTAAAGGCTTCATCTTCTTCTGTTGGGCGGTGTGGAATGGATATGCCGATATGTCTCATACAAATGGTGTTAGTTGCGATTGTTTAAGAGAGTAGTATTCTCCATTGCCCGTGTCAATCAGGTTATCTTCTACCAAGAAATCCTCTCGGTAAATCCACCCAATAATCCGCACACAAGAGGTGTGGAGTTCGGTCAAGATGAATACATCAACGGGTTTTGTGCCAGACCAAAAGACCGCGTTAAGGTTGCCACCAATCTTCTTGGCGCACTTAACATCAATCTTTTTGCCTTTGCGTGTCACCAAGTCAGCCCCAAACTTACGAAAGTCGCAATTAAGGTCAAACGGCAGTTTTAGGTACTTAGACACCGCATATTCGGTAAGCACACCATCAATGGACATTTTCACGCCATCAATGGTTTTGTCTTGCCTGCGGTCTTTGGCAAACTGACTGGTGACATGATTCCTCAACTTACCGATATATGTGCAAACCATAATTTCAGTTTCAGTTAAAGGAACTTCGACATAATTAAAAGTCGACATCCGCAAAGTCATCTTTAGGTTTTGGTGCGTTCATGTACGCCCAACCAGACCAACCGCCTTCAACGATAGGCATACAGTCAAACTTCAGCATAGGCCCGTTTTTGGTCTCGATAACCGAGCCGATGCGTTGATAGCGGTTCTTTTCTTGTCCGTCTTTGTTGGTGTATTTACCTGTGATGACGCTAACTTCGTATTGTGTTTTAGACATTTTTTACTTTCAAGTTGTTTAATTTATTTACTTTTGTATCCAACTCCGACAGGAACTGGGTAACTTCTTTCTCCAACATTGCTACATATTCGGGGTCAAATTCAACCCGTTTAACGAACAACTGAAGTTCTTGTGGCAGACGCGGGTCAAAGGACACAAAGTCGCACCATTGGCGCTCACAGCAACGCATCTGCCATTGCATCTGAGTGATGTATTTTGTTGGCACAGACTGGGTTAACAGCGTGTCGATGTGGGTAGCCGTGTTTGGACACTTAATCTCCAACATACCAAACAAGCCCACCAAGCCATCAGGACTAGCGCCAGCCATTTCAATCTTTGGATGCTGTACAAAGCCTGTTTCCTCAACCATTAGGTCGGCATGGGCTTCATAGGCGCTTCTTGCAAGTGGCTCAGTATCCGTTCCGTGTTGCATAGCGGCGTTTGTAAACGATTCCCCTTGCTGACCAGTTAGCCTTTCACAAACTAATTGAGCCATGTAGTTATCTCGACTAGCGGAATAACCCGTTTTGGTCTTGGCAATTACATCTGCCACACGACTAGCGGTGACTTTGCCTAATCTGGCGGCAAACCATTCTTCTGTGCGTTGTTCCATTATTTAAGTTTCCTTTTCATTAAATCTTTTGCACCAGTTACCGCCTCAAGCCATTCTTTGTCTGTGCCTGCGGCTTTGTATGCTTCTTTAAAACGGGCTTGCAGTTCTTCAACATTGGTTGATTCGCTAATTGCTGTGATGTGGTCTTGCATGGCGTTGTGATTAGCCTTGGTTTCTTTGACCGCAGGCTTTTTGCTGGCCGCATTTCCATCGTCATCTTCTGGCGCTTGCCCTGTTGCGGCCATCAAAGACGCTCGACGGATGTAAGTCAAACACGACATAAACCCTTGGGGGTCGTGTTTTGGTGCTGGAAAGAACAGTTTGCCGCAATCTAAGCGTTCACCTGATTCGTGCAAGAAACTTGTCTCGCAAATGATGCCATCTGTGTGTTCAGAGGTTGTTTGAAATAAGAATATTCCGTTGTCGTTTAGCGCGTCAATCACCGACTCCACACAAGATGCCAGGTCAACATACTTACTGCGGAAATGGGGGTTTGTGGCGGTTTTTAGGGCTGGTGCAAAGGCTTTTTGCGCTTTGACCAATGCTGTGGAAATGTTTTTCATACAGTAGTTCCTTTATTAAGTTCTTCAAGTCTTTTCTCTTCATCAATTTCTGCTTTTATGCGCGCATATTCGTCTTTGTCCATAACTTCGCAGTTAAGCCCAAATAAGTGTTCATCAAAGTCAATTAAGTCGTAAGTGAAGTTGCTTTCCAGCGTTTCCATGTTGTACTTTTCTTTGATGTATTCAGCAATGAAATACTTGAGGTCGCTGATGTCTAGTTCGAGTTTCATGTTAGTTTCCTGTGATTAAAAGGGCAAAGATAAGACCGCAAACAAAGCCTGAGAGCCAAAGAATTACTTGGTCAGCCTTGCTAGGGCGTGTGGGGGTGTAAGGGCCTTCTATGGCGTTTTGGGTGTAATTAGAGTGCTTCATAGTTTTTGCTTTCATAACGGGCAAGTGCATAGTCAAGTTTGTCGTTGTCAACTTGTTCTTGTATTGCTTTGGCGTAGCCGCGTTCTAAGGACTGGATTACTGTGTCGCGCAGTAAATCGGTGATAAGTGCGTCACCGATATAGACAAACCAGAGGTTGGCTGTGGATGGGTCAAAGTAGCACTCAAGGTCAACGCCTGGTGCATCGTGGTGTTCGCACACCATGCAGTCGAATTCGCTGTGTTCTGCTTTCATGCGTACACCTGCTCTTTTACAAATGTCAATATTGTTTGACCTTGTGGAGTGTCGGTAACTGCGCGGTAATGTCTACCTTGGTGTGTTACAAACCAACTGCTGTTGCGCTGTGTAACTGACCAAATATCTGTGTTGCTTGAAACAACATATTCGGTACGTAAGGCATCGGTTGTTTGTTCAATGATGCGAAGATTTGTGAATCTATCTGCTTTCATACTAACTCCTTAAAAGACCCTTTTGCTTTTGCTAGGGCATGACTGAATATTAACCTAGGTTAAGCAAATATTCACAAGTATTTGAAAATAAATCTGTTTATGTTGCTTATTTGCAACTTAACCTAGATTATGTACAATTAAGGCATGGACAAACAAAAGTTTATTGCGCTGGCAGGCTCACAGGGTGACCTTGCCAAATTATTAGGAATTAGCCAGGCGGCGATTTCCAAGTGGAAAACTGTCCCACAACAAAGAATATGGCAATTGCAATTACTTCGACCAAGTTGGTTTACTTAGGTTATACTTGTTGAAACGAGGCTAGGAATGGCTTGATCACTGTTCCGAAGAGGGTTACACCTTCCCCTGCCTTTGTTTCTTTAAAGGTGCGTTAAAAAGGTAAAACTGATGCATTACTACAAAAAGAATATTGGCGATTACGCCAAGAAAACTGGTCGCTTGACCATGCTTCAACACGGCTCGTACACGCTTTTGTTGGATGCGTGTTACGACCGCGAAACATTCCCTACCTTAGAAGAAGCGCTTGAATGGACTTGGGCATCCAGCACCGAGGAAATTGAAGCCGTTACCTTTGTTTTGAAGAAGTTTTTTGTTTTGGAAAATGGGGTTTATGTCCAAAACAGAATCCGCGAGGAACTTGAAAATTACCACAGCAATTCTGAGACAAACAAACGAATCGCTTTGGAAAGGGAAGCGAAGCGTAGAGAAAACCGCACGAAGCGTGAACAACCCGTACACAAACCGCCACCTAACCAAGAACCACTAACCATAAACCAAGAACCAAGAACCAATATTAAAGAAGGTAAACCTTCATTGTCGGGAACTAAGTTCCCGCCTTGCCCCCATGCCGAATTATTAAAACTATGGGGAAAGCATTTAACCCACCTGACCCAACCGAGAACTTGGGAAGGCAACCGCCAAACAAATATGCGGCAAAGGTGGATACAGGCTGGCAAACCTTCGGCATACTCACCAGAGGGCTACAAAACAACCGAGGAAGGGTTGAAGTGGTGGGATTCGTTCTTTGGCTACATTGCCAACGACACAAGCCTGGCCAACGGGTTTGAGACCAAGGGCAGAACTTGGCGGCCAGACCTAGAGTGGGTGGTTAACGCCGCCAATTTTCAAAAAATCATAGATGGAAAGTACGCTAAATGACATTCGCAAAACCAACCCCTAAACAAGAATCTACCTTTGACGATATGCAACGCTTAATGTGTTCTGTGCCTGGTTGCCCAAATCGTTGGTCAGTCCACATGAGTGGCGATAAGCCTAAGTGTTCCAAGCATCAATGGGAGAAGAACCCAAGCGACTACAAGCGCCCAACAGTTGCTAAAACTGTTACTCAGACTATTAGGCATTGGAACGAAACCGAAAACGACGGGGAGGTATTTTGAATGAGTTGGCTTTATTCGCGGGTGCTGGTGGAGGAATACTTGGGGGACACCTCTTGGGATGGCGAACAGTCTGCGCTGTTGAGTGGGAAGCCTATCCCGCAAGCGTATTGTGCGCTCGACAAAATGACGGACTTCTCCCGCCTTTCCCGATTTGGGATGACGTTCAAACCTTTGACGGAAAGCCTTGGAGAGGCATTGTTGATGTCGTATCGGGAGGATTTCCCTGTCAAGACATCTCCGCTGCTGGAAAAGGGGCAGGAATTGACGGAGAGCGAAGCGGAATGTGGGGAGAAATGGCGCGCATCATTCACGAAGTACGACCTAGATACGCGTTCGTGGAAAACTCACCAATGCTCACTTCTAGAGGACTTGGAAGAGTTCTCGCAGACTTGGCCGCAATGGGGTTTGATGCGCGGTGGGGAGTGCTGGGAGCAGCGAACATTGGAGCAAACCATCAGAGGGACAGAATCTGGATTGTTGCCAGATGGAATGGTGACCTTCCACACGCCCAACACAACAGGATTAGATGGTGGGAGCAACAGCAGAAAAGCCTTAAAAAAGCGCATGGAGAGTTGGCCAACGCCCGATGCGAATTGCGGGGCGAGAGGAACACAGGAATTGTGGACTGCCAAAAGGAAATCGGGGCAACCAGCGCAATACTCAATCAACCAAGCGGTCAGGGACAAAATGTTTCCAACACCGACAGCACACAACTCAAAGGAATGTGCGAGTCCAAGCGAGTACAACAGGGATACACCTTCGCTAGCGACTCACGCTGGTGGGAAACTGAACCCAATGTGGGTCGAATGGCTCATGGGTTGGCCGCTGGGTCACACAGACTTAAAGCCATTGGAAACGGACAAGTCCCACTTTGTGCAGCAACCGCTTGGAGAATCCTAAATGACGAAATCTGAAGCCCATGCAATCCTTGACAAAATCAGAGATGGAATGTCCGTGGCTGGCGCAACTGAAGCCTTGGAACGGACAGGGGACTTATGTCGACCATTTGGCGAACCACTATGCGTTGATGGTTATGAACCCAGCGACTATCGACCACGCTCGGTATATGTCAAAAGCGCTGAAGTCGGATTTTCCTACTCTCGCTACCTTGATTGTTCAACGACTGAAAGTATTAAATGAGCCTAGTAGTGACATTCACAGTTGATGGTGACCCTGTGCCAAAGGGCCGACCACGATTTGCCAGGCGCGGTCAGTTTGTGCAAACTTACACCGATGCCAAGACAATTGATTACGAAACTCATGTGGCACTTAAAGCCCGACAAGCAATTGGCGCTTCAGACCCGCTAAAAGGGGCATTAACTGTATTTTTGTACCTACGCTTTGCCGTTCCCCCTTCTTATTCAAAAAGGCGCAAGGAAGCCTGTTTAGCGGGTTTGGAATATCCAAAACGCGTGGATATAGATAATTGCTACAAAAGTATTACAGACGCAATAAATGGAATTGTATATGTTGATGATTCGCAAATTGTTGAAGCGCACATCAAAAAGGTTTATGCCGAGGATGCTGGCGCAAATGTGATGGTGCAAGAATGCGATTCGATTTAACAGGTGAAGCGCAGGCTAAGTCTTTGATGGTAAGCCTGTGGCCAAAGGTTCTGACCGCCCTAAATGCTGGCAAACAGTTAACTTTGGAAATCAAAACTGCGAACAAAAGCCGTCAACAAGAGGAAAAGTATCACGCCATGATTGGCGAAATAGCCAAACAAGCCAGCCACTTGGGTGCAAAATGGGATGCCGAGGATTGGAAACGCTTACTGGTTGACCAGTTCATAAAAGACATAAATGTGGGCGGTAGCAAAATAATCCCAAGCCTTGATGGAACTGGAATAGTGCAACTTGGATTTCAAACACGGAAATTTACAAAAGAACAGGCCACCGAGTTCGTGGAATTTTTACTCGCGTGGGGGGCAGAGCATGGCATCACCTATTCCCAAGTTTAATTACTTCAGAAGCAAGAACCACCTAAAGAATGTTGCTGACTTGCCTTGCCAGCATTGCGGTGCAGAAGGTCAGACGCAAGCGGCACACAGTAATTGGGCTAAACACGGCAAAGGGCGTGGGATAAAGGCTTCAGACGAATACACAGCCGCTTTGTGCTACCCATGCCATGCTCAGTTAGACCAAGGAATGTGCCTATCTAAGGAAGAACGGCAGGCTATGTGGGATAACGCATATGAAAAAACCCTGCAAGAACTACAAAAGCGGGGTTTATGGCTAAAATAAACTTAGTATCAACACGCATGGGGATTGGTGGCTCTGTACAAGCCATTTTGGTACAGCAATAGGGGATAGGAAATGAACCCTGTGACCCCCGCAGTCCCCAGCCGTGTTGGTAGCCGTATTAAGGGTTAGCGCCTTATTTTCCTTGAATTGTGCAAATACCAAGGAAGTTGAACATCTCTGCTTTATGAGGGCGGCTATCAACTACTTACGAAGTGCAGGAATTCCTGCTTGTGGCTGTGCTTCATGGCTTCTGTGCATAGGATGAGCGTGAGCCATATCTGTCTTTTCATGCTCTTTTAACTCTTTTTCGAGTTCAGCAACCTTACGAGATTCTTTTTTGTATTCCCGTTCCATCACATAGTGACCGCCAGTTGTAGGTTGGCGTTTTGACTCGGTAATTTTAAAATTTGTAGGCATTGAAAAAACTCCTATAATGGTATGGACATTGTACAATGTCGATTAACCTTGCAAGGAAATATCATGGGAAAAATGGACAAAGAAATGTTTAAGTCTGGTGCATCAGGCGAAAAGATGCCTAAAGGCGTTCTGTCTAGCGACACTTCTGGTGAGCGCAAGGGCAAAATCGTCGGTGGCGTTGCCATGGGCAAAGAGGATAAAACGATGGGCATGGAAGGCGAGTTCAATACTGGCCGTACTGCTGGCGTTTGCTACGAACACAAACGCGAAAACTATCGTTAAAAGCGAAACCCCATAAGTCAGTCGGGACTTACGGGGCTTCTAACCACATCAAAAAGGAGTTGATATGGCTGTAGAGAATTGTAGAGAATGTAGAAACTACTTTGACAACAACTCGATTCTGGGTTTGTGTCGTAGATTTCCTACCTATCAAAACCGCAGTCCACAAGAGTGGTGCGGAGAGTTTTCGAGCAAAGCAGTTGCCGAAGTTACCCCAGAGCCTTCTGGGGATTTTTTGCCTAAAAAGAAAATGGGCAGGCCAAAGAAGTCAATGATTCATGAAAACCCTTTTACTGGCGAAGTAGAGGTGTTAGATGGAAATTAAACCTTTGCGTGACAAAATCATTGTCAAACCCGAACCACGGGTCAAATCTCTAATCCTAGATACCAGTACGATGGCAGAAGCCGATTCCATCGGGACAGTCATTGCGGCTGGCGAGGATGCATTGTTTCAAGGCGTTAATGTTGGGGACAAGATTGTCTTTGGTACGCTAGCGAAGGATTACAGCGCTGAATACTTGAAGTTTGAGGAACTAAACTTAGATGGTGAGCGTCACCTTAAAATGAGTTGGCAAGACATTTGTGCAGTTTTGGAGGAATCATGAAACCTGGACTTTATGCAAATATTCACAAAAAACAGGCTCGTATCGAACGCGAGAAGGCAGAAGGCAAGCCCGTCGAGAAGATGAGAAAGCCTGGCACAAAGGGCGCACCGACTGCTGAAGCATTTAAACAATCTGCTAAGACCGCAAAGAAATGAAAAAGCACGACAAGCCCATCCCACACAAGACCACGGGCAAAGATAAAACCTACAACCCAACCGACAAGGGTGCAGGCATGACCGCTAAGGGTCGCGCTGAATACAACGCCAAGAATGGAAGCCATTTGAAGCCGCCAGCACCCAACCCCAAGACCGAGAAAGATAAGGGCAGGAAGGCCTCTTTCTGCGCGCGTATGGAAGGCGTTGTAAAGAACGCCAAAGGCCCTGCTGAACGGGCAAAAGCATCATTAAAGAACTGGAACTGCTAATGACCAAAGAACTGATAAACCTAAGAATTCAAGACCTAATCAGCAAAGGTAAGGAACTTGAACAACAGTTGCACCAAATCAATGGTGCGTTACAGCAATGTCAATGGACACTATCCGAACTGGAGAAGAACGATGCCACTCAAGAAGTCAGCGACACCCAAAGCGTTTAAAGAAAACATAAAAACCGAGATGAAGGCTGGTAAACCAGTTAAGCAGGCCGTTGCAATTGCCTACGCTGAGAAGCGGGAAGCCCAAAAAGCCAAGGCAAAAAAGTGAAAATAACTCAGAAGAAGGTCATAGAACTAATCCCTTATGTAAAAAACAGCCGAACCCACTCTGATGAACAGGTGGCACAAATCGCGGCAAGCATTAAGGAATTTGGCTGGACCAACCCAATACTGATAGACGGACAAAACGGCATCATTGCAGGGCATGGCAGGCTCATGGCCGCCCGTAAGTTAGGCCACACCGAAGTTCCCACCATAGAACTAAAAGACCTGACAGAAACCCAAAAGAAAGCCTACATCATTGCCGACAACCGCCTAGCGCTAAATGCTGGGTGGGATAACGAGATGCTGACTATAGAGTTAAACGACCTCTTGGCAGACGGCTTTGCGCTGGACATCCTTGGCTTTGACCCAAAAGAAATAGCCGCCTTACTTCAGCCAGAGGTTGTGGAAGGGCTGACAGACGAGGATGCAGTTCCAGAAGCCCCAGAAGAACCAACAACCAAACTGGGTGACATTTACCTACTTGGCAAGCACCGCTTAATGTGTGGAGACTCTTGCAGTCTTACTGACATGGAAAAACTGTGCGATGGCCAATTGGTGGACATGTGGTTAACAGACCCACCTTATAACGTCGCTTACGAAGGCGGCACAGGGCTGACAATCCAAAACGATGACATGGGCGATGACCAGTTTCGTCAGTTCCTGAGAGACGCTTATGTAACCGCTGACTTGGTAATGAAGCCAGGCGCAGTCTTTTACATTTGGCATGCAGACTCCGAAGGATATAACTTTCGCGGTGCGGCACAAGACGCTGGCTGGAAAGTCCGCCAATGCTTAATCTGGAAGAAGTCCAGCCTTGTCATGGGCAGACAGGACTACCATTGGAAACACGAACCCTGCCTGTATGGGTGGAAAGAGGGCGCAGGACACCTTTGGTCGGCAGACCGCAAGCAAACCACCATCCTTGAGTTTGACAAACCCACAAAGAATGGCGAACACCCCACAATGAAGCCCGTGGCACTATTTGAATACCAAATGCTTAATAACACCAAAGGCGGTGATATTGTGTTGGATTCATTCGGTGGAAGCGGAACAACCATGCTGGCCGCAGAAAAGCATGGCCGTTATGCCAGACTGATGGAGTTAGACCCAAAATACTGCGATGTAATCGTAAAGCGGTGGGAAGACTTCACAGGCAAGAAAGCCACTTTATTGACAGAAGTAACCGAAACTGCTTAAATATATAACGAGTTCCCCTTTATAAAACATGCCAGTAATTCCACAAGAGGCTCACAAGCCAACCGATGAATCCCGCAGAATGGTCGAAAGCACCAGCGGGTTAGGCTTGCCCCACGAGCAAATAGCCATTTTGGTGGGGATAGACGATAAAACCCTGCGAAAGTATTACCGCACCGAACTGGACACGGGAAAGGCAAAAGCCAACGGGCAAATAGCCAAGACGCTGTTCTCGAAGGCTGTGGCAGGGGACACAACCAGCCTAATTTGGTGGACAAAGACCCAAATGAAGTGGTCTGAGACTGTTAAGAACGAAGTCACGGGTGCGGATGGTGAACCTCTGACGGGCATCAATGTGACCTTTGTAAAGCCTAATGAGTGACACGAACGCTCAGTTCCCCGTCAAGATGGCCAGCCTGTTCGACAAGGCGCGTTATAAAATCTACTTTGGGGGAAGAGGGGCAGGCAAGTCACATTCGGCCGCAAAAGCCCTATTAATCCTTGGAGCGCGAAGCCCTATCCGAGTCCTTTGCGCGCGCGAGTTTCAAACCTCCATCAAAGACTCAGTCCATAAACTGTTGTGTGACCAAATCGAGTTGATGAACATGCACTCGATTTATGAAATAACTCAGAACAGCATTCGTGGCAGAAACGGTACAGAGTTTGCCTTTGTTGGTCTTAAAAACAATGTGGCCAATGTAAAGTCCTACGAGGGTATTGACATTTGCTGGGTGGAAGAAGCCCAGACAGTCAGCCGCATGTCATGGAACACTCTTATCCCAACCATCCGTAAGGAAGGCTCTGAAATCTGGGTGACTTTCAACCCTGAGTTGGAAACAGATGAAACCTACCAGCGCTTTGTTCTTAAACCGCCAGAGGGTGCAGTAGTTCAAAAGATTAACTGGAACGACAACCCTTGGTTTCCAGAAGTGCTGGCGCTGGAGAAGGATGCGCTTAAAAGCCGTGACCCAAGCGCCTATCAAACAGTCTGGGAAGGCTTGTGCAGGCTTACAGTTGATGGCGCTATCTTTGCCAACGAGATGCAAGTGGCAGAGTTAGACGGGCGTATCACCAAGGTCAACTACGACCCGACAAAGCCATGCCATGTAATCTTTGACCTTGGTTGGGCGGACAGCACAGCCTTTTGGGTGCTTCAGTTTGTGGGGATGGAGACTAGACTCATCCGCTATCACGAAGACAACCAGCAAACCATCAGCCATTACTTAGCCTTGTTGCAAACCTATGGATATATTTACGACACGCTGTGGTTACCGCACGATGCACAGAATAAAACGCTGGCCAGCAACGGCAAATCCATTGAGGAAATTGTAAGGGCCGCCGGCCACAAAACACGGATAATTGAGAGAACACCAATAGTGGACAGCATCAATGCGGCACGAACTATATTCAGAAATTGTTGGTTTGATAGAGAAAATTGCCACGATGGTCTACAATGCCTTAGACATTATCGTTACGATGTAGACCCAGAAACGGGGCAATTTAGCCGCCAACCGCTTCACGACATATACAGTCATGGCGCGGATGCGTTTAGATACATTGGATTGATGATTAACGAACCCAAGCCAAAGCGTAGGGTTCAGAATCAAAACTATGGTCAACCCTTAGGTTGGATGGGATAAATATGGATGACTTTGACCCAGTAATCACCGAGGCAATTCAGTTCCTCAAGTTCTGCAATGACGCAGACACGATGAACCGCCAAGAGGCGCTTGAAGATTTAAAGTTCGTCAGCGGTGACCAATGGCCAGTTGAACTCCAAAACAGCCGTAATCTCGAATCACGCCCAGTTCTGACCATCAACAAACTAGACGGCTACTGCCGCCAGGTGGCCAATCAACAGCGCCAGCAACGCCCACGCATCAAAGTTCACGCTACTAACACGCACGAACAAATGGTGGAAGCGCAAGACATTCAAGGCATTATTCGTCACATTGAGGTCAATTCCAACGCAGACCACGCCTATGACAACGCCTTTGACTATGCGGTTCGTATGGGTTGGGGCTTTATGCGTGTCCGTACAGACTATGTGTCTGAGGATTCGTTTGACCAAGAAATCTACATCGACCCTGTGGATAACCCGTTCACAGTCTACTTTGACCCCAATTCTGTTTTACCAGACGGCTCAGACGCTGAGAAATGCTTAATCACCACAATGATGAGCAAAGAAGTGTTTAGGTCAATGTACCCAGACAATGACGATGGCACATCGTTTACCCAACGCGGTACGGGTGACAGTCAGTCGGAGTGGATTACTAAAGAGGATATTCGCCTAGCCGAGTATTACTACACAGTACGCGAAAAAGCAAAACTTTATCTTTTGAGCGATGGAACGGCTACCTTTGCTGATGACAAAGACTTCTTTAACCGCCTAGCAATGGCAGGCATCACAGTCATTGACACCCGTGAGTCGTTCAAAAAGACCATTAAATACAAGAAATTGACTGCTATCGAGGTTATCGAAGAGCGTGATTGGGCAAGCCGTTACATTCCCATCGTGCCTGTTTATGGCCGTCATGTGGTTATCGGTGACAAGCGCAAGAAGTTCGGTATGGTGCGCTACGCCAAAGACAGCCAGCGTATGTATAACTTCTGGCAGACCTCTATCACCGAATCTATTGCTCTTGCGCCTAAAGCCAAGTGGGTTATGGCAGAGGGTCAAGACGAGGGTCACGAAAACGACTGGGCGCAAGCCAACATCAAATCGTTCCCTCTGTTGCGCTACAAGCAGACAGACATTGAGGGTCGTACAGCGCCACCTCCACAACGCCTACAACCAGAGCCACCGCCACAAGGCACGATGCTGGCGGCTGGTATGGTCTCGGATGACATAAAAGCCATCATGGGCATTTTTGACCCTGCCCAACTAGGTCAAGGCAATATCTCTGGCAAGGCTTTAAACGGCCAGCAACAGCAAGTTGACCTGACAAACTACGATTACTACGACAACCTGACCCGTTCAATTGCCCATGTTGGCAAGATTTGCTTGGATTTAATGCCTAAGATTTACGACACGGCGCGTGTTCTGCGAATCATTGGTGAGGATGGCAAGCCAGATATGTTGAGCGTCAACCAGCAAGACGCTGTTGGCAATATCTTGAACAACATGTCAATTGGCCAATACGATGTGGTGATGGAAACAGGCCCAGGCTACAACAGCAAGCGCCAAGAAGCCGTGGATGCCATGATGCCGTTACTGTCTAAGCCAGAACTGTTCAATGTGGCTGGTGACTTAGTGTTCAGAAACATGGACTTCCCAGGCGCTGACATCATTGCTGACCGATTGGCGGCTATGAACCCAATGAGCCAAATTGACGAGAAATCAGACATTCCGCCTCAAGTGCAGATGCAAATTATGGCGGCTAAGAAGCAAGTGCAAGATATGCAACAGCAAATGCAAGCCATGCAAACGCTTATCCAACAACGCGGTGACATCGAGCAAGTCAAACAGGACAACGAGACCAAGCGCGAATTGCTACGCCAAACCGCCAAGGCACACAACACCGAAACGATGGCAGAGGTTAAGGTCAACGACCAAAACACCCGCGCCATTACCTCGCAGAACAAGATTGAGATTGAAGCAATCACGGACTTGCTGTTGCACCACATGGACACGGCAAGGCTTAACGCAGAGATTGACAAACGAAACGCTGAACAGAACCAAGCCATGCGTTTTGCCGAGCAAGACATCAGTCAAGGCGGCAATCCATTGACACAACAATAGATTAGTGGTACAAACTCCACCAAACCTTACCAGTTAGGTTAACTGGGTAAATCCGTAGGGACACGTAATGTCTGACAAAGAAGCCGGTCAAGTTTTGACCAGCGAAAACTCGGCAGAGTTTTATGCAAATAGATTAGGTTTAGCCGACCAACCCGAAGTTGAGGCTGTGCAAGCAGAGCCAACCGAGGAAGCGGAACGGAGTGAACCTGAGATAGAAAAAGAGCAAGAGGAAAAGCCTAAAGCAAATCCGAAACTCGAAAGACGATTTTCTGAGATAACCAAGCAACGGGAAGAAGCGCGTAAAGAAGCGCAACAAGAACGTACCGCAAGGGAAGCCTTAGAAGCCCGTTTAGCGGCACTTGAGAGACAGCCAGCGCCACAAGCGCCTAAAGTCGATGAAGAGCCACAACCCAGCCAGTTCAACGATGCGTTTGAATATGCGAAGGCTCTAGCAGAGTACACAGCAGACAAGCGAATCGCTGAAATGAAGCAAGACGAAGCCAAGGCAAAGGCTGAAGCAGAACGCCAAAAGGTCATCGACCAATGGGCTAGTAAGGTTCAGAAAGCCAAAGCCGACTTGCCAGACTTTGATGACATTGTTGCGTCTAGTGATGTAGTCGTAAATGACGATATTCGTGACGCGATTCTTGAGAGCGATGTAGGGCCACAAATCCTGTACCATCTGGCTGAGAATGACGATGTCGCAAAGCGTATTGCAGGGTTGTCTGCTAAACAAGCGTTGCGAGAGATAGGTAAGTTAGAGGCTAGGTTTGAAGTGAAGGAAACGCCACCAGAACCTAAAACGATTGCTCGAAGTAAAGCACCAGCGCCAATCCAACCGCTGAGAGGGTCTAGTCCTGCTGATGTACCGATGTCCACCAATGGTGATTGGCACGGAACATTTCAAGCATGGAAAGAGGCTCGCAAGGCAGGGAAGATTCGCTAAACCTAATCTTTTTTAATTTTTTAAGGAAATGACATGGCAAATAATTTATTGACCATATCGAAAATCACCAATGAAGCATTGATGGTTTTAGAAAACGAATTGACATTCACTTCAGAAGTCGACCGCAACTATGACGATCAATTCGCAGTAGTTGGTGCGAAAATTGGCGCAACCGTTAATGTTCGTAAGCCTGGCCGCTTCATCGGAACAACAGGACCAGCGTTAAATGTTGAAGACTTTAATGAGACAAGTGTGCCAGTAACACTTTCAACTCAATTTCACGTTGACACACAATTTACGACTCAAGACCTTGCATTGAGCCTCGACATGTTTTCAGATCGAGTTCTCAAACCCGCAGTGGCCGCCATAGCAAATAAGATAGATAGAGACGGAATGGCAATGGCTACATTGCAAACCGCCAACATCGTCGGTACTGCTGGTACGCCTCCAACTGGTTTGATTACCTATTTGACTGCCGGCGCTTACTTGGACAGCGAGGGCGCACCACGCGATGGCCGCCGTTCATGTATCGTTGAGCCATTCACATCTGCAACCATCGTTGACAGTTTGAAAGGTTTGTTTGTACCTCAAGAAGCCATTGGCGAGCAATATCGCAAAGGACTTATGGGGCGCGACAGCGGCGGAATGAATTGGAAATTAGATCAAAACGTCGTTGCACAAACTTTTGGTAACAACAGCACCACTACTGTGACTGCTTCTGTCGCTACTACTACTGCTACTGGCTTCCTAACTTCTGGTTGGGCATCTTCTAGCACTATTACTGTGACTGCCGCTAACACGGGTACTCTGAATCTCAACGCTGGTGACACTTTCACCATCGCTGGCGTTTACGCTGTCAACCCACAAAACCGCCAAGCCTACGGCTCTAACAAGTTGCGTAACTTCGTTGTTAAGCAAACTGTTGCAATCGCTTCTGGTTCGTCTGGTTCTGTGATTGTTTCTCCTGCTGTGATTACTGCTGGTCAGTTCCAGAACGTGTCTATCCCTAGCACCTCTGCAACCGCCGCTGTTACTCAATTCAACAGCACAGGTGTTGTGTCTCCACAAAACATAATCATGCATCGTAATGCGTTTTGCTTGGCTGTGGCAGATTTAGAATTACCTGAGGGTGTCCATTTTGCTGGTCGTGCAAGCGATAAGGAAATTGGTCTTTCCATGCGTGTGGTACGCCAATATACGATTAACAATGACAGCATTCCTACACGCTTAGATGTGTTGTATGGATGGGCGCCTTTGTATCCTGAGTTGGCTTGCCGCGTTGCCGCTTAATCATTAACTTTTTTAAGGAATAAATATCATGGCAAATCCAGGACCAGCAAGTACAGTAACAATTCACCCAAGCAATTTGGCAACGAACCAAGCGATTCGCCTTTTGGCTTTCGCTAGTGGTGTGCCAATCTCCGCTACTGGTGATTCAAGCGTTACTCTTCCCGTTTTCA
>Ga0209084_1000685_pt1 | contig 31431 bp, 29 predicted proteins | sample C_130820_MF_Meta_FD_187309 | JGI IMG/M metagenome (GOLD analysis project Ga0209084, IMG submission 187309) | Freshwater microbial communities from Lake Croche, Canada to study carbon cycling - C_130820_MF_MetaG (SPAdes) (version 2) | ecosystem: Environmental > Aquatic > Freshwater > Lake... | reverse complement strand
TAGATAATGATTATAAGTTATATAATTATAATTTGGAAAAAATATTAGATAATGATGAATATAAACTAATTAAAAAAATAATATTATCAAATTTATGTAAATATGCTAAATATAGAAATATAAATTCAATAACAATGACTAATATTAATAATAATCGTTATAATGCCGAATTTAAAGAAGAAGGTTTTAAAATTAATTTAGATACTATTGATCATAAAAATTTCAATATTATTTTAAGGATTTAAATAGTTTTTTTTATATATAATTCAATTTGATTATATTTTGATTGTTTTTTATATTTCTTAGGGTTTTGTTCTTTTAATTTTTTATTTTCATTTTCATTTTCATTTTCATTTTCATTTTCATTTTTATTATAATGAATTGGTTTATAATAAACATGATTATTATTTTCTGTAATATCTATTAATTGAACAGTTGTATTTCTTTTTTTAGAAGATAAGAAGAAAAAGAAACTTGCTAAAAAGAAATTACAAGATGAAAAAAAAGAATTAAACAAATTAAAACAAAATGAAAAACCTAAAAAAGTTGAAAAAACTAATGAGTTTCCTTATATTGATGATGTAGATAAACATGAATTAAAAGGAAATCATATTTTTATAGACCCTGGAAAGAGAAGTTTATTTACTATGATGAATGATGAAGGTAAGTTTTTTTCTTATACAAACAAACAACGAGTAAATGAAACCAAAAGATTAAAATATCAGAAAATTCTTAAAAAATATAAGGATGAATTAAATATTACATCAAAAGAAAATGAACTAACATCATATAATTCTAAAAGTTGTAATATTACTAAATATAATGATTATATTACTAAAAAATTAAATACTAATGAAATGTTATATAAACTTTATCAAAATACTAAATTTAGACAATATAAATGGTATGCTTTTATAAACAAAAAACGAACAGAAGATAATATGCTTAATAAAATTGAAAAGACATATACAAAAGATAATATTATTATAATTGGTGATTGGAGTATTGGTAAGCAAATGAAAAACTTTATTTCTACGCCAAATTTATCATTAAAGAGAAAATTACAAGAGCGTTTTAAGGTTTATGATATAGATGAATATAGGACTTCTTGCTTAAATTATAAGACAGAAAAATTATGCAATAATTTATATTTACCAGATAAAAAAAATAAAGAACGAAAGATGTATTCTATCCTAACATATAAAATGGAAAATAAACGGAATGGTTGTATCAATCGTGATAAAAATGGTTGTAAAAATATTCAAAAAGTATTTAATCATTATATTCAATATAATGAACGACCAGAAAAATACAAAAGAGGAGTTGATTTACAAAAACTACAAACCGCTTTAACAGAGCCGTCAAATTGTAGTTAGTTGCTTAAATGCAATCATTTACATCCAATAGAAAAATAAATAACAAAATTATTATATTTGTTATAATAGTTTTGTCCCATTTATCTTTTCGGTTGGTGTAATAATAGTTCTATATAATACATAACATTTTTCAATTATATCAATACTATTAAAATCAAAATCAAATTTAGTTTCTTTTTTAATTATTTGATTTTTATAATATAATTGATTATTATGAGGTTTTTTAGGTTCTATATAATTTGTGCAATCTATTTTAATTTTAAACATATATTTAAAGATAACTTTAAGAATTCTTTATATATTTTTTTAATAAATCTAGAACGGCGGATAAAATGCCTTCATATTCATTATATTTATCAATTTTGTTCCATATAGAATTATCATTATTTTTTAATTGAATATCTGGATTATTTATAACTTTATATAAATCTTCATTTCTTTTTTTACGCAATTCATCAATAATTGTATGCAACTTTTGTATTTCATTATTTTTGGCATCAGATTTTATAATATCTAATTTAGAATTATATACATTTGATATAAACTCAAATAACTCAACATTATTCATTATATTATTCTTTAATATTAAAAAATATTTAAAGAGATTTAAAGATATTTAAAAGTTATCTTTAAATCCTTTTTTAGGTATTTATGGGATATAAATGAAAGTTAATAAAGGTTAATAAGAGTAATAATAAAAAATGAATATTATTAATGATGATTTTTTTATTACTAATATGGAAATTACAAATAATGATGATTTGCGAGATAAAATTCATGAAATTCATAATTATATGAGAAATAATGGTATTGGATATGGTTTATCATCATTGAAAGTATTTAATTTTTTATATGGATTAATGAAAGTTGAGGGTTATGGATTAACTGATAAAATTAAATTTTCAGAATTGTTAGAACTGGCAAATGTTGGAAGTAATAAAATTTCAGAAACTTTAGATAAATATTTAAGTATTATTTGTGAAGATGAAAATCCACAGATAAAAGAATTATTATATTATGAAATACCCGATGATATTCGGGATGAAGTATATAATAATCTTATTATTGAAATTCATAATATTAAGAATGTTGAGAAATCATCACAAGAATTATTATCAGGTAAAATTTATGAATATTTCGTTGGTAGAGACCAAACAGCAATTTCAGAATTAGGAGCTTATTTTACAAATCGACGAATAGTTAATTTTATATTAGAAAAAGTTGCACCTAAAATTAAAGATGATGGAAATATACCAAAAATGATTGATATGTTTGGAGGTTCAGGAGGTTTTACAACAGGTTATATGAATTATTTAAATAAATATAATAAAATTGATTGGAAATCTCAATTAGATAGAATATATCATTATGATATTAATGCAGATGTTCTAAAAAGTGCAGCATTAGAATTATTATGTTTATCAGATGGTGTAATACCTAAAATAGGGCGAAATAAGAATATTCAGAAAATCAATTCTTTTAAACATAATTTTCATAGTGAAAATAAATTTGATTTGATATTAACTAATCCTCCATATGGTGGTGATAAGAAATCAACATCAGGAAAGAAAGATAAGCGAGATAAAATTAAGAATTATATTAAAGATGAATTATTAAAATTGGATAAAGATAATGACAAAGATAAAGAAATTATTAATTATAGAAAAGAACAATTAAAAACAATTGAAGCTGAAGAGAAAATGGAGAAGAAATTAAGCGATTCGCAAACAGTTAATTTGACTAGTTGCAGTCAAAGAATTAGTAAATTTGCATATAAAAATAAACTAATCGGAAATGATAAAGAGGCATGTTCATTAATTTTAATGATGGAATTATTAGATACTGATGGAACAGCAGTAGGAGTATTAAAAGAGGGATTATTTTTTGATGGAAAATATAAAGATTTGAGAAAATATTTAATAGAAAAATATAATATTAGAGAGATAATATCAGTACCTCAAAATCAATTTGAGAATACCTCAACAAAAACTTCAATAATTATATTTGAAAATTCAGAAATTAAAACAACTGAAATTAAATTCGGTGAATTGAATGTTGAATTATATGAAAACGATAAATTTATTATAGATAATAATGAAGTAAAATTATTATATTCAAAAGGAGATATAAAAGAAGTTAAAGAAATTAATAAATCATCGGTTCTTATCAATAAAATCTTAAATAATGATAATTATTCTTTAAATTCCAAAGATTATAATAAAGTTTCTATTATTCCAGGTGAAGGTTTTGAATTAGTTTCTTTAGGTGATATATGCAAATTAAATAATAAATCAAAAAGATTAGCGAGTTTTTCAAATAAACTAGGTAAATATAATTATTATTCTTCCGGAAGTAAACTATTGAAATGTAATGAAGCTGATTTTAATGATAATCTATATATTATTATTGGTCATTCTGGAAATGGATGTTTATTTATAGATAATTTATTTTCAACGTTAATAACTAATCATGTATTATATACTGATAATGACTATATTACAAAATATATTTATTTATATTTGACTTATTTCTATGATGAATTTTATAATAAATGTTATAAAGGTTCTACAGTAAAAAATACATCAAACCAAGAAATATTAAATTATACAATATCTATTCCAAAAACCAAAGAAAAACTAAATGAAATTGTTAATAAAATTTCAATTCCATTTGATAGAAAAAAAGAAAAAGAAATAAGATTTAATGAACTTGAAGAAGAAATTAAAAATAAAATTAAAGATATTCAAGAAAATCACGAATGCGAACAAGTAAAATTAGGTGATATATGTAAAATTAATCCTAAAAATCCTATTAATAATCATGATTATATTAATTATATAGATATTGGCAGTATTGTAAATAATAATATTGAAAAAATAACTAAAATATTTAAACCTTATCCGTCAAGAGCTAAAAGATTTATATATAAAGGTGATATAATTTATTCATCTGTAAGACCTAATCTTAAAGGATATACATATATATCTGCTAATATTGATAATGGTATTGCTTCAACAGGTTTTATTTTAATTAGAAGTTTTAAATTAAATTATTTATATTTATATTATAATCTAATTTATTATAATATAACTGATTATTTAGTAAAAAATACATCTGGATCATCATATCCTTCAGTAAATGCTGATATATTTAATAATTTTAGAATTGCAATTCCAAAAGATAAATCATTAATAGATAATCTTCAACCATTATTTAATGAAATTGAAGAATTACAAAAAGAAATTAAAGCATTAGATGAAAATTATAATAATTATTTAAATGAATTATCAAAAGCAGCAATAATAAACCAAGAAATATTAAATAGTAATTATATTCAAGAAGAACCAAAAGAAGAAATTCAAGAAGAAACAACATCAATTAAATCAAATAAATCACAAACAATTGAACAATTAAAAGAACAATGCAAAGCATTAGGAATTAAAGGATATTCAAAGAAGAAAAAAGACGAATTAATAGAACTTATTAAAAATCATAAATAATTATTTATTTATTTTCTTCTAATTTTATTTATAATTTTTTTATTATCATAATTTAATTCTTTTGATAAGTTTGTGAAGTCTTTATAATAATCATCAGGGTCTTTTGGTAATTGTGGATAAATATCTGTATATTCAATATATTTATCAGTATTATTAATTTCTTTTTCTATGCAAAAGTTTGTCCAAGCTTCTTTTGTAGATATAAATGAAGATGTATCATATCCTAAGAAATCGGACCAATTAATCCAAACTCCTTTTTTAGAGAAATAGATATTAGGATTAATAATATAATTTTCATGTGTATCTTTAGAATTATAATAATGATTTTTAGATAATATTTTTAAAGAAATATTAATTGATTTAATATAATTATATTCATTTTCTTCATCTGTAAAATCAGAAAACAAATCTTTATTAAATTTTAATTTCATTTTAATTTTTGATAATATTTCTGGATTTTCATTTAGTATAAAATTATTATTATTTTTAATCTCAATAACATTATCATTATTTAAATTAGAAGAATTTGAATTATTATTATTAGAAGAAATGGAATAAACATTTATTTTTTGTTCAATTGTATTATCAACAAATGATAATTGTTTAATAATATGTTTGATATTATCAATATTAGCTATATAAGGAATGATATAATAAGCAATTTTATGAGGATTTTTATAATAAAGTCTATTTGGACGTAATAGATATTGAACAATTCTAATTTCGCTCATCATATTGCATGCAATACAAACACCATTGAGAATAGGACAATTAACGCCTTCGCCAAATATTTGAACACAATTTATGATGCCTAATTTTGCATTTTCAAATTTCATTAAACTTTTTTTGATAATATCAGAGTTCAATTCACTATGTAAGGATGTATAATATAAATCATCATTATTAATATCAATAATATTATAACTCAATATTTCTGAAATATAATCATTTGCTAAATTGGCATCATTAATAGTATTAGTATAAATTAAAATATGAGATAAATCATTAATGAAAGATAATGATTTTAATGTCATATAAATAGAAATAAACAAATCTTTATTTTTGATGGATGATAATCTATATTTAATTTGAGTTAATTCAGAAATAAGATTATTAATAATAATAATTTTATAATCAGTTATTTTTTTATTATCAATTGCCCATTTAACTGATTTCTTATCAATAACAGCACCAAATATTTTTTCATCATTCATAGAATAATATTTTTTGTCATTATTATTAATATCAACTTCAATAATTTTTTCAGTTGCTGTCATAAATAAAGATTTATCAGATTTTATATTATGAAAATTAATAAATTTTTTATAATTATCTTTATTAATATCATTATCATTATAAGAACTAACAAGATGATGACATTCGTCACTAATTTTAAAGTCAAATGAGAATTGATTTAATAAATGCGATGAATGATAAGTTGTAATAATAAATATTGGTTCTTTGTTAAAATCCAAATTAGAATCATAATTATTAATAAAAGATTTAATTTTAATAATAGAAGTAGTAATATTAAAATCAGTATTTTTATTAGAACCAATTAAAAGAATATTATCAATATTATTAAAAATCTTAATAATATCATTTGCAAATTGATTTTGTAGATAAGAACTATAAACACCAATAATTATTTTTTTAAAATTTAATTGTTTTGATATTAAAATAGCCATAATAGTTTTACCAATACCACAAGCCCAAATTAATTTACCAATATTATATTTACTATAAAAATCATAAATAGATAATAATATATCTTGTTGATAATCTTTTGGAATTATTTGATTATCATCATTATCATCATTATTATCATTATCATTATCATCATTATTATGATTATAATTAAGAATAATTAAATTAGTTAATTTTTTATAATTGGAAATAACATTATTACGTCTATTAATATGTTTGAGTTCATTATCATTAATAATGCGATAATTTATATTAATAGAATTAAGAAATGGTTCAATTTTATTAAAAATGGTTCTATCATAAAATTCAGTACCACCATTTAAATATTTATGTAGATATATAAAATGATTTTTAAGATGTTTATCAATAATTTTTAATTTTATATTATTGATATTAATAAGTTCAATAATTTTAATAAAAGACCCTTTAATAAATTCACCTGTAATATAAGATGAATTTCTATCTTTAATGGATGTAGTAATGCCAACTTTATAAATATCTAATTGAGAATACCATTTATTATCTCTAATATAAATATAACTCATCTAAGTTAATATTAAAATTATAATATTCATTTTTTATATTTAAAGAGATTTCAAAGTTATCTTTAAATATCTTTTTAGGTATTTATGTGATTAATAACAAAAATAATAATAAAAAACTTATTCATAAAATATTATCAATTCTATATTTAAGTAATTCGTCCCAGCATTTATCGCCATATTTTGGACGAATTGCATATTCTTTATCGTTGTTAGGATTATTTAAATCTTTATTTGTGATACTTCCTAATTTTTGGATAGTTCCATGAGCATAAGTTCCATATTTGAGAATAATATTTTTCATATTAAATTTATTTAATTTAAAGATGAATAATTCTCCCATAATTTTTAAATTTTCATCTGAAATATAATAAGCAGTTAGAATATAATCACAATTATGATTAATTCTTAATTGAACATAATTAAATTTATTATTATCTTTGCCGCCTGTTGAAATTTTAATTTCAATATTTTTATTATTATGTTTAACATCTCCAATACATAATGATGAATTATTTTTAATCATATTATATTTATTTTTAATGTAATATTCAATTAATGGTCCAGCTATTTGTCCTGATAATTGATTAATTTTACAATAAATATGAGCATCTTTAATATTTGATGATTGTTTAATAATTTCTTTTTTATGATTACATCTAGAAAGATTTAAAATATTTTTTAATTTAATTTGAATAGGTTTTTTAGGCATTAATTAATAATAATTATATAAATCATAATTATCAATTTTTTATTTATAAAAAAATTATTATTATATAATATAAATGTTAAATAGTTTATTTAGTAGTAGACATTCAACACCAAGACAAGAATTAAGTTTAATAGAACAATTAAATACTATTAATTTTAAAAAAAATATTATACTTGATTTTATATCAAATTTTATTGATAATACTCCTAATGATGCTAAAATAAATAAAATAATACAAATCTTAAAAGAGACTAATGTTTTTTTTGGTGGTAAATATATATATGATATATTCACACAAAAATCAAATATAACAATAGAACTTTATATAAGTTATGAATATATAATAGATTTTTTAATAAAAATAAGTGATTGTAATAAAACAAATGATGGTAATATTTTATTACAACAATTAACAGTTTCATTGAACATAAATTCCAAATATAATATTAATAAAGATAAAAGTGTATATGAGATAAATTATATTAATGAACATACTAATCGAAATATTATAATATATGTAGTAAATGATGATGATATAATTAATAAAATATTATTAACTGAAAATGAAGATCATCAAATATTTTATGATCTTAATAATAATATAATAATAAAATCATCTGGATTAGAATTATTACAGCCATCACATAATTCAAAATTTACTAATGAAGAATTTGCCAGATTGAATAATCCAACAGATTATAATTATACTGATATTATAATAGAAATTATTAAATATATACCAGAATATATTAGTCTTGATGATTTATCATCTATGTTTAATTTAATACAAAAATTACATTTTAATTTTATTTATAATTATCCGGCAATATGGTTTGCTTTTCTAATTAATATGCAAGATTACAATACTTATAATATATTATCATTAATATATGAAAAAGAAATAATGAAAACAGAAAAACCAAATTCAGTTATTAATATTAATAATATTATAACAAAGATATATATAAATAATTTTTTGAATAAATATACAATAGATTTGCATATAAATGATGATGATACAGTTGAATTCATTATTAATGATACAAGAACATTAAATCAAGTAGAAGAAGAAAATGTTAAAAAATTATTATTATTTTATTATAAATATAAGATATTTAAATTTCCATATAAATATGTATTTCAAGAAATTATAAATAAACATGAATTATTGGGTATTATATCTCCATTGGAGACAATTAATAATAGAGGATTATTAACAATGAATGATACAATTGATAATTTAAATGCGGATAATACATTTTTTGATATAAGTATGTATGATTTTATATCAAAAGATGATTTAAAAAAAATATTAGAAGATAAAGAAAATATATTAATTTATGCTCCGGATGGAAAACAATGTACAATATTATCTAAAAAATATTTAGATACAACTATTATAAATTGTTATAAAAATAATTGGTTAATTGAATGTAATAATTTAGAAGTAAACAGTACAAAATTATTATTTACAGTATATGTTAAGATTACTATTTCAACGGGTGCAGAATATTATATATCATATAGTGATATAAATGCATTATTTCATAATAATAATCAAATATATTATATTAACAATACTAAAAAAACATTAAATACAATTTTTAAATTTGAAGATTTTGAAGAAATAAGAACTAAAAGAAAGTTATTAATAAATGTATGTATCCCAATAAATACAATAAATATATCAACATTAAAAATATTACAAACAAATGCTATACATAATCAAGAATCAAAAAGAGAATATGAATATTTTTCTAAAATTCAAGATAGACACACACAATTATCTAGTTTATTAAATAAAAAATTAAATATGCGAGATAGTGAACAATTACAACCATCTAAAAAATCTAGAAGAGGTGGCAAAATATATATTTAAGGATTTATTATAATTGTCTTTAAATCATTTAATTCTTTATTTATTTCTGGGATATCATCAAATTTTCTAATAGTTTTATTTTTATCTAAGACAGTTATTAAATCTTTAAAGAATGTATCATTTAAAGAGTTATTAGAATATAATTGTGCTAGTCTTATTTGTAAAATTTCATGTATATGCATAAATTCAATATCTTTTTGATAAACGGAACCATTTTCATTATAAATAGGTATTTTCTCAAACATATTCAATATTTCTGTATTATTAAAAATTTCAGGATTTATATTATATTTATAAATAAGTTTTTCTTTAATATTATAATATGGCATATATGTATATTCAGGGCATATAATTTGTTTATCAGGATAATCTTTTAAATTATTTGGAATATCATCTATAAAAACTAATTGCGAGTCAAATACTTTTTTTTTATTTTTATCTATTTTTAATAATGGATATTTTTTAACAATTTTTTCAATTATAACATCATATAAATTACCTAATAATTTTTGTCTATTTAATGTATTTTCTCTTGTAAAATATGGTTTATTAAATTTAATTTTAACTATTTTTTCAATATTATCAATTAATCCACCATTATTAATCAAATCATATGAAGAATTAGTATATAAATAAATCTCAATATTTTTATATTTTTTTTTTGATAAAATGAATAAAATCAATAAAATATGGTCTTAATAAACTTTCATTTAGGTCATCAATAATATCTATTTTAATATTACAATTTGCATTAATATTATTTATTTTACAATATTTATAAATATATTCTAATGCAGTATATTCATAACTACCATTTTGAACCTCACCAATTATAGTATTATCAATATCTAAAATAAAAATATAGGGTAATTTATTAGTCATCTTTTAAATTTAAGTTTTATTTTTTATTTTTTCTATTTCATTAATATAAACTTTAAATAAATTATCTTCTTTTTTTGAATCATCTGATAATTTATATTTTTGTTTATTATGAATAGGAATTTCATTTTGTTCACAATATTTTAAGACATTATAATTAATTTTATTGTAAATATTATAATAATCTTTAATATTTGAATTATGAGTTGTAAATATAATTAATTGATTATTAAAAACTTTTTGTTTATTTTTATTTTTTAATAATAGTTTTATAATAATTATGCATTGAATTTAATATAAACTTATTTATCTTTTCATATTTGAATAGTCATCATATATATGTTCAGGTATCTCAGCATTTTTATAATTGGATTTAAGGAAATCTATAAAAAGAGATAAATCGGGTCTAAATATTAGTTCTTTTTCCATTTCATTTGTAAAATCTGGTTTAATATTAGTATTGCATTTTTCATTTAATAATTTGATTAATTCGATTTCTTTATCTAAATATGTTGTATAACAAAAAATAAGATACAAAAAATCAATTATAAAAATATGTGGTAATTTTATAATTTTTATATTAAATTTATATATAAAATCCAATATAAACAATTATTAAATAATTCATGTTTAATAATTGTGCATTGTCTGTTATTATATAATAACATAATCTTATTATTTTCATAATCAATAATAATATCTTGATTATTATTAATTAATAATTCTGTTAATTTATTGCAAATATATTCAATTGTATCATATGTATCATTATAATTATAACTTATAAAATCTTCATCTGATTGTTTAATATAAAACACAATATCATAATCAAGATTAATATTATCATTAAGAAGTTGACATAATTTATTCATATCTAATATAAAAATAAAAAATAAATAATCATATTTTTTTAATAAAAACTTGTGAATTGACAATATTTAAATATTGTATTCTTTTACTATAAACTGCTAAAAATGCATCAATACCTTTTTGAGTTAAATCAGGACCACCCCATCCATAATCATCAAAAATCATTATTCCATTTTTTTTTAATTTTCTAAAACTATAAACTGCATCTTCTAATACATATTCTGGTTCATGATTTCCATCAATATAAATAATATCAAAAAAATCATCATCAAATTTATTTATTTCTTTATTTGAATATCCGCGATTAACAATTATATTATCTTGAAATCCTGAATTTTTAATATTTTCAATAAATGTGTCATAAATATGTGGTTGTTCATTTTTATATTCATCATACTCTTGATAATCTTCCCAAGGGTCAATACAATATAATTTACTTTCATTATGTAAACCATATGTTAATCCAACTGATATAATATTAGCACCATAAAACGCCCCTATTTCCAAATAATTAATTGGTTTATCTTTATAATCATTAACATTAATAACATTAAACCAATTATTAGCTAATCTATATTGAACTCCTTTAAAATTTGATAACATATAATATTAATTATAATAATAATAATATCTTTAAATCTTTTTTAAATTAAATATTAATAAAATCATATATATTATCTTTAATAACTTCTTTAAGTTTTTCATTAAAGATATTTATATCATCATAATTAATATTTTTATTTCTTCTTATTGATTTAAAGAAATCAATAATAAATTCAGGTATTTGTTTATAATCATCTTTAATTTTATTTATAATTTTTTTAATATCTTTTTTATTATTTTTACAATATTTATAATAATAATAACAAGAATTATTATTATAACTTTCAATTATATTATCAGCAATAATTGTTTTTATTTCTGAATTATATTTATTTATTAAATTTTCACGTGTATCTTTATCTTTCCAATCAAATTCTATATAATTTATTATATTCAATGCAAATATTACTGTTATTATATTTTTATTACTAAATTTTATATAATCATTATTTATTTTATCATAATCATTATTTTTATCATTATTTTTATCATTATCATTATCATTATCATTATCATTATCATTATCATTATCATTATCATTATCATTATCATTATCATTATCATTATCATTATTATTAGCATTAGCATTATCATTAGCATTATCATTATCATTAGCATTATCATTATTATTAGCATTAGCATTATTATTAGCATTAGCATTATTATTATCATTATTATTATCATTATTATGATTATGATTATTAATAGTATTGATAATATGAGTATCAGTTATACTATTAATTAATGTTTCTTTGAAGTTAAATTCGCTAAACTGTGGTTTTAGATATATAATATAAACATTATTATCATCATAACCAATAATATCAAATTGTTTATAAATATTATAATCAATTGAATTAGAACCAATATAATTTATTTTATGATTTAATAACCATTTAATATTTGGATGTTTAAGCATAAAATTATCAACTAATACATTGATATTATTTATATATTCATAATGATTTATTAAATATTTGGTATTATTATCATTATTATCATTATCTTTAAAATTAAATAATTCATTACATTTACAATTTAAATGTCCTTTAATATTAAGATATTTATTATAAGATTTATAATAAATATCAGTTATATTATATAATTCATTTATGCTAAAATCAGTTGAAATGCCTTTAGCAGTTATTTCAATAATATAATTTAATATAATACATTCATAAGGACATAGTGATTTTATATCATCATTAATTATTTTGCGCTTAATATTTGAAATAAAACTAAAAATAATATCATAATATTTTTGATATTCAATTGAATTTATAAATTCTAAAATACAAATATCATATTCTGATTTAATTATATTCTTAGTTTTTTCAATAAGACTTTTATTTTTATTTTTAATATCTCTAAAATAATTATAATAATCTTTGAATGTTTGGGTATTTATTATTTTCTTTTTTGCAATATTATTAATAATTATTTTAATTTGTTCTTTATCAGTTTTATAACCTAATGTTTTTATTAAAAAACATATTCTCATAGATGTATATCTAATATAATGATGACCTATATCAATTATACTATTATTTATAATATATAATCCTGAATTATTATAATTTGTATTTTTAATTATTTTATCATATATATTTTGAAAATCTTTATAATTATTAACTAAATCATTGTATTTCATATAATTTTTATAATTTAATTTAGGTTCTTTCATAGCACTCTTATTTGTAAAAATAAGTCCATTATTTATCTTATCAGCTATATCATCATTTATATTATCAAATCTAATATATAATTTTTGTTTCATTCTAGTTAATGCTACATGAATTAACGAATCATATATTAGATTATCTTTATTTTTGCTAAATCTTATTAAAGCATCTTCAGTTAAACCAATTACAAATACTATATCACGTCCATCGCCTTTTGAAGTATGTATTGATACAATTCTAGTTGCATTTTCTGATTCAGTTAAATCAATTGAATTACCTTCATCTGATTTATGAAAAATTGCATATCTAATAAAATCATTTGGTTTTTCTTTTTTTATCCAATATTCTTGAATTCTGGTTTCTAATGCTGTGACTAAATGATTTTGTTTTGTAAATGGTGTTATTATTAAAAAATCATTAGGTTTTTTATTATTATTTTTAACTTCTTTTATATAATGGACCATTATATTATCAATATTTAATTTAAGTTTTTCAATTTCAGATTTATTTTCTTTTTCTTTTTCATTTATATATATCTTATCACCCTTAATTATTTCAATATTATTATTATTATCATTATCATTATTATCTCTATAAGAAGTTATTGATGGTAATAAATATTTATCAAATGGAATAATAATATTAATAAAATTTATTAAATCTTTATTATGAAATCTTCTGACAATATTTGAATATGGTAAAATTATTCTTTTTATATTTGATAATAATTCACATTCTTGAAGATAGATAAAAGCGTTATTAATAATACTAATACTTTGTAATTTATCACCAACGATATAAGTATCAATATATTTATCTCTCATAATTCGGATAATGGCTTTACCATAATCTTGTGATAAATCTTGTGTTTCATCTATGAATAAACATAATCTTTTATTGAGATAATATTCTTTTTTATTAGATTTTATAAATTTAATTTGTTCAAATTCTTTATTAAATTCAATAATATCATCACAAATTGATTTAACAATACCTTCAAATTTGTTTATATCATTATTATTTTTATTTCCTAGATTATACATAAATGAATCAATCGTTGCAATTAAAATATAACATTTTTTATTTATTTTAGTATTTATATATGATATTTGATATTTTTTAGAATCATTATTAATTATAATATCATCTTTATTAATATTTTTCAAATATCCTTTATCAATTTGCATAATCAATTCATTATAAATAACAGTTTTTGCGGAATGTTGTTTAGTAACAATAATAAAATATTCATAATGTTCAAAATTCTCATTATCTAAATTTTGAATTAATCCGAATGTTTTACCATTGCCAGCTCCTTGTTGTTTAATATAAATAGTTGATTGTGGAATATTATCAAAATTTTCATTAGTATAAATGAAATTATGGTTATTATCTAAATAATTAATAAATAAATCTTTAGTAATAGGTGGTTCTACATCAATCATATTATTTTTAATAAATTTTGGATAAATTTTATAAATATAATTATTAATATCTATAAAAATATATTCAGAATTATCAATGAAACTTTGATATTTCCATAAATTACTTTTAAATTCTAAATAATATCTTTTGTCATTATCATTTAAAATTATTATTTTAATATTAATATCATTATTATTATCATTATTACAACCATCAATAATCCAAATAATATTTATATTATGAAGTTTATAATCATTTCTTCTATTTGCTATTTCTTCATGAGATATTATTGAATGTTGAAATTCGATTATAAATTTATCATTTAATTTAACATCACAGCGTCTTAATTTAATCTGATTTTGTTTTTTTGGAAATTGTATTTCGATATATGGAAATAAACTTTGCCAATTTTTATGCCATAAAGAATGATTATCATTTATTTTAATATCATCTGTATTTTTATGTCTAAAATGATGTTTTCTTTTATTACCTTTAATAAAAATTAATGGATGACCTTTATGACATTTAATATCACATGAATAATTAGATTTAAATATTTTTTCATAATCTAATGTATTTATTGGTTTATTATCAATGAAACAATATGATGAATGATAATTATTACATTTATAATTCATGCGCAAATTATTTAAATATTAAATTAATCATCTTTAAATATAAATAGATATTATGCAAATATTTGTGAAGACTTTAACCGGTAAAACGATAACTCTCGAAGTTGAAAGTTCAGATACGATTGATATGATAAAAAGTAAAATCCAGGATAAGGAGGGTATACCACCTGACCAACAGAGATTAATATTTGCAGGTAAACAATTAGAAGACACTAGAACATTAGCGGATTATAATATACAAAAAGAAGCGACATTACATTTAGTATTAAGACTTAGAGGTGGATAATATATATAAAGTAATATATATTATAATTAAATATATATATAATGAATGAATATGAATTACTAATTATGCAAATATTTAGTAATAATATTGATGGTGCATTTGTAGAATGTGGTGTTCATGAAGGATTTCAACAATCATTATGGATATATATAATAATGAAAAATAATTTAATTAAAAGAGATATATATTTATATGATACTTTTACTGGTTTGGTTGAACCTTCAAAACACGATTATACATGTAAAGATGCAAAATTAACTAAAATGGATCAAAATGATACATATAATCACTGGAAAAAAAACATAATAGATTCTAATATAAATAATTGGTGTTATGCACCATTAGATAAAGTTAAACATAACTTATTTTCAACTGGATATCCAGAAGAAAAATTACATTTTATTGTAGGTAATACAATTGAAACATTAAAAATTAAAGAAAATATTCCTGAAAAAATAGCAATATTGCGATTAGACACTGATTGGTATGAATCAAGTAAAGTTGAATTAGAACAATTATATAATAATGTTGTACCAGGTGGACTAATAATATTTGATGATTATTATTATTGGGATGGTCAAAGACGTGCTGTTGATGAATATTTTGAATCAATAAATATGAAATATGATTTTATAAAAATAAATAATGATAAAACAGGAGCTATTATAAAAAAATAAATTTATTTAATAATAGTTCTATATTCATCTTCAAATATTTCATTTGAAGGTTCATAAATATTAGCAGTTGATATTTTGGGTATATAATCATATAAATAATTTAATCCATCAATTTTTGATTTTTCTTTTTCTTTTTCTTCTTTATCTTTTTCAGGTTTATCATTTGGTTTAGAAATAATTACTTCTTTTTTAATTTGTTTAAATAAATTCATAGCAATATCATTAATTTTATTTAAAATTAATTTTTCACTATTATTCCAAGAAGATGATATATCTTTTTTATAACTATAAATAATAGCAACAGCACAACCATGAATTAAACCAATTCTTTGATTTTTTAAAGTTTTATTATTTGTTAAATTATTATGAGAAAATAATTTATAATAATTTAAAATAAATGGTTCAAAAAATAAACAATTAATAAAACCCCATAAAAAATAAATAGGGTCATATTCATTTAAACAAAATTTTGTTTGTATTACATATTTTTTCCTGATAATATAATCAAATGAATCACGAAATAAAATTGAGATTGAATAAATTTCATCATCACAACTAATATTTTCAAGAATTTTTAATAATTGTATGAATGATGTAATTATTTTTAATGTTAATGTATATATATCACTATCTCTTGGAGGTATTATTAATTCAAATTTAGATAATCCCGCTGTATTCAAATTAATATTATTATCAAAAACATTATAAACTTTTTGACGTAATTGTGGTATTGGTATTGTTCCTGTTTTTGTCGTTGGTTGTTTTATATGAATATCACATAAAATACACATTTTTGTAATTAAAATTAAATATTTAACAACATCAATATTATCACTATTAATAATATTTATTGTTGTTTCTATAACATCATTAAACTTTGAAATATTATAAATAGTTATAAAAGTACCAATATAAGAACATGTATAAATAAGTGTATCTTCTAAAATTTCAATTCTTGAATTTTCGATTAAAAAAATACAAGTATTATATAAACTTTTTTCAATATTTCCATTACAAATAAAATCAAATAATTCTTTATTATACATAATTATATATTATTAATTATATCTTCTTTAATACTTATTGAAAATTTTTATTAATGAATTTATCGTATTTTGAAATAGTTTTAAATCCTTTAATAACTGTAACTTCACTAACATTGCATATATCAGCAAATTGTTTTTTTGTATAACCTAAACTATTTTTTTCAGAATAATAATAAAGAATTGCGGCACAACTAGATGTGGGTGAATTATCACTCATTATTTCATTTTCTTCTAAAAATGTTATAAGTTTTTTACAATTATCTATATCAGATAATTTCATATTTAATTGACAACAATAACGAGAAATGAAATCAATTGGAGAAGAACTAACCACATTTATTTGTAATAATGTTTGAAATCGTGTATTACCTTTATTTAAAATTACTGGATTAATATCAAACATTTTAGCAATTTCTTTTGAACTTCTTGGAATATTATTTAATAAACATGAATGATATATACATGAAGCAATTAAACCTTCTTTATTATCTCCTCGTGATATCTTCTTTTCAGATGCATTTTTATATAAAACTTTAGCATCATCCACAACTTTTTGTGGTATCCCATTATTTAAAGAATTACTTGTTAAAATATCAAATACTAACCATAAAGTTCTTTCATTATATGGCATAGAATTCCATGCAATAAATTTTCTAATTCTTCTGATATCATAATTATTACCATATTTATTACCTCCAATCATAGAACCTAATGATGATTTTGGTAATAATGTATTAGTTGGTAATCCACAACGCGATGGATCATCACTTTTACTATCATTACCATAATAACGCCATTCAGCAGTATTATCAATAACTTTACTACATATAGAACTACATTTAGAACATATTTGCATTGCATCCTCAATAATAAATTCAGAACAACCACATGCACATATAATTCCAGTTTCTCTTATTCCATTTTCTTTAACATATTCTTCTTCTTTTAAATCATCCATAATATTCCAGATGTCATCTTCAGTTTCATTCATATTGTCAATAATTGATATAAAAGAAATCTTTATATAAAGATATAATCATTTTTTTATATTTATGGAAAATCTTGACAGACAAGAAATATGTAATAATATTAAAACGAGAATAGCAAATTTAAGTCAAAATGAAATAGAAGAAATTTTTAAGATTATTTATAAAAATAATAATAATTATAGTAAAAATAATAATGGAATTTTCATTAATTTAAGTTGGTTAGATATGGAAACAATAATTAAAATAGATAATTATATTAATTTTTGTATTAAATCACATAATGAAATTAATAAATATGAAGTTATTTGTAATATGTTAAATGATAGCATTAATAGCAAAGATAAGGTTGATGAGAATATAACAGAAAATTTAAATTTGGATGCAAATAAAATAATGATAAATAAACAAAAGATATCATCAAGTATGAAGTTTTATTTATTAAAAAAAAAATTTCAAAAACAACAACTAACAGCAAATATTGAAAGTTATTTAACTCACGATGAATATATTATCTAATTTTTTTTTATTTTTTTAAGTTCTTATTAATAGAGATAATTAAAATATGGCTGATGATGAACCTATTGCTAGACGAACTCGTTCTCAAACGGCAGCATTAAGAGCTGCAAATGCAGAAACTGCTGCTATAACTAATGCTACAAATCAACGTCGAGAAACTCAACGTCTTCTTGTAGAAGGAGATAGAAGAGCTGCTCGTTTAGTTCCAAGAAGAAGTGCAATTGATGTTATTGCAAATATGACTGATGCTGCACGTAGTTCTATAGCTGTTTCACGAATGACAAGAATATCTGAAAGATTAGCAGATGAAATTCAGAGAATAAGAATTGCAGCTAATGATATAGCACCATTAATGCAAGGCAGCACTCGTGGATCACGACGAATTACTGTTGCTAGAAGAAGACAAATAATAAAAGCTAGACTAACAATGGATCAAGATGTAAGTTCTTTATATAATATATCACAAGAGATATATGCATATTTGAATGTTGAACAAATGTTATATTTTGCTAGAAATAGTATAACTGAAAATTATTATTTTAGAAAATTAGAATTAGCATATGGTACACCAACAATTGATAAATTTAATCAATTATGTCAAGATATAATTGATAATATGCCTATTGCTATATATATTCCAGGAATGTCATATAGATATGATATTGATTATTATTGTCAAATTATTAATTTTCTAGAAGATATAAATACACAAATAATACTAGTTAGTAATAAACAAGACATTAAAAATACATTAATTAATGAATTAATGAATTCTATAAATAATGAAAAAATTACTGTTAATAATTTAATAGCTCATTTTCGCGATATTAATAACCCTTCACCGAATATTACTAGAGAAATTCAGCAAACTATTGTAAAATTACAAAAAAGACGTGATGATTTAAATGAAATAACACGTACAACTATAACACGTCATTTTGAAGATGAACAATTTGAACAGATAAGAAAATATACACTAGTTATATTACATGCTGCTAAAAATTTATGTAAAATATTTTTATTATTAATAATAAAATTATATAATATTCAAGATTTGGATATAGATAGAAAAACAAGTGAATATGAAAATATTATTATATCTATATATGATGCAATTGCAAATTTTACTCAGATTATGAGCACTTCTTCAAGTGATTATGAAGAACTAAGATTATTATATACAGTTCAGACAACATTATATATTGAAATTAATGAACCATTAATTTTTACAAGAGCACAAACGATGATTAATGAGTATAATATTCAGCGTTCTGTACAATTTAGAATTGATTATAATATAACTGTACCTCAAAATACTTCAATTAATATACATCCATTAACATATGAATTACATTTACTCCCAGTAGATATTCAATCTATTTTACAAGGACGTTTAAGAAGAAGATTAGTTTCAGCATCTAATACATCATTTATATTAAGTCAATATAGATCTAATTGGAGAGTTGAAAATAGACGTATTGCACAAGAATTAAGACGTCAAGCAGTAGCACAACGGCTACAAGAAAGAATAGCAGCTAGAGAAGCTAGAGAAGCAGCTAGAGCAGCAGCTAGAGAAGCAGCTAGAGCAGCAGCAAGAGCAGCCAGAGCAGCAAGAGCACCCAGAGTACCAAGAGCAGCAAGAGTACCAAGAGCAGCGACAGCAGCAAGAGCTAGCGGTTCATCTAGTGTTGCATTAAGTAATATTGAGAATATGTTTGATATAGTTCAAGGTGAAGAAGAAAAATATACCAGAACATTTATAGATACAGCTGCAGATGTATATAAAACTAATCCTGATTCATTATTAAATAAATTAAAGGATAAATATGTATTATATAGTAAAATATTTAAAAATAATTCAGATAAACAATTATTATTTAATGACTTTAAAGCAAGATTTAATACATCATTTAATACAAATGAGCCAACACTACGAGTTGATTCAATCGAAAATTATGTTGGAAATTCAATTGCATCATTATTTGCAAGATATTTAACTTATATGCCAAATGATATGAAATTTAATGATTTAGGAAAATATTATGTTATTAATTTTACATTGGAAAAAATTGATGGTGCAAGACAACAATCACAACAATATAGAAAAATAAGACAAGCTGGAATAGATGCAGGAGGATTAAGACGAGATTTTATAACTTCTCTAACATCTGAATTATTTGATAAGAAAATATTTATAACAAGAGAAGGAACAAAGAAATATTTTTTAAATCCATTATATATACCAGATGAAGAATTTCAATATATTGTTAAAAGTAAAACTGGATTTGATGTTTTATCAGACCCATTATTTGTAAAAAAATTTTATAAATTTTTAGGTTTATTATTATCATTTATATTAGTTAATGATTGTGGAATTCAACATAATTTATCATCATATATATTAGCAATTTTTAATAATACTACACTTGATAATTTAGATGATTATGATTATGTTTATTTTATGTTAAATGATTTTCCTGAATTTTCAACATCTATATTAAATCTTATGTCTGATCCTGATAGTATTGAATATACATGTATTGGATTTAATGATTATTATTCATTATTAACTGAAGACAAAGATTTAGATAAAGATAATATTGAAGAATATTTAAAATTAGTTTCTAAATTTATGATGACTACAACTATATATAGAAAAGATATTGATATACCATCTGGAACAAATATTGAAGAATTGTTAAATAAATCAGCAAAAATGCATAAACGTTTAGGTAAAGGAATACCAGATGTTATTAAAACTTATTTTAATAAATTAACATTAAATTCTATAAGTTCTTATTTAGTTACTCCAACAATGTCTGATGAAATTGTTGCTAAATTAGTAAATAATTTTAGAACTTCAATGAATAAAAAAATAATTGGTAAAACAGGTGATAATAAAACTAAACATCAGAAATTAACGGATTTATTTATTAGTCGTATTTTAACAAATCCAAATCCAAATGATAAAGATGTATTCTTTAAATTTATTGATAAATTACTTAAATTTTGGTCTGGTTCTGCATTTTATAAAGACAATGAAGAATATAAAATTCAAATAAATCCAGGATTATCTGCTACTCATTTACCTCAATCACATACATGTTTCTTTTTAATTGATTTGCCTGATTATACAACAGTTGGAAATGATACTCAAATTGGTGATACATTATATAATAAAATAGATAATGCTATATCAAATGTAGAAGGTGGAATGGGTTTCGCTGGTGGTAATAAAAAAATTAAACGCAGATTAAAATAAAATAATTATTTTATTTTTTTAATAATTCTATGTGGAGATAAACATTTAGATAAATCAAATAAAAATATTTCTATATATTTTTCAGATAATATATATTGTGAAACTAATTTATCAATAAAATCAATATTAGTATCATCAATAATAATAACTCCATTTTTTTTTAATAATATATCAGCATTTTTAATATCATTTAAAATACATTCATATGTATGACCACCATCTATATGAATTAAATCAAATGTGCCAATTAAAGATGAATTATTATTTATAAAATTAGGTACAGTTGTAATTGAATTACCTTCAATATAATTAATAGATGTTTTAATATCATTATTATTATTTTCAAAATTATTTTTTATATATTCTAAACAAGGTTTAACATATTTATGTTCTCCAATATCAAAAATTAATAAATTAGTTGATTTAATATTTTTTCTAGCTAATAATAATAATAATGATGAAAAACCAGCATTAAATCCTATTTCACATATATTCAAATCACTGTTATAACTACAAAAATATAAATTAGCTTGTTTATATTTTAAAGTTATTTTATCTGAACCATCAGATGATAATGAAAAAAAATAATTACCTTCAATTTCACTATCAGTATTATTAATAGCAATTATTGCCAAATCAGATATTTTTGTATTTATATCATTTATTTTACTATCATAAATATTTATTAAAATATCATCTTTATAAGACATTATATAAATATTAATTATTATAAGTCTTATATAATAATAGATTGTTGTGATATTTCTTTATCTTTATTATAAATATAAGATTTATCTTTATAAATAATATTTATATTTAATAAGAATGATATAAATAATGAGATTGATTGATTCCAACTTTCTTTTGATATAGCTGTCATTATTTCACTTGTTTTTTTCATTCCGAATACTTTTGAAAATTCGGGTACTGATATAAATTCAATTAATTTATCTTTAATATCTTTTTTCATTATTTTATCAACTAATGTTAATCTAAGAATTAAATCAATTGGACTCTCATTCTTTTTTGTTGTTTTTTCTTTTTTGATTTCTTCTTTTTTGATTTCTTCTTTTTTGATTTCTTCTTTTTTGATTTCTTCTTTTTTGATTGTATGAATTACTTGCTGATTATATTTATTAAATATTTCAATATTATCTTTATAAATCCATAAAGTTTCATTAGAAATATGATTATCAGGCAAAGTATTCATTATTTTATCCATATTTATATATATAATTATAAAATAGATTTCATTTTTTTATATATGAAAAAAAAATATTAAGTTATTAAAATATAGATAAATGTCATCTTCTATATATCATATATCAATATGTAGAAAACAACCAGATGGAAATTATAAAAAATTTGGAAGTATTGAATATATGTGTAAAGGTAAAACAGTTGATATATTAATGTTATTTATAAATGATGTTGCAGAAAGAGGAAAAGGATATGGATATGGATTAATATTATTAAGTTTATGTAATATAATTAAAACATATCCTGGTGCTTATAATATAACTAAAATAAAATTAGATGATGATAGTGATGGTGCATTGACAACAAATTCTATATATTATAAACTTGGATTTAGAATTTTTCATGGTGATGAAGTTATGGAAATTAAATTTTTAAAACCATCTTTATCAAAACGTATGAAAAGTAAATTATTTATATATGAAGATGAAGGACATACAGAACCATATCCAGTATATCATAAAACAATTTTATATTTATATGAAAATACAATATCTAATCGAAAATATAATCAAATAATTTCAGGAATAATAGGAGAAGTAGAGAGCGAAAGTCTTAAATTTACTATTAATAATAATATTACTGATGAACCTAAAGATTTAGATATTTCAGAATGTTTAAATATTAAACCTGAAATAAAATCAAATACACGTAGTTTAAGAAAAAGAACGCGTTCATAATAAAAATAAAAATAATATTTTTGTATTATTTTATTTAATTTATATATAAAAATGAATTATTATTAATATTAAATTCATTAAACAATGAAGTTGCGTAATGGTAAAGATACTGAAAAAAAACGTGTTCGGATTAAAGAAGAACTAAGCACGAATGTTTTCATGTATATCGACAAAGAACAACGCATCGAATATTTCAAGATATCACGCGCAAATTGCAAGGTTAATTTGCAATTCAGAAAAGAAATTCAGAAACAGTTGAAACAAGAAATTGACAGTATTTAACTGTAAAAAATTTGTTTTATATATGTCAAGATTATTTTTGGCATTTTAAATAGATAAATAATATAATTAAATAAAATGTGTTGGAGTGCTGAAGTTTCTTTAAATACATTTATATTTGCAATAATATCATTTTGTATTGTTGTAAGTTTCAATAGATTTCCAATGATTAATGCATTTATAGTATTATCAATATCATTAATGCAATTATATGAATATTTTGTTTGGAAAAATATTCACGATAAAAAAATAATACATTATTTAAGTTTTTTTGGACCATTAGTAATCTTATTACAAGTATTATTAATTAATTATGCTTTCTTGAGAGATAATGAAAGAAATATTGCGATATTATTGATAATAATAATTGCAATTATATGTATGATTTATAATTATAAAAATAATAAATTTGATATGGAAGTTGGAGAAAATAAACATTTAATATGGTATTGGGCTGATTTACCTGCCATATTATTAATATTTATATGTTTTTTTTATTTATATCCATTAACAACAAAACAAAATATAATCCCTTTCATATATGGATTAATAACATTATTAATATCATTTTATTATTATTATAAATATAAAACTTGGGGAACTATGTGGTGTTATTTTAGTAATTTAATTTGGATAGTTTTAGTAATAAAGACATTATATTTATATTTCACAGATAAATATGAAACTTAAGCAGATTCAATTTTATTTGCACAATAACTTGGATAAATATCATTATTGATATAATAAACCCATGCAAGATTATCTCTATCCCATCCATATTTAGAACCTTTAGGAATTCCAGGACTTAAATCAATAGTTGTATTATTTACACCATTACAATTATTAATATGAGAATAAATAACAGTTGGATTACATTTAGAAATTTTACTAATATTATTTAATTCAATTTCTTGTGTTGAAACATCGCCATTTGAATTTTTATGAATAAAACCACCATATTTACCAATAGTAGCATTCCAAGTATAATAAGTGTTAGCAGTATTATAAATCCATTCTTTATTATTAATCATATTATTTATTTTTTTTAATTTTATTTAATAAGATATCTTTAAATAAATAAAATAATTATCTTTTTTATTTAAAGATTTATTTAATAATAAAATTAATGAATGTCATATTATAAAATTAGAATTAATTGCACATCTCAAAAAGATTTAACAATTAATAATAAAAAAATAAGTTGTATATCATATAATTATCTAGAAAATAAACCAGATAATATTGATTATATTACTAAGATTTCTATTTTATATGAAGATAATTTTCATTCAAAATCTGATGTTAATTACATTAATAAAACATTAGAATTTTATTGTAATCGGATAATATCAGAAATTGAATTTAAGGATTTTATAAATAATCTTAAAAACAGTGGTTTCCATTCTAAAAAGAAAGAACCAAAAATTCAATTGATTGATAGTGAGGGTAAAATTATTTTTAATTATAATTATAATAAAATCGAGCCATTTCCTAATAATAAAATTAAATCAATTTATAGACAACAAAATTTATATATTAGTAATTAAGGGTTTCCATTCTGGATTTAATGATATACGATTAATTCGATATAATTCATTAGCAATATTTAAACAATAATTTTCTTTTGTAAATTTGCCATCATTCATTTTTAAATCATTAATAATTTTTCGATGTTGTGGTTTATGTAATGATGTACAAACAATACCTGTTTTTTTACCATGTGCTTCGCCTGGTGTAAAAAGTTTAAATGCATTTTTTTTATTTTTCTTTTCTTTATCAGTAAAAATAGGAATAAACAATCCCCAATGGAGTTTTTCTCTTTTCATATCAGGTATAATAATATGTTTTCTATTTAATTTCAATGTTTCTAATTGTTTAGGTGTTAAAGCTTTATAATTACCATTATTAAATAATAAGGGTTCAAAATCATCATTAAATATATTAATAAAACCTATAAATTTATCAATTAATCCTAATTGTGGTATTTCTTTACTAGCAATTAATACACCTTCGCGATATAAACATTTAGAGATAAAATCATCAATTTCAGATAATTTATTAGGTGATGATAATATTTTTTTAATAATAAAATCAAAACTTATATTATCTAATGATGAATATAAAGATATAATTGCTTTATTTAATGGTTGTTCTTTTAATTTTTCAAAATCATTATAAAGTTTAATATCACTATTTAATAATTTAATTTCATTATTATCATTTTTAATTAAAGCAATTTTTAATGGAATATCATTAATAACTTTAACAATATGTAAGCCATCTTCATGAGGTATTATAATATATCCATCAATAATAATATTTGGATAAATACTTAGACTAATGGCATACATTAAAATATCATTATCAATATTTGGAAAAAATTTATTAATATCATTATAATTAATAAAAAAATTATCATTATGAATATAATCCAATAATATATTTCTAAGTTTCATTTGAGTATTTACAGAAAGATGTTTATATGTATCTTGTCTAAATCCTCTATCATCTATATTATAAGGTTTAATACTACATTTAGGTTCATAAATAGGATCATCACCTAATTCATAATCAATATCAATATTTTGAGAAGTTGAAATATTAATTTTACCTATTTTAAACATAGATTTTGGAAAATAATTAATATTTTTAAATAATCTACAATCAATTGAATTACTTCTTATTATATCATCAACTATAAATGATTGATATAATTTTCTTGATGATATTCGATATGCATGGACATCTGCTGTTTCTCTTTCATAATTACTAATTGCACAATGCATAAAAACAGTTACATTTCTATATTCAATTGGTAATTTTTTATGACTACAATTACGAATACCGCGACCTATAATTTGGTCAATGCGATTAAAATGGTACCAAGCTTCAAGTAAATGAATTTCTCTAACATTAAAAATATTTAGACCTTCACCAGCAACGGGAGACATTAAAATAACTTTAATTTGTTCTCCATTAATATTATTAGGATTATTAATAATATTAATTAATTTACTTATAGATGTTCCACCCATAATTTTATTATTATTATCACTTGTTAAAATACAATAACTTGGATTTTTAATTCCTTCATATTTAGGTGCGTTTGCTGCAATTGTTGGATTTTCTAAAATATTATCAGTTCCATATCTAGAATATCCGAAATGTTCTAATGCAATTGCAACTGGTATAATACCTGAATGTAGATATTTTGAATATATAATTGTAATTCCTTTTGTTTTGGCAATAATATTAAGAATATTTAAAATTTTACCTGAATATAATCCTAAATGTTTATCATCGGGCATTAATGCATTTTTATAATTAGGATTATATGAAATTGTATATGTATCAATATTTATATCATCATTTCTTCTAAAAATAGTATAAAATCCTTTACTTCCAATATTATTATCATAAACAATATTCATAGGTTGTAGACCTTTAAAATTATTTTGAATATTTGCATCTACTAGTTTTTTATCATTTAAATATTTTAATTGTTTTATTCCTAATTTAGATATTACTATTCCATCAGTAACTTTATTTATCCAATTATTATCAATATTTTCAATAGGATTGCCATTTTCTGTTAGAGGTATAATTTTATCTAAAACTGGTATATTACTTAATTTGGGGGATAATTTAAATGCAAAATTAAAAGGATTTTTGCCACGTAAATAAGAAATATAAATAGAAGAAACAGAAATTAAAAATTTCTTTGCATCTTCATATAATTCATTATTTTCATCAAAAATATTTTTAGGTATTTTAAAATCAGTTCTTTTATCATTTAATAATAATAATTCTAATAAATCAAATATATCAGATGGTTCATTATACATAGGAGTTGCAGATAATAAAATTAATTTATTATTAATTCCTGTTTTTGCAATATCTGTAAGAGTACTATAAACACGTTTAATTTCTTCACTATTACCTTGACGAATATTATGAGCTTCATCTACTATAATAATTTTATCAGATGCAACAAGACCTTTAGATTTATAATTATTTTCATAAAAAGATGCAAAACCATCATAAGTAAAAATATGATATCTTGATTTAATTAATTTCTTAATTCTTCTATCTACCTCAACATCACTCATATTTTCAGTTATTTGAGCTAATTTAACATAAAGATCGCCTGTACATTGATTTGCAATAGTTTTATAATCACTTCTTTTAAATATTTGTTGTTTAAATCCATCTTCAACAGCTTGAGGCATAATTACCCATATTTTAGGTTCTTCATAAGTATTATGAGATATTAAGAAGTTTTCAGCGATAGTAATAGCAGTACAAGTTTTACCCACACCGACAGAATAATAAATTAAGATACTTTTATAAGGCATGCGATATGAAAGATAATGACCCATTAAATATTGAAAAAAACTTTTATCAAATCCTTTACATAATTCATTAGCTTTTTTTTCAAAATCATCAATAGTATTTATATCATCATATTCATTTATAGAATGAACATTAATTTCTTTTAGAGCCATTAATTTATCAGAAAAATTAGGATCTTCTATACTTGGATAATAAACTGTATCTTCATTAAATCTATCAATATTATATTTAATTTCAGGTTTTTTAATCTCAGGTTTCTTAATTTCAGGTTTCTTAATTTCGGGTTTCTTAATTTCAGGTTGTTTAATAGTTTTTTTAAAATTAGCTAAAATATTCGGACATTCTGCTGCTAGTTCTTTATAAATAGCCGCAGTTGCACGTATTGTATAATTGCTAATAGGATTTTTAAATTTATCTTTCATCCATTTTTCACATAATTCAGGAGTTAATGGTTGTCCAAGAACAGTTTTTTTATTTATAATAGGTATATCTTTATCATTAATAATAATTTTAACTGTTTTACATAATTTTTCTAATTCTCTATATTTAGGACCATTTTGTTTAACCGCATATTCTGTTTGTGGATTAATTGGATTTAAGGGATTAATTAATTTATTTTGATACCATTCTTGACATATTTGAGCTAATGTTTTCTTCTTATTTAATTGTATTTTTAGTGATATATTATCTGATAAATTAGGTGATGGTTTCTTTTTTGTTATTTTCTTAGGTGGTGATATATCATTATCACTATCATTATCTATATATATATCTGATGATGATTTATTTTTATTTAATAGCATTTCTAATTGATGAAATGAAAAGAAAAATAATTATTTTTTTTTTTCGAAATCTCTTATTTTATTACTAGCGTATTTAAATAAAGATATTCTTTCTGTATTATAACATTTTATATGAGATATAACTTCATTAAATGTGTACCATTTAATGGCTCTTATTTCTCTTACTTGTTCTAAACAATTATCATCAATTTTAATATTAATATTAAAATTTTTTAATTTAGCAACAAAATAAACATGTTTATACATAATACCATTTGTTCCAAAAAATATTTCTTCGAATGGTAATATATCATTAATAACTTCAATATCATTATTAATTATTCTTGTTTCTTCATAAAATTCACGAACGGCACAATCTAAATCTGTTTCTTTTATTTTTCTTCTACCTTTTGGAAAACCCCATTCTTGTTCATTAAAAATTGAATTAATAGATAATATATAATTTCTAAGAAAATTACTATCATTTAATGTAGTAAATTTTATTTTTGAATCATAAAATTCTTTATTATTTTTATTATTAGAATTGTCATTCTGATGCCATAAATAATTCCATATTTCATCAAACGTACTTGTAATAATCATATTTCTTTCATTTATAGTCATATTTAATAATAATTGTTTAATATAATCTAAATTGATTAAATCATATTTACCTCTTATAAATTCCATAAATGATAAACTGTCTTTACGTTGAATCATTAAAAATTTTGTTTCATTATCCTCAATTTTATAACATATAACACCAAAACTCATTATTGGATGAGGACAATTTTTATAAATATGTCCTGTTAAACCGCAATTTCTACATAAATGTGGTTTAAAATTAAATCTATCATTATTTAATATTTTCATATATTAACTACTATCCATTAATTAATAATAATTAATATTTTCTTAAATAATTAATTAGCAGCAAATTTATCATATGGGAAATATCCATCTGTAAATTCTTCATCGGATGGATTAGCACCAAAATTTGAAAATTGTGATTTCATTGAATGTTTATTTTCAAAAGATGCAATTTGTTGAGTTGGTGGTTGAGGATGTTGTTGAGGTTGGGATGATATATCATTTGTAAATTTTGAAATCGCATGCGATTTAGTAGCTTCAACATGTTCATTATTTATAAATGTATCTCCTGAGCCATTATTATTCATCATACCAGAAATAGTAGCCATTGCAGTAGCAGGATTTAATATATTGATTTCTTTTTTATCATCCGGAGTTGGATTTGCTTCGTTCATCATGGCAGTCATGCTATCATTATAGAATTTCTCAATTTGTTTTGTTTGTTTCTCATCATTTTCAATTATTTGTTTAGCATAATTATTTGAAACTTCTGGGGATAAACGTGATTTAGTTTCTATTTCTGTTACATTATCAATAGCATTATTATAAGTAAATAGTGAAATTAATGATATAATAACAATAAATATACAATAAATTATAATAAATGCAGCTAATACCCATGCG
>Ga0209084_1000682_pt1 | contig 31499 bp, 55 predicted proteins | sample C_130820_MF_Meta_FD_187309 | JGI IMG/M metagenome (GOLD analysis project Ga0209084, IMG submission 187309) | Freshwater microbial communities from Lake Croche, Canada to study carbon cycling - C_130820_MF_MetaG (SPAdes) (version 2) | ecosystem: Environmental > Aquatic > Freshwater > Lake... | reverse complement strand
ACGAGCTGTTAAAGCTAGGTTTAATAGAGTTGACGGGTAGTAAAGTAAAGTCTAAATCTGGGCGCAATGAGCGTGAATGGAGGGCAGTCTAATGTGGGATGTTTCTGTTACTTTCATGTTGATGTTATTTGGTGCTTTCACAATGATTTTTTGGGGAGCACTCCTAATTTGGGTGCTTTATTTACTACAAAACGAGGCAGATAATGACTGATGAAAAATTCAATTTTGATAGTAAGTTAGCAAGTATGCGTAAAGATCCAGTTGAATCTTTAAACCGCAAGCGTCAGATCATGTCAACCAATCCTTACCGAAATCAAGTGATTGAAGAAGTGGCGCAGCACATTGAGAAACTAAAGAGCTTTGGTCAACCAACTGTTGATGGCTTGGCAATTTACATTAGGGCTATGAAGGAATGATTGATAAAATCATTCTCAGTGCAGTGCTGGGTACAGTGGGGTTCAATGGGTTATTCCCTGCCCCACCACCTCCGCTGACATTGCAACAAAAAGCAAAAGAAGCCTCTAAGAGTGCTGTTTGTAATAAAAGTAAGAAGCAAAGTAAGACAGTAAAGGAATTATGTGAAAGATGGGGAAAGTATGACTAAAAACGCATTTGATTGGAATGATGGAACACCATCAATCTGGACAAGGGATAAAGAACTACAAAGATTGTTGCAAGGACAGAACTGGGGTAGGCAAACTCAAGCCAAGATAGGACTTGAGGCAAAGCAGCAAGTAACTGTGTATTCACACGCCAAGCCATCTAAATGAGTTCTTACAATCCAGACCCTGAATTGGTTGAAATGGCAAGGAAAGCAGGGTTCATCATGCCTGACTTTGCTATAGACTCTCCAAACGATGCTTGGGCGGGTCGTAAAATACCTTCAATGTGGCTTGCCCTAGCTAAGTTCAGACACATCTGCCAACAAGAAGAAAAGGCAAAGTTTGCCGATGCTTACTTTGAGTTCAGTAAAAAATGATTCGCAAGATCAAAACCTTTTATGGCTCAAGAACTGGGCAAAAAGGCAATAAGAGAACCACGATATACCACGGAGAAGTATGGCTATGTGAGAAGTGCGGGGAGGTGATTCCTTATGAACACCTTACCCCTAAACACTTTTGTAAGCGGCTAATTAAGCCTGTAATCCTTGAAGATACTGAGTCTTCCCAGCCACCTTCACAGCAGTCAACTCCTGCTTCTTGAGGTTGTTAGGGTCATAAGACACATGAACCCATCCCGAATCAGGGATTCCCTGTGTATAAAATTCAAGGATAAGCTGTGTGTAGTCAAGATTGTCCATAATCCACTGAGCCAGTTCAGGATTGGGAACACCATCAATCTCAATATCAGCAGCTTGACCCTTGCAATGGTCTGAAGTCTTAGAACCACCAACAGCAGCATTGGACTCAGGACTGCGATATGCTGAATTTACAGTGACAGACTTGCCAAAATGCTCGCGAATAGGTTGAAGCACTTTGTCACATAAAGTTATCAAATTGTCAATCGCTTCCTCATCAGGTGTGTTGTCAATGCCTAAACGGGTAGCGGTATCAGATTTCGTGAGTTCTTTTAAAGAAAAATTAGGGGATAAGTTCATTTGTTTAACCTTTCGTTGTAAAAATTGAGGGATTATTGTTGGCGACTGTCACAAATTAGAGATAGGATTTTACTTGGCAATCGTGCCATAACAAGGGGAATACTATGTTTAAGATTGAGATTAACATTGCTGAGTGGGACTTTGGTACAGACACAGTTACTATTGAAACAGAAGATTTCGACAAGATCGCAATCATTCAAGAATTCATCGAATTTCAGCAGTTGCATGGCTGGTGCGTTGACTATGACGTAACCGAAGAATACGAATACAACCAAGAAGATGAAGAATACTTCAGCGAAGAAGACGAAGACGAAACCGCCGAAGACGCAGAATCCGAAGAATACGAAATCGGAGAGATCGTAGAAGACGAAGATGGCATCGTGTGGGAACGTGTGGCATAATTTAAGTGCAGTTGTTCTTACAAGGGGGTCTTCGGACTCCCTTTTTTTATTCAATATCGTGATCTGCTTCTATGTCCCTAGCCAACTGTCTCCAGTCAAGGCTGCGTCTATACAATGTATATACACGCTCCTCACTGAGTGGCTCAGATCGGCGGTTTAACCTGTCATTTGCTTCAGCCAAAGAAAGCTGAGTCTCAAGCAAAATGCTATGCAGTTCTTTAATCTCTGCTCTTAGATAAGTAACAAGGTCATACGTCATATACCTTACCCCTAAATTCAACTTTTCCATCTTCCCATTTATGCACCAACTCAGGCCACAAAAGCCGCCCTTCATAGAATGTCAGTATGGCAAACCCTGAACGCCAGTTGGTCGGAGCATCTTCTAGGTAATTGATAAACTGTGGGCCATTTGTCTCTGCCAGAGTACCCGTATCCACGCCATAACGAGTCCCGTTGTAGTCAGAGTAGGGTGTTACCTTCAGGCTGTGTAAATGCCCCGTAACCATCGTTTTACCAGACATTGAGGTGTTGCCATGTGTGGCATGGATACCACCCTTCCAGCGGTGTTTTACCACCACCTCATCGGTAGGCCAACATGACCAGCATGGATGCCATGTGGGGAAATGGTCTTTCAAGGAAAAGCCCTTGACAAACTCATATTGAGGGGCATTGGCTGCTAATCTGTTCTCGAAACGAGCATCATGGTTGCCCATTGTCCAAATTAACTGACTATTGTGTCTAGCTTTCTTAGCGGTATCTTCAATCTCACCAAGAGCTATCTCACAGGCTTTCAACTCTTGTATAACACTTGGAGTTGAGTCCCATCCAATACGAGGGAAACGGCTAATAGAAGCGCCATCAAATACGTCACCATTGGCAATGACTGCCTTGGGCTGAAACTCTTTAATTGCCCACAATAGACCCTTGTAAGCTGTTGTATGGATAGAAGGCCAAAAGTGTGCGTCACTAAATACAATAACTACACCATTCTCAATGCCTAGTTCTTTTCTAGCTGGATTCTCAGGTCTGTTTAAACTTGCGGGTTTATAACTTGATGTCAGCGCAACACCTGACTTGTCTTCAATCTCTTTACGCCGCCTAAGAATCTGTCGCTCACTCATGTTAGTAGCCGCAGCCATTTTGCTACCTGATTTGTATGTATTCCAAATCTCAACAAATTCTTCATCGTTGTAAACTGGCTTTGGCATGACAACTCCTGTTAAGTTGTCTGAAAGTAAATCAAATCAATGACAACAGCGTGAATCTTAACGTGTTTTGTTCAATGTTTGATAAACTGTTGTATACGCATCTATGCAAGCATTCAATTGCCTGATGGCTTTGTCTCCATCGTCTGTGATGGCGATAAGATTTTTAGCAGTCTCTCTGTCAAGTTCGGCTGTTGCTTGAACGCTATCTCCGCTGGTAACGGGGGTATCTGGGGCGGTATATACGGCGCAGTTGGAGGCTTTGACAGGAATCCGCAACTTGAGAGTGCCATCGTCAAGAGCAGAATGTAACTTTTGGGTTTGAAGTTTGGCATCATTGTTGGCCTTTACAAGTTGTTTTGTCTGAGTGTTGACAGCCGCTACTAAGGCTTGTTCTTTCTCCCTAGCAGCAGCATTCAAGGCGGCAATCTCAAGCTGTTGTCTCTCACGCTCAGATTCCTCGCCTTTTGTGTACGATACCGCACCAATGCCCAAAAAAGCGCAAATTAGTGCAAGTATCACCCAAGGGTTAAGCAAACTCATGGCTTTGGTGGCTCATCATTGTCAATGGCTTCTGCCTTGGCAGTTGCATTGGCTATTGCCTTGACACCAGACCTACCAGCAACACCACCCAAAACACCAGTGATAAACACCATAATGGTGCTGATCTGTTGCGTGTAAACCTTGTCAATTGCCGCCATACTTCCATTCATGGGCTGTTGTACAAACGAAACAGAGTACAGGAACATACCCATAGAAGCCAACAGAATCGTCACCAAGACTACGATAACGAATGCCCATACTCTGACTTCAATCTCATCAGAAGTAAGGCGATTATTAGGTTTATATCCAATGGTAGGCATCATTTCTTCTCCTGTTCGGGTTTAACTAACATCTCAGGGCAAGTACCAGAAGCGGTACAAATTGGGGGTTTGCAATCAGCATCACTCCAATTCTTTGGGTCTTGGCAAGGATAACGATAGCGGTCGTCGCACCCTGTCAAACACAGGATTATCAGTAATGGTACTAGGCTCTTTATCACGTTCTTTCCTTTCAATTTTACGTCTTAGCTTTTCAACTTGTTCAATCTGTTGTTTTGCTTCTTGCTTCATTTGAAGCACATCCAAGTACACCATACCCAAAATAGGTAGCAACATACCCACAAGCACACAAGCAGCAACCCATCCCATCACACTCTCCCAATCTTGCTCAACAGGCCGAGGATTAACCACATATATAGGAGGAATAGGATAGTCGCTAGTAGGTAAGCCTGTTTTTCTTGGAGTAGACGCTCTCTTTCCTTGCGTTGCCATTGGTCTGCATCTCTTTTCTTTCTAGCTTTTTCCTGCTCTGCCGCAATTATGTCCTTCATCCCAAACACTTCTGAATACAAAGCACCCATCTCAGGCGGTGACTGGTAGACCATGCACTCCCTGATCTGAACCACTAACCTTTCCATCTCCTGCTGTGCAAGAACCCTGTTTAGAGCTTCTTCCATCAGGTTTACATCATCAGAAAAGACTACAGTCCTAGCCTTCTCCTCTGACTCCCTGATGTGCGTTTCTAGCTGCTCTTGTAGCTTAAAAAACTCACTCAGGTTCTTAACGATGCCAGCTTTGACTTCAGTTTCGTCAACAGCAACATAGTCAGACTTTTTAGACTTTGCCAAAGGTTGAGAAGCATTACTTGTAGGCGCAGAATTGAAAAAGTTGCGTAAGAAACCAAAGATTCCTTTGACTTCTTTACCAATGGCAACAACTTCATCAGCAGTGCGCTTAATAGAGACAAACTGCTCTTTAGCTTGCTTATAGAGGTCACAGCCAGCTTGGATGTTTTTGACCAAGCCAGCCGCAAGAAGACAAATAGAGATTGGGTCAATTTTGTATCCTTAGTCTTTACGCAAACCCAACAATGCTTGTGGAGTTATTCCACCACCAAGCAACCCACTGTACTCAGATATTGATTGACCCATGCCTCTAACAAGATCAGGTCTTTGACGTAAGGCAATATCTGCTGCACGAATACCAGCAGGTGAATACAAGGCAGATGTACCGAGTAATGCAGGGATAGATACCATTGGCTTTGAAAGAGCAGCAATACCACCTAAAGAACCAATAGCCAATCTTCCTTCAAGTGTTGAATTTGCATCTTGACCTATGGTTTTAAGCGCAGCTTCAGACAACTCTTGTCCACGAGCAGTTCCACGAGCAAAAGCAGATTTTTGTCTTGTAATGTCAGCTTGTTTTACAGCAGCACTATATTGCTTTGGCGTAAATACACCATTCTCAGCACCAGTATTGGCCGCAGCTCTTTCCATTACCTTTAAATCACCATAGGCACTATCAATCCTACGCAATTGAGGCGTGTATCTTTGATTCTGTTGATAAAGTTCTGTTTTGAAGTTGCTTAAAACGCCATCTAAAGCATCTCCAATATTTCTATCAGATGCTGATTGGCTGTTCTTGTACTTAGAAACTTCCTTGGCTAAATCAGATTCAATGCTCTTGTATTCAGCGCCTGTAAGGGTTTTTCCAGAAAACTTATTCAAAGCAACATTGTTTAATACGCTTGTTGCTTCTTCTCTTTGTGCAGCAGAAGGTAAGTTAGCTTTGTTTAACGCATCAAGAATTCCGCTGGTTGTTTTAAAGTCAAGATTGAAACTCATCTTTCCTAAAACTTCATCGTATTTGTTAGATACTTGTTCAGCAGCATAGGCAACAGCATCACGACCAATAACATTCTCAGGAAGTTTGTCTCCAACTTTATCAAGTGCTTTATTGATTACACCCTTGTTGAAATCAAACAAAACTTTTTCTCTTGCATTACGGATTTGACCGCCAATCAAAGGCAAGTTTTGAGCAAAATCTTCTGCCTTTTTATACATACCACCAAGGGTCTGACCCGGAGTCGGTGTGATACCAAGATCACGCATTGTTTGTTCAGCCTTAGATGCAATAGGATTTAAAACCTTACCTGTTGCAGATGCAAGAGCCTCTCCGACCTTGCCAGAAATAGCTCCAACTCCAATTTGTGTTGCCTTTTCTTCACCAAATGCGTTAGGTTCATTTACAGGTTGCATAGCACCTTGTGCAGCACCAGAAACAGCCGCTTGTGTTCCAAGTCCAGCACCTAATGCACGAGCGCCTTGAGCCGCACGAATTCCAACAGCAAGATTAGCAGGACTTACAACATTACCAACTACTCTCCCAATATCAAAACCAGTATCTCCTTGAGCCATGCGTTGTTGTTGATATGCTTGTTCTTCAGCAGCATTCATTGCTCTTACACGTTCTGCTTCTGAACCAAAAAATTGACTAACTTGGTTTGGTGCTAAACCACCAGCAGAAGTAATGAATTCAAGACCTTTTGGCAATAACTGAGCAGCACCACTAATAGGTTCTTTAATCCCCATTAATAAACCACTTGAAGGAGCAGATACAGGTTGATTAACAGGTTTACTTGCACCACTTAATGCAGAAGTAATTTCCTGAGATGACATCCCATCTGGAAACTCAATTACGTCATTACCAACTTGAATATACTGTGGCATTATTTGATCTCCTCAAGTTGTCCTGTTTGCGGATTCCATCGTTTTGTCGGTACTGGCATTGCAGATGTTGGCGCATTAGGGGTAGTTTTCATAGATGAACTAACTCTTGAACGAGCCGCCTCTAAATCACGCTTGATCTTTGCAATTTGAGAGTCAAACTCTGATTGTTTCATTGATTGAGTCAAAGCCCCAACTGCGGCAGTAAGTTTCTTACCTTCAGCATCAGACAAAGCACCCATGCCTTTAAGAGCTTGAACTTGTGGCAAGAATGTTTGAGCTTTAAATGTTTCCAATTGAGCAGCAAAACCAGCAGCATCCGTTCCGGGAATCATAGAAAGTTGTACGCCGCCAAATCCAACTGCCGCCTTCTTGCCCGGATGAGTAGCAATAGTATTTAATGTATCTAATGCAGAATCAAAGGATGCAACAATACCTTGCTGTTGTCTTTCAACGGCTTGTTTCTTTTCAGTTGCAGCGTCTTGTTTCAATTGCAATGATGATTCACGGATTGAATTCATAATTGCATTTTGTGTTTGACGACCCTCAGCAACAATTCTTGCTAATTCTGCTTTAGAAGCATTATTCTCTCTTGCTCGTTCTAATTTTGCTTCATTGTCTTTACGAGCTTGTTCAGCCTGAGCTTCAAGTTTATCTTTGGCAAGGCTAGCTTGTTGTGCAAGTCTTTCAGATTGTTGAGATACCAACAAATCACGTTGAGCAGCTTTATCTGTAGATGCTTGCAATGTAGCCAATACTTTATCAGGAGAACCATACTTAGTAACAACACTCAAAATATCTGCTTCAGTTGCAGTAGGTGGCAATTGAGACAATTCATTTCGTAATTGTGTTTCTTGTGCCAAAGACAACTCTGCTTTTTGTGCTTCAGCAGTTGTTTTTCTTGCAGTAGCCATACTAGCTTGCATTTGTCTACCAGCATCAGCAATAGCCATTGCAAACTGTGGGTCGCCAGATTGAGCAGCCAACTGAGCAACGCTCATATATGAGTTAGGGTCACTTTGATCTAATTGTTTAGCCAACTGTTGACGCTGTGAAATCAACTTTAACTGTGGGTCTTGACCACCCAAAGCACCGCCAATAGCACTACCAAACTGTTGACCAGCAAGATAAGTACCATAGTTGGCACGAGCCATTGGGTCAAGATTTGCATATTGCATAGCCTGAGCCTGTTGAGCTTGTTGTTGAGCTTGTTGGTACTGCTCAGGAGTAGAGAAAAGTCCTGCAATGTCTGCCATGATTATTCCTTAAAACAATGTAACTGGTCTGTTATCAGAAAACCCAGTTGTTTGCCCATAATTAAAAGCATTTTGATTTTGAACATAAGGTGGGTTAAAGTAATTCTGTAAACCTTGAGATAATTGTTGGCTTCCAGCTAATCCAGTTAACAAACCAGATAGCGGGTCATAACCCGAACCTTGTTGTTGAGTCAAAGCGGCACTCGTACCACCTTTCAATAATGATTGACCTACATTAGCTCCATAAGCAGCTGCTTGACCACCTAAACCAGCACCTAAGGTCAAAGGCTGTTGACCCATTTGTTCAATGCCTTGTGAAGCACCCAAATAACTTTGGAATGGTGCAAGAGCATTAGTCTGACCAGTCTGGTACTGATTCAATAGATTAGAACCACTACCAAACAATCCAGCACCAAACGCAACATTCTGTTGACCAGCTTGCTGTGCATTAGCCGCCAAAGCAGCATCTTGTTGGGCAAGAGCGTTATAGTAGGCTTCCATCTCAGGAGTAGTAGCACCCAATCCTGCAGCACCACTTGGTCTAGCACCTGTAGCACCTACAGACAATCCACCACGACCTTGTTGGAACAACTGGTTCTGCAACTGAGCCATCTGACGCTCACGGCTAGGAGCAAGCAAGTCCTGTTGTTGTTGCATATATTTAGCTGCAACATCTTGAGGATTTTGACCCAAGTATTGTTGACCTAAACCAAACAAACCTGAAGCCGCTGTCTGTAAAGGTTGATACTGTTGTTGAGCCTGTTCTGCTTGAGTTAAAGCACCACCAGCAAGACCAGATAAGCGGTTTTGATAGGCTTGTAACTCAGGACTGACGTTATATCCAGCACCAGTTAAGTAGCCTTCAGGCGACATCTGGAAGTTAGAACTACCAAACCTTGTAGTAACTCCAACAGGGCGAAACTTAGCCGCATTAGCCGCAGCATTAGCCGCATCCCTTTGAGCCTGAGCAGACTGATATGCCGCATTCTCTGTGGCGTTGGCTTGGCTACTTGAGCCTAAAAGACCCAAGCCTCCAATAATTGCACCTGAAATCCATGGCATATTATTCCCCTTTAATCAAAACTTCATCCACATTAGACGAGTCTTTTTCGTCTGTAGCGTGAATACAAAACCAAACAACATCGGTGATGGCCTTGATGCCATGATTCTCACCAGCTTTTATTTCAATACAAGCAGGGGCTTCAATAATCTGAATGTCCCCTTCATTTACAACAACTACCTTACCTTGCGCTATCACAGACAAATGACTGTAGTTATGCTTATGCTGCAATAGCATTTCACCAGCCTTAATATGCGTTTCTTTTGCATATAGACCATCAGAAAAGTGGTGGGTAATCATGCTGTTCTTTGCCACATATAGGCCACGATATATGGTTGTAAGTTTGCGTTTGTACCACTTACACCCGATGTACTGTTGGAAACAGTAACTCCTGTTGCCTTTGTTTGTGTCTGCCCTGAAACGAATGCAGTTGTATAACTTGCATTTGCAGCTTGCACAAGGTTTACATTGCCTCCACCACCACCATACATATAGTAATCATGGAAGTGACCGCCATCAGTAACAGTTGCTGTGTGAGTGTGGCTTACTACAACAGCATCTGCACTACCGCCAGTATTGCCACCAACAAAACCACCTCCATGACCAATCATTACTCTGCCAGCACCATAAGCCACCCATGTTCCAAAGCCCATTAAAGTGGCTGGATTTACAGAGCTACCAGCATTTATATAAACTGAACCAATTGGATATACAACAGATAAAGCCGCTTGCACAAAAGCTGTTGTGGCTAATAATGTTGAACTATTGCCATAAGATTGTGTTACAGCAGTTGTACCAGTTGGTAGTGATGGAGTTCCAGTAAGAGTAGGACTCGCAAGATCAGCTTTAGTTGAAATAGCTGTTTGAATATTATCAAACTCAGTATTTAATTCAGTGCCTTTAACAATCTTTAAAGCATTGCCTGATGAAAGAGCATCTTTGGTGGCAAAGTTAGTTGATTTGGTGTAATCGGTCATGTTATTCCTTTATGTCACTTTTCCGTTTTTTGCTTGAATTTCAATCTTTTGAATAGATAAACCAGAGCCGTTAATGTTTGTCTCATATCCAGTTTGAACAATCTTTCCTGTGCCAGTTGCATTTATTCTTAGTGTTTGTAAAGCAACACCAGTTGAGTATTCAGCAATTACAGTTGCATTTTCACCATATTCCGCAATGCCATACTCAGCAATTCCTTGTGTTGGAATTATTGAATTTTCAGAAGCATAATTTGTTTTAAAATCAAAACCCCATTTAAATGTCATTGTTTGGTTAGTTCCACCAATGACAATAACAGAAAGGCGTTTTAAAATTGAGGTTATGTTTTGGTCGCCAAGATCAGCATGATTAGTGTAATACAACATCCTATATGCAGATTGATAATCTTGGTAAGTTCCATACAAACCAATATAACCATTTTTACCAATGTACAAAGTACCATCACGGCGTGACAAAAATGATGTTGGAGTTATAGAGTCCCAAGTTGTTACCCTTGCAGAACCATCAGGCAAATACGCTTTTGTATCAAAACACCAAACAGCACTAATACTAGGGGTAACCAATAAATAGAATGCTTCTTTTTCTGAGTAAACAGACTTTACATTTGATAGTGTTTCACCACCAATCACAGTCATCAAATCGTTACGCACATTCTTAGACAAGTCTCTTTCAGGAGCAGATTTTTCTTGAATTGTTCTCATCAAAGAACGAATGCCAGAGTTAGACAAAAACAGCACATCAGTGCTTGTTGTTTGAATGCTGTCTCTGGCAATGCAACCAATGCCTTCAACTGTGTCACTCAACACAATGCTTGATGGAGTAGTAGCTCCAGAGTAGATCAAGATTTGACGCTTGCCAAAAATAAACAAGAATCCATTATGAGCAGCCAAACCAGTTATTTGGTCAGCCCCATTAGGCCAAACATTGTTGACATTCAATGAGCCAGATGTTCCTGTAGACCACACATGACCCGAAATTAAGTCACTGAAGTAAACAGTAGAATTATTAGCTGTTGTATTTGCCGCCCACAAACGACCAAAAGCTGATATACAAATGTCAGCATCAGGAACAGTAGCAGCATAACCCGTCTTTTCACTAACCCTACGATACGTTGTAGTGCTAACAGCGGGGTCATAGATCAAAGGATTGTGACCAGTTTGGAAGAAGTAGGTAATTCCATTCAAAGATGCACATTGCCAATTACTTGCAGTAATCGTTGGTGCAGTACCGCCACCACCATAGGTTAACTCAGTAACTACATTGCTTGCACCCAACTTAAATATCTTGTTGTTACCAGCAAACAATACAGTCAAAGTACCATCAGTCTGAACTAACTCATGGATGACCTTAACGTCATTAGCACCAAGGTTACCACTAGAAGAATTAACCCTTGACCAACCCTTGCGTGAGCCAATGCGACCATACTGGTCAATGATGCAGTTAGTAGCAACCAAAGCAAATCCAGCCGCTAAATCAAGCGGTGAATCTTGAGTATTTACCCCAAAAAAACCTGGGGCTGAAATACTGCTAACTGTTAGTTGCTCTGCCATTACACCGCCACAAAAGCATCATTTTCAGGGGAACGAGCCAACTCTAAAGCAATCAAGTCAGACATAGAAGACTTGAACAAAGCATACGCCTCAGAACTGCTTAAACCGCCATCCTCGCCACGTTCGACCAATGCCCTAGCATAAGCACCCAACACTATTGGCTCCTTTGCCAAAAGGGTTGTATCTGCATCTGCTGTAAAATCATTTTCAGGAACAATCAAGCTGAAACGAATGTTGTAGACACCATCAGGAACAGGCCAAAACTTAACCTTCAAATCGCCATCTGTATTTACACCTTGAACTGTGTAGTACATGGGAAGATTTTGAATAGGTGTAGGAACTGTGTAATACAGAATATCGTGTTGGTCGTGAGGTAATGGAGTCAACTGATAGTAACGTGTGGTGTTAATAACATCCATCGTCTTGAAACGTGTGCCAGCATTTGTTAGTGCATACTCACCCACTTGACCAGTGGTAGTAGTAATAGTCACTGCTTGATTAAAGGCATCCCAATCATAAGCATCAGCCACTTGACGCTTAGTATCGTTAATGTACTTACCAATAAGTGCTGAGTATGTAGTTCCAGAAACAGTAGTAACTACTGGTTCACGCAAGCGAACCAATACATCATTAACTAAACTAAGATATGTAGGTAAGGCCATAGATCACTTCTTTCCTTTATTTCTTGACGAAATCGCTTTAGCTTTTGCCTTTGCGTCTGCCTTAGATGAAGCACCCCATGCTTGCAGAGAAAGTAGCAACCTTGTTGGTTTGCCATCCTTCATCTCTGCGCCTTCCATGTTGCCCATCCTAGCGAGAAAAGAAGCTCGTCTTGGATTGTCACCTGACTTTACAGGTGGCTTGAGGTTTCCCCCAGTTTCCGCATTATAAGATGATCTTCCCTTGGCATTCAAGCCGCCCTTTGGATTTTGACCAGCTTTTGTTTGCCAAGTAGGAGATTTCATCAGTACCCCATCATTGTTTTCTTTTTAGGTTTCTTTGCTGTCTTTGCCGCCTGCTTGAAGTCAGCAGCAGTAGGTGCAGCTTTAGAGCCAACCTTGTTCATCTTTTCGCCAGAACCTGCTTTTATACGAGCCTGTTTTGCATTGATGTTGGCATAAAGTCCGTTTTTCATTTCATCTTCTTTTTCATTGGTTTAGACATACCAGCCTCTGATAAAGCAATAGCAATTGCTTGTTTGCGAGACTTAACAACTTTGCCAGTTTTAGAGCCAGTGTGAAGTTCACCAGCCTTAAATTCTTTCATTACCTTACCAACTTTTGCCATTTTCTTTGTAGCCATCATTTACCCCTTGAAGATTTCTTCATCATGTTAGTTGCTGTACGCTGACCCCGCATAGGCATCGCTTTTGGCTTGCCAACTGCCACCATAATTGCAATGGGAATGCCCTTTTTAGGGGCTTGAGGCATAGGTTTCTTTGGTTTGGTTGCCATGACTACTCCTTAGTAAAGAATCTTAGCTGTGATAGTGCCTGTTACATAAACAGTGCAATTAGCCCGTAGATACTTGGGAGCATTAGCAACTGTGACAATGCCATCAGCGGTTAATGAAGTACCCAAAGTTGACCAATTAGTGCCATCTAAACTGCCTTGGAGAACAACAGTAGCAGAAGTAATTCCGCTAACTTGCAAGAAGGCAGGAGAGCCAGCATCACATTGAACAGCCCTAGATGCGCCTGTTGCAGTAACAGCACTTAAAAGGGAGACTGCGGAGGTTAAAGAACTCATGGTTTACCCTTACTTTAAAGTGAGTTGATACAAAGTGTTTTGGTACAAAGCAACAATTTCGTCAATCTTGTTGTGCAATGCTGTTTCTAAACGAGGAACGATCTGTTGGCGGTTAGCTTCAATCCAGTCCATTTGCTGACGCAATACCTGTGAAATCGTACCTTTGTACTTGTTATTCACATAAGGAATGTCTAAGCGAATATCAAATTTACCTTGATATTGTTGGGCAAAATCATCAGCCAAAGGAACAATTGCCTCATAAAACTCATTTAAAGTGTTATGTTCAGCAAAAGAAGATGTTTTGAGATGAATCCTGTGGGCAATCTCTCTTGCCAAAAACAGCATCCCAACAAACTCAGCAGCAGTGCTTTCCATGATTAATCCTTAGTAATTGGGCCACCTGATTTCCACGCATCGCAAGTACGAGCAGCAGCACAGGTAAAATGAAACAACTCACAGAAACCAAGATTGGCGGCATCAATAAACTCTTGGTCATACTCAAGCTCATTATTTGAGCTTTTGCCAGCTTCTAAACCGCTTTTGATGCACTCCATCATCTTGGGAGTCTGTATAAATGCGGCACAGTTGCCACATCTCATATCTTTAACTACATCACTAGGTGCGTTATACATCTTGGCTTTTTTAATCCAAAACGCATCATTTGCATCATCAGGATTTGGTGGACCATATCCAAACTTAGCAAAAGCATTATTTCTGTTCTTTAAATTAACAGTAATATCTTGGGTTGGCAAGGGGCAAACTTCGCCTGATAAGAGTCCTTCTTTCATTTGAAGAACCTATCTGCTACAAAAGTAAATGCCCCGCCAGCAATACTGGCGATAGTCATTCCCATCCAAAATCCACCTTTAGACTTGTTTGCAAGCTCTAAAAGAGACTTTACGTCAACACTAAGATTGTGCATCTCTTTTTGTAGAGCCTCTACTTGAGCCTCTAACTTACCGAAATCTCGTGCATCTACTTCAGACATTTGCTACCTTTCTTGGCCTACCCATGCGCTTTACTTGAGGCATGACAGGCGCAAATGCGGTATCTGTCCGTACTGAATTGTAATCATACTTGGGTTCTATAGATTCTTCAACATCTATTCTTTCGTAACCAGCATGACCTTTCATAGAGTCTATATCGACTTGATGAACAAAAGTCACAGTGTTACCGCTTACTAGACACTTGAATGTAGCCATAAAACCTCAGAAGTTAAAAAGGGAGAGGTTTTACCCCCTCCCCTAGACTGTTTAAACAGGTCGAGCAATAATCAATTTGATGGTGGTAGATGCCAGATCGACAGAACTACCAGTCAAGTTGTCAGTTGCCACAGTCACAGTATTTGCGGCTGAAACATAAGCACGACGAACTACGCCAGCTTCTGAAACACCCACAGACATACCAATAACCATGTCACCCAATGCGACTCCTGCGACAGTAATTGTGTCGGTAGCCGCACCTGCTGCACCTGAAGCTACAGATGCTGAGTCAAGAGTTGCGGAAACTGACCAAGTGTCGTTAAACAAGCCACGAAACGAGGCTTGATCTCGTTTTGCTACTACAGCGGTTGCTGATGCCATTTTGAATTCTCCTAATTAAGTTAAAAAAGTCCCCCCACCACTATGGCAAGGGGAGCAACTGCTATTAGGAAGGCACAACCAAAGCAAAAGCGGCATAGTCACGCAGTTCACCAACACCATAAAGGGTGTCAGCAGTGAACAATGTGCCAAGATACTCTTGTTTGTATTGTGTCTGTGAACGAATTGCCATTTGTTCAACCAGAACCATACCATCACGATGACCCATCAAGCACACACGGGCGATAGCAGTACCAGATGTAGGATAAGCGGCTGTGGCAGATGCTGAATCAGCATTGCTAGACACAAACACAGGCATACCATACAAGTTACCGATTTCACCATTGCGGATAGTGTTGCCATTACCAGCATCACCCACAAAAGCCTGTTCAGTGTAACGGGCAAGACCCATCAAAGTGTTACGGCTTGATGGAGGGATAATGAAGTAGCGACCATCCATAGGCACATCGCTGTCATCCAAACGCTGAATGGTGCGGCGAATAGCAGCATCAGTCAATGCACTTGCATTACCAGCACTTGAGTTTGCTGAATAGTCAAAGGTAGTTGTACCATCGCCACCAACATAACCAGCGTTGTACTGAGCGCCAGCAGAGCCGCCGTTAGCAATACGACCCAACTGAATCAAGTCAGTATCGACTTGTTTAGCCAAAGCGTAACCAGCGTCTTCTGTGTAGAAACTACGCAAAGAAGACAATGCTTGTGCTTCGACGATGTCTTCAATCAAACGGCTATATTCATAGTGTTTGTTGATGGAAATGTCAACGATACCTTCGGTGTTGACAATCAAGGTAACGGCGTTTGTTGCGCCTTTAGCTGATGCAGAACCACGGGTAGGAGAAGGAATGTGAACTGTGTCACCTTTCTTGCCCTTGAAGTTCATCTTTTTAATGACGTTAGCAGCTACAAGGTTACGTTTGTAAGCTGCAACAATTTCGTCTGACCAAATTTCAGGGATGAAATTAGCTGCTGACGTAATAGTTACGTTATTTGCGGGGGAAAATGCTGTTGCCATGTTAAATACTCCAAAAAGTTAAGTGTTATTTCACTCGACCTTCTTGATATGCGGTCATAATTTCATCAGAAAGTGACTCATATCGCTGAGGGTCAGTCATCTTTAGCCGAATTAGGTCAGCACGCCTATAAACTCGCTTCCCTGACTCACCTGTTCCACCAGAATCAACTGAAGCGGCTTTAAGATTTTGCTTACGAGATACTTCACCAGCATCTGACGTTTGCTTAGTCTTAACACCCTTCAACTGCTTATAAGTAGACAACAATTCATTGGCACTATCATAATCAAACTCACCATCAGCCTTAGCGTACAAACCGATACGAATAGGAGAAGATTTCACCCAATTCGCAAAGTCTGGGTCTTGAACAATCTGACTAAAGTCAGGATGCTCAGACGATAACTTATTCTGAATCTGCATCTTTTTGAACTCTTGTCCCGCTTGGCGAGCCGCAAGTACATCTGGATGGTTATTAATAGTGTTCTGAACTGCCTTTTTAGGGTCTTCAAAAAAGTCAATTTCAGGCTCTACCTCTGCATTTTGACGATTACCAGAGAGATTTTGCTTAATAAGTTCATCGGCAAGTTTCCGAACTTCGCCTACTTCTTGAGCTTGCTTACCAATTAGCTTCTCAGCCTCTTGGTGCATCTTAATAATGTCACCTAAATCTTTGCCCCGATATTTATCAGGTAAATCGCTGGTAACTTGCTCAATAGTGTTAGCTAACTTCTTTTCCTCAACTTGAAGCTCACCTAGCATCTCGTCATCGTTATCAATCAACATACAGTTTCCTTTTCCTGCCCACTAGGGTTTTAGGATTTAACATGAACTCGACAATTGTTTATGAGTTCTCTTTTAGCTCTGCCGCCAACTTTTGCCGATGTTTTCGGTCAAATTGATGGGCTGATGTAGGGAAACTCCCCGACCAACCCTCCAACTTGATGTTTGGAGCAGAGATTTTACGATGTGAAATCACACCGCACTCACATTGGACATTGACCACCTCATAAGAAGTCAGTTTTTCAATGTGATGCCCGTTTTCACAGGCAAATTCATACATTCTTTTCATTCAATTCCTCATAAGCCTTCTCGCTGACCTCTTTCAAGGTTTTTAGCCAAGTCAAGATGGAAAGTTCGCCTTTTCTGAATTGCAAGGTCTTTTCATCAGGAATTACGCTTATATTATTGAGCGACTCTATCATAATGTCAATATCCATGCACAAATCCTTCCAACCCTCCATTGACATCATGTCAAAGCGGCTTTCGTAATACTTTTGTAACTCTGGAGTCATGCTAATTGCTCATCTGTAGGTCTAGCTAATGTCGGGTGTTCCCACCTAGCTATGTAGTCGCCTTTTCCGTCTGAAGCATTTTCAAGATGAATAGTTCCTTCAGGCGCAAAATCAGCATCTATCAATATTGGATAAATTATTTTAATTTTTTCGTAAAGTGTCATATTATGCCGCCCTAACCATTGATGCTTGGAAATATGCTAGTGATTGCGCTGATGTTCCAATAACTGCTATTGTTGCGCCAATAAAAGCATAAAGTTCTATATAGTCTGTTGAACCATTAAAGTAAATTAATGTAGAGACTAGGGCTTGAGTTGAATTATTGCCCAAATCATTTCCTCTTTTGAATTCAGAGCCATTTTTATAAACACTCAAAATACACCTTGTAGGGGCAGTTGAAGCATCATATCTAATATTTCCATTTACTTGATAGTATCCAGCAACAGTCGGAGTAAATCTGTAATTAGTTGCGTTATCATAATTTGAATTAGTATCAAATTCTTCTATATTAAATTGAACTTTTGTAAATGTGCTTGATGTAATGGTTTGATTTGCACTTTGATAAGCACTAAAAGCAGGGCCATTACCAGCAACATTAGTGCCTAATTTTGTTTGAGTAACACTACTAGATGCAATTGTTAAGGATGTTGCCGCATTTGCAGAACCATCAACAGAATTAGAACCTGTCACATCACCAGTAAAACTTAAAGTTCGTGCTGTTGTCCATTTTGCCGCTGAACCAGTTGTATTTTGATTCAAAGTAGGCACATCAGCAACTTGAATCGTGTTCATCACCACATTAGTACCATTACCACGCAAATATGAACCACTGGTAACTGCCCCAGCAAAAGCATTCATAGCCAACTGTGCAGTAATTTGTCCAGAGCCGCCATTAGCAAGTGCAACAGTACCAGTGACATTAGATGAAGTACCAGTAGTATTCTGGTTCAAAGTAGGAATATCAGAAGCAACAATTGCTCTAAATGTAGGAACACCATCAGCACCATTAGGTGAGGCTAACACATAGTTTGCAGTCTTAGAAGCATAAGGATTTTTAGTATCGCCATACCCACTTGCCAAACTAATAACTGGTGTTGTTGTTCCTGTTGCAACACTAACTGGTGAAGTTCCAGAAACAGATGTCACAGTTCCTGTTGTTGGTGTTGTCCATGTAGGAGTTCCTGCGCCAGCAGAAGTTAAAACTTGTCCTGTTGTTCCAATTGCAGTAACAGCCAATGCACTTGTTGTAGAGCCATAAACAATACCACCAGCTACAAAAGCAGATGATTGCCCTGTACCTCCTCGGTTATAGGCAACAGCATTTCCATTCCAAGTAGCAGATGTAATTGAACCAGCATAATCAAATGTGTTGGTAGACCAAGATACATTAGATGGAGCATAGTTATGCACATCCCATGAACCTGCCGCAAGAGAGTTTGAAAGTAATACAAGACTTACATATCCACCAGATTGAATTGTGTCAACAGTTGTACTTGAATTATTCTTAACAATAATAGTGCCACTGCTTTGATTATTGTTAAATGAAAATATTGCGCCATTAGGTAAGGTTGTTGCATCAGGCAATTGAATTGTCTGACCACCTGAACCAGTAACAACATAGTTCGGTGCAGAACTTACAGTTAAAACTGTTGTTCCACCAGCCGCCGCAATACTTGCAAAACCACTTACATCAGTATTGTTTAAAACTACTGCGCCAGTCTTTCCTGCAACGCTAGTTACTAAGTTTGTTTGGTCTAACTTTTGCCAAGTAGAACCATTAAAGATTAACCAATCTCCAACTTGCCAATCAGTAACACCATTGAGATTAGTTGACCCAGCAGTAGAAACAACGTAATAGTAGCCGTTTGTTCCAACACTACTTGTAAGAGTTGGAGAATTTGTAGAAGCATTCCATGTACCTTGATAACTCAATACACCTGTAACAGAAGCCCAAGAAGTGCTTGTTCCATTAGTAGTGAGATACTTTCCTGAGTTACCAGTCTGACTAGGAATCAGATTGGTAATTTGGGTCTGTAAAGAGGCTAGAGTATCAAGTACAGACTGAGAAGTACCACCACCATTAGTAATAACTTTGATGTGTTCTGCAAGATCAGGAGTAACAACTTCGCCGACATTAAGCTCAACACCCGTAGACAGAGTAATGATAAGTGAACCATCAAAATCAATATGAGCAGCGGTGACAGACACACCATCAACACCATCCACTCCGTCAATCCCAGCTTGACCACTTTCACCTTTTTCGCCTTTTGCTCCATCCCTACCATTTTTCCCGTCTTTTCCATCACGACCATCCTTGCCATTAGCGCCATCACGCCCGTCTTTGATAGAAGACACACGTTTTTCAATAGCATTGCCTACATCATCAAAGCGACTGCGAATATCAGACTCAATAGTCTTTAATGCTTGGACAACAATGTCTACGTTCTCACCAATCTTGCGCTTTTGGACTTCTCTAGCTTGTGCAACAGACGCTTTAACAGAATCCAAAACAGCCATCTGCTGTTCAGGTGTCATGTTCTTGAGGATTAGCTCTTTGGCTAGGCTTTCGACATCCATTATTGAGCCTTCGGTTGGGTTGAGCCTAAAGATTTGGACAACTGGTCTAAGAAATCTTGTTCCATCCCACCAACTTTATTGTTATTTTGGGACATTTGCAACTCAACAATCTTAGATTTGTTCTTAATGTCAGCTTCTTTTAACATTAATTCAGCGATCTTAACTCGCTTATCAAATTCAGCCGAGGCTTGATCTGCTTGGTTTGGCAGGTTATTGGTAGTCGATGCAATGATTTTTGCTTGTACTTCTTGTGGAATGTACTGTGCTTCCACCATTTTCTTGGTTGCATCAGCACGATTTTGCTCTGCCTGAGTAGTAGCCAAAGCAATTTGAGCTTGTTGTGCTTGCATTTGCATCTGTTGTTGCATTTGTTGCATCTGTTGAGCCTGTGGGTCAGGCGTAGACATCTTGTCTAGCATATCCATCATCTCAAATCGGTTGCTCAAACTTGAATTAGCCACGATTCCCTTAAGAATAATGGGTAAAACAGGAGTTTGTGGGCCAAGAGTCTGCAATAGGCTGATGAACTGCTGTTGCTCATACTCACGGGCAATAATTCCCAATGTAGCCGTAGGAATGAAGTTCATGTCCACAGAAGGATAGCGGTTTGGGTCAAACTGCATATACCTAAATGCGGCTTTCTTAATAAAAGGCACAAGGAAGTCTTCTTGGAAGTTCACCAAGGTACGCTTATACTTTTTAATGATAGAAGCAACAGCCATAGACATACCGCCACCATCACGGCTTGACTGAGTAACCATACCATTGGAGTCCAGCGTACCAGTTGCTTGTAGCAACATGCGTTCAAACTCTTTGGAAGTGGCTAGATTGTTTCCATCAGTAACGCCAAACTTAAATGGCATCAAAATCTCAGCAGGAGAGCCGTTTGTCAGGATAGCTTTTCCGGGCTTTACTTCAAATTTAGCACCACGGGGAAGGCGAGTTGCATCCATCGCAACCATAGGGCTTGTAGTCAGTGCTAGAGAGTCTAAATGGCTGCGAATCTGTGCATCCATAGCCTTTTGCATGTTGTAGGCTTTCTCAACTGTCCCACGACCCAGTAAACGATTAGGCACAGTGTCATCCTGATAGGAAATGACTGGTCTATCTTTCATCATGTAAGGGCTTTCTTCAGCCTTGAGCAACAAATTGTCGTTAGCAATAACAACAATCGCCTCAATCATGTCTTGATAGTCTTCAGCTTCTGAACTTGTAGGGAACAATTCAACAATGTCTTTGTTCTCAGCCAAATTTTGCAAGTATTCCCGTGGGACAAGGCCATAGTAGGTCAGCAATTTGACTTTTTGGTCTTGAAACATTGTGAGTTCTTGTGTGGGTTCTAAGTCTTCATCAGAAGCAACCACACCAACATCAACCTTGCGATACATACCAGACTCAATGCCAGCCACTATCTTGTGGATAGAGATAAATTTCTCTACAGCAACACCCATACAGTCATCAATGCTTGTTCCATTTGGGTCAAACAAGAAGTTCTTGGGGTTGACTGGCATGATCTTGACAGAAATCCTGTCTCTCTCCATCACACCAATAGCAGCTTGACCTTGTTGATTAGGGATTGGCTGTGTAGAAGGCACATATTCTTTTTCTGTACGGACAACAATCTCGCCAATACCTGTGCCATATATTTCTGCCATCAACTCGATCTGGTCGATAGCTTTTCTGATCTTGTCTTTCTTGAAATCCTCCATGAGTTGATTCTTAATCATCTCAACATCAATGGGATTATTGTTTACATCTTGTACGTTATCTTCAATATCAAAGAAATCGCCTTGCCCAAAGATGGCTTCCATGATCTCAGCATGGCGGGTTTCTACAGCTTGTTGGGTAGCAGGGGTAACAATACGGCTGCGCTCAGACTCACGGGTCTTATCATCATCAGCCCATTGACCACGGAAGATACGCTCATATTCTTCCCAGTCGCTCAGGAAGTTGGTATCCCGATAATTGCGCCATCTGTCGCAGTGGTCAATAACAAAAGCAGTTAGCTCCTTGTCATTCTCAGTAGGTTCTTCAAATTGATTTTGGTCTAACTTGTCTGTTGCCATTTATATCCCCGAAATTATGTCCATAGGTTCCCACTCATCTGACTCATCTTCTTCAAAGTAAGTGGTAACAGCCAGTTGGTCAATGTAGGAAAGAGCATCAGGCAAGTCATCGTGTACTCCATTTGCAGGAAACATCAATAGTTGGTCTTTAAACTCATCCCAATCTTCCTTGGAGTTAAGCACAATGCGCCCATGCTCAAACCTTCCTTGAAGTGACCAAATGATACGATCAGCCTTTTTGCGATTGCCGTGGGTCAAGTCAACTATATGGGAATATACATTATTTTTACGCATTAAGTCACTCAAATATGGCAAAACTGCGTTTTTTAATGCTCCACGTTCAATTCCAACAGCCAAAGGGCGGTAATTGCGCATCTTTAAGAGTATCTTTGCAGCAGTCTCTCGAATATCCCACCGACCAAAGTCAATCTCTTTTACAAACCATTTGCCATCATCAGTAACCTTGACCACAGCAATAGCCGTTTGGTCTAGCCTTTTCTTAGAGTTAGCCGCTTGTTTGGCAACTTCTTCAAATCCAGCCAAGTCAACAGCTACATAGTATGAACCATATTCAGGTTCTTCCCCGTACTTAATCCAGTCTTCTTTAAAAACATCGCTACCCGCATTATCAAAAGATGCCATATACTCTTGTTTGAAAGCGAAGCTGGAAAGGGATTTCTTCGCGCTCTCGATTTCAGCAGGGTCAATTAAGGGGTTATCTTTGGTAGTAAAGTGCCAAGTTTTCCAGTCTGAGTCTTCTTCTGATTGACCGAGCTTAAAGATGTCGTAGAAAAAATTGCGACCTTTTGGAGTGCCGATGAACATTGCTCTGCCCTTTTTATCTGACAGAGATGCACGAATAACTTGTTCCCATGCTTCAGGCTTAATGTCGGCAACTTCATCCAACACAGCGTAGGTGAGAGACACTCCTCGCAAAGTATCTGGGCGATCTGCTCCTCTAACATATATCTTTGCTCCGTTTATCAATGTGATGTCCATGTTGTTGATATGGCTTGCGGAGATAACCTCCCTGCCCAACTCCATCAACACATCCCAAATAATCTGACGAGCTTGCCCATTGGTAGGCGCAACATAAAGCACAGCAGAGCCAGCAGTACACTGCAAACCCTCAATCAATAGGGTAATGGCTGAGAGCCTAGACTTACCGCATCGACGACCAGCAGCAATGACTTTAAACCTTGTTTTATCAGCAAATACTTCTTGTTGCCAAGGCAGGAGGCTAAAGTTTAGATCAGACATCTTTGCTTTCTATATCTTCAGCTTCTATCGTAGGTGTATCAATGTTGATACCACCAATACCTGAAATCGTAATGTTTACAGCACTTCTCTGATTCTTTTCTTTTTCAAACAAAGTAACAGGTAACATCCTATCCATGCACAGCTTCAGTGCAGCCATCTGAGCAGGGTGATCGTCATCCAAAGCAATCTGTACTGTTTTCTGTACAACATTAACTCCAGCACTGTTTATCAACAGGTCTTTGAGTTCTTTGACTCTTTGGTTCTCGGTCTTGGGAAGCATTGCTAATGGCTTGGAATCAGCATACTTCGCCATAGTCAATTTACCCGAACCCTTTGGGCGACCCTTGGTTTTCTTTAGTTTATCAGGTAGTGCGTCTATCACATTCATCTTTTGTCCTATAAAGGGAAGAAGGGTTGTTGGGTTCGATTTGGTCGATTGATATACATATCAATGTATATGTGTAAAGGAAAACCAGAAAACCATACACATGACATCCTCGAAAGCTGGCTTAACACCCAACACGGCTGGAGACTAATCATGGATGAACCCATATAGTCGTCAATCTCCATGCGTATTGGAAGTTAGCGCTTACTTTACACGAGAATGGTTTTCTTGTATAGTGGGAATCAAACGGGGGCATCACCCACCCCTCTATGCGGTTGAGCCGACCAAATAGGATAAACGTAGTGAACCATGTGGTACTTCAGTAAAGAGTAATCTTGAACAGGGCCTGTAGCGTGGAGTGATCGGAATGACAGCCATCACTAACTTAGACAAACGAGAGGCTCTCCTTTTAAAGGAACTCCCGCAATCACGGGTGTCTATCCTATTTGTCAACCAACTCCTCTCATAATCCAAATAACCTTATTTGTGTAAAACACTACATTTGGCTTTTCCAGTGCGGAGGAGGGTACAGCAATATTTCTACACAGCCGCACACCCCTCCCCCCCATAGTAAGCACTCACTTACATAGAAGTAAGCACTCACTTACACTAGGTGCTAATGAGAATCACTCGCATCTAGTAAGGCTAAATGAGAATCATTCGCATATGGGAGTTATGCACCTTATCCGCTAGACCTAGAATAATCCGATATCTAATCAGCATTTCACAATACGAAATAATAATAGTTATTTCATAATACGGAATTTAGCATACAAAATACTGGGTATGCATACAGTTTAGGGTAAATACTAGTTTAGACTTTATTGTTTAGAATCATAGAGTTAATCGTTATCATTTTTATATGGCACGATTCTCTTATGTATATATATGTAAGGGTAAGAAAAATCCTTACGTTCATTAATTTTTTAATAGGTGTGAAAAATGAAAAATCTCAAATTAACTTACTTCACCGATCCTAGTCATGGCTGGGTTAGCGTAAAGCTTCAAACCCTTAGAGACCTAGGCATAGCGGATCAAGTTAGCACATATTCCTATATGCGCGGTTTAAGCGCTTATCTCGAAGAAGATTGTGATCTAGGTCTACTTTTTAAAACGTGCGACGCTATCGGCCTTAAAATCGATCTAATCACTAAGCACACGAATAACCGAAGTCCTATCCGCTCGTATGCGGTTTATCGCGCTGGGGGTGCAGCATGATCCGCATATCAGTAACTTCTAAGCTTGACGGCATTCGATCATGGTCTCTTCAAGCGCTTGACACTTGTCCCGGATCGATATCTTCTCCGGGTGTTTTGGTTGACGCATGCCGAGGATGCTATGCTACTACGGGAAACTACAATTATCCGAATGTAAAAGCCCCTAGATTGTCAAACCGCGAAGATTGGCAACGCATGGACTGGGTTTTCGATATGGTGCAAGCTTTGCAAAATGATCGCTATTTTAGGTGGTTTGATAGCGGAGATATGTATACCCTAGGATTAGCAGAGAAGATCCTAGAAGTTATGCGCTTAACACCATGGGTAAAGCATTGGCTACCTACTCGTATGCATAAATTCCCTAAGTTTGAATTAGTGCTTAAAAGCATGCGCGAATTGTCTAATGTATCGGTACGTTTTTCTAGCGATTCGATTAATGGCCAATTCACTAAGGGCTTGCATGGATCAGTTATTGTTGCCGATTCTACTCAAACCACTAAGGCCATGACACTATGCCGCGCTTATGAAAATGCGGGAAAATGTAGCGGTTGCCGCGCATGCTGGGATAAAAAAGTAAAAATTATTGCATACCCAGCGCATGGTAAGAAAATGAATAAAGTTATTCAAATACTTAAAGCGGCATAAATACATAGACTGTAAACCCTTATTAATAGGGGTTTATGGCCTAGGCATTTTCCTAGGGTTTTTAAATAGGTGTAAATATGACAATTGAAAACCGATCGATCCGCGCAATTGCTTTAGATATCCGTCAAGACTGGGTAAAAGTTAACTATGCTGCAAAGCCCTATCTTGACGCTATGCTTGAATTATATTCAATTAATGATCCTTATTATCACGATACGGCAAAATCCGTAGTGCTTTACTTTTTAGCCAATGCCGCTAGTTATAGGGGAGATCGCGCTAAAGTATTGAAGTCCGAATTAAAATCTTTAGGGGTTTGATCATGGATAAAATTGATAAAATTATTGTAGGCGTAAGTCTCACTGGGTTTTTTTGCTTAATGTTAATCATTGGATTATGGGGTTAACGCATGATCTATGCTGCAATAGCACTATTGCTAAAAATCATACTTAAAAAGTAATTGTCCATTAACCTATAACCCGCTTCGGCGGGTTTTTTGTTGCCCATTAAATTTAAAGCTTTTAAACCCGTTTTATGGTTTACCTATACCTATCCCTAGGTTATCCATAAAAATCAATCCTAGGCACGTTTAAACCCGTTTAATCGGCATTGTCTAGGTTATAGGTACATAGGCCAACATGATCTAATGCTGCGTCAGGATCTAATCCTAGGTTATAGAAGTGAGCAGCCCATGCAATAGCTATTTTCATTCCAGCATGATCGCTCCCGTTTCCCATAGTGTCTAGGATCAACTTCTCGCTATCGGTTAGCGTCATATAGATCCTATTTGGCGTTTTACGGGGTAGTGCCATGTATTTGTTGTCTCCAGTACTCTGCTATCAGTAGGGCTTCAGCACGATTAATATCTTTTTTAAGCTTCAATTTAGCCCTAGGGAATAACTCTCTCGCTTTATCCAATGCTTCATTTTTGTCTGCTGATAGGCTGAAATGCTTTTTCCACTTTTGAGGGGTGACTAAGTGAAACGGGTAGTTTGTAAGCTCACAGACTGCACTTATCACGCCCACAGCACGCCCAAAAGAGAATGTGCTGCTAACCCCTTGGTTTGGCATTGAGTGGACTTGCTCCATGCAAATCTCTGCGCCTTCTTTGGGGTCGACAATGCTAAGGATTCGACTTTTAAACACCAATGCTCGAATGTGCTTCTCTAGGTGTTCAATGTTAAAACTGTCGATATATTCGCCATTGTGGTTAATTGCCCCTAATGCGCCATTGACAGAGCCTGGGTCTATACCGATGTAAATCATTGATTTTCCTTAATATTATTCATTCTTTTTTTCAAATCATTAGCGGCGACTAACCCACGCTTTTTCTCGATGTCGGATAAGGTCTGATACCACCAACCTGAAGCACTCATTTTCCCAAGGTCTTTCACTTTCCTCTTGTATCTCAAAATCCACTCTTTCGCTTCCATGTTCTTCAATGTCTCCAGTAATTGAGAGCATTCGTGTGGTGTCAAGGTAGCTAAGTTCCTTGGTTTCTTTGTGTCTGTCCAGTAGTCTATTGGCTTGTTGTCGGTCATTCACTTAAAATTCTCCATGCTGTTGCTGCACATAAGGGAACTTGTCCATTTCCAATGGCTTTAAGTCTGTCCACCCTTGAGGCCACCCCATCAACCATTCGTATAGGTTCGGGTTTATTGAATGTGGAATATGAGTCCCATTCTTCAATGCATTTTTGTAAGCCCCAGAACCGCCGCAGTTTCCTCCTCCGCTTGGTGTTGTTGGAGTAGGCCACAATCCAGATTCTGTCTCTTTTATGCTTTGCTCCAACATCGTCAGCTCCCAACACTCCCCAGTTCGCATCGAACCCCATCTTGGAAAGGTCGCACAGTACTCGGTTGAGTCCTCGAATAGTGAGCATTGGGGAGTTCTCAATAAATGCGTATTGTGGTTGTACTTCGCAAATGATGCGTGCCATTTCTCCCCACATTCCGCTTCGCTCTCCATCAATTCCTGCGCCTTTTCCTGCTGCGCTGATGTCTTGGCATGGAAACCCTCCTGATACAACGTCAACAATTCCTGCCCAAGGCTTTCCGTCAAAGGTTTGAACGTCATCCCAAATCGGGAAAGGCGGGAGAAGTCCGTCATTTTGTCGGGCGACAAGTACGCTTGCGGGATATGGCTCCCATTCAACGGCGCAGACTGTTCGCCATCCGAGAAGTTTTCCCCCAAGTATTCCTCCACCAGCACCTGCGAAAAGAGCCAACTCATTCATGCCACCTTTCCTTTCAATGCTTCTTTGATTTTTGCAAGAATTTCAGGATTAGCTTTTGCTATTTTGTAATCTTCGTCAAGTTTTATCAACGCAGGGTCACGCCCTGAGCTTGATGGTACTGTAGTTCTGATTAGGTCAGCTTGTTTGGGCTTCTCAGCGACCCATTCAGCCTTAAACGACTGCCAACCACGAACACAGCATTCAATCATTGCTTTTTCCAATGTCCAGCCTGCAATGTCAGCCTGTTCCTGCATTCCATTAATAACTCGTTGCGTTATGGGTGCTTTCTTGAGTTTCCTCAATTCTTTGAAATCCTGCCAAACAGATTGTGAAACGCCTTCAGGCGTAAGGTCGGTTTTAGTTTCGGTTTTAGTTTTAGTTACGGTTACGGTTAAAGGTACATCTGTATGTGACTTGCATACACTTGCATACACTTGTATATCATTGTATTCAGGTGTAGGAAACTTGCTTTCTAAGGCTCTTGGCTTGTTGTCCCATTTGCACATTTGCAGGTATTGCTTGCCATCTGACTCATAAACATGAATCAAACCGCTATCTTTTAGTTCGCTTACCAAATCCTTGCACTTGTTTAAGGTAATTGATTCTTTTATTGGAAAACAATTAGCTTTAATCATGGCTGGTCTTGCGTCAAAACGACCAAAATCATCTACTGTGACCAGCAAACGATAGAAAAGTGTTTCGGCTAAAGGGGAGAGTTTATCGATGGATTCGCTGTCACGAACCCCCGATTTTAAGTATCGAGTAGGCATTTTTTTCCTTCGCTGTCCTCCTGAGACAAAGAAACAAACGGCAGGCGGGGAGGCTCGCTTTTCGGTTGAGAGATCAAGCTCAACCTATCCGTGTTTCAAACCATTATACTTATTTCTTCTCTTGTTTGTGCTTTTCACTTGAATCGGCTAATAATTGGCGCAACCATTTGATTCCTCCCAGTCGTTTAAATTCATTCCACTCGCTTAAAGTGGCTCGTGCGGCAATAGTCTTTCCGCTTTTGGTCATTTCAGTTTTAGGTCTTGGCATAGAGGGTGGATTGTGTAGTGTTAAACAAATACCACAATTAGGGTTTATCCTAGTGTACAACACTACATTTTGTGTAACACTACAGATTCTTTACCAACCACTTAAAAGGGCTTCAATATGGAATTCGAGTTAAACCGCTACGACTTATACGACTTACAGATTGACTTAGATCAAAAACTGTTTGTCACTTGTGAACCTGACCCCGAATACTCTCCCAAAGAAGGACTTACCAATGCCTTCTTTTGGTTCGTAGAGTTACATCTTGCTGATGGCACTTTCAAAGACATCACAGATGAATTGACAGAAGACGACCAAGAGATTATTGCAAAACAAGTCGAGGAGTTCTTCCATGACTAAAGACTTTGACAAAGCCAAGTGGGAATCCTATCAGGGACTCAATGATGAGGACATCATGGATGCCATCCAAGGCTCTGAGGCCATCCCTCTAGCCATCAAATCAGGTGACTGGTTCTATGCCTTTCAGTTCATCCAAGATCGCATTGACAACAAGATGCAGCGCAGGACTGAGCTTGATATGTACAACACAATCAGGACTGCTTCTATTGATGATAATGATGAAATGCGTACCTTACGCACCCTGTGGCTCAAGAAAGAATATGAGGCAACAAAATGAAAATGAAAAACTCAGTAGGTCAAATCTTAGAGGACAACCAAGATGAATTCTTTTGCCAGTTTTGCACGATGCCTAAAGTGGCTAGTACGCCCATCTGCTCATGCTCAGGCTCTTGGTTCAAACTTAGAGACTTTGACTTTGATACCCAATTCAGTATTTCCCAAACAATCTTCAACAAACATAAGAAAGGTATTGCCGACAAAGAAACTGACTGACCCTGATTTCGTTTATACGAACTCAACAAACACAAACATTTCAAAAACTTTTCAAAATTTTAAATAGGATTAAACATGAATCAAGAACAGGTGTTAATGTTGCTCAACAAAAACGTAAATGAGCATACGGAAAAAAAAGCCAACCTAACCTATCTCTCATGGGCTTGGGCATGGGCTGAAGCACTCAAAGCAGACCCTACAGCCATCTACAAGGTAGAGATGTTTGGCGACAAGTGCTACATGGACATCAACGGCACAGCAATGGTGTTCGTCACAGTCACCATGTTTGGCAAACCAATGACTTGCCAACTCCCAGTAATGGACTATCGCAACAAAGCAATCCCAAACCCTGATGCGTTTGCAGTCAATACAGCCATTATGCGTTGCATGACCAAGGCTTTGTCTCTGCATGGCTTGGGTCTGTATATCTATGCTGGAGAAGACTTGCCTGAAGGTGAGTCAGAGTCAGATGTAGATGTAGGAATGATGATCGACCACTTGGCAGCTATTGATGCCGCAGCTAACTTAGAGGAATTGAAGAATGTCTACACTGCTGCTTACTCTGCTTGCGCTGGTGATAAAGGTTGGCAAAAGAAAGTGATTGATGCCAAAGAAAAGCGTAAAGGAGCATTGAAATGAGTGATGTAGAACAACTCTCTGCCGAATGGTTTAAACAGCGTTGCGGTAAAGCTACTGCATCTCGTATCTCTGACATTGTTGCCAAAACCAAGTCAGGTTACAGCACTAGCAGGGCTAACTACATGGCTCAGTTGGTAGTCGAGCGTATGACAAACCAAGTAGCAGAGTCCTACACCAATGCAGCTATGGAATGGGGCATTGAGAATGAACCCTTTGCCCGTGCTGCATACGAGGCTAAAACAGGCAATATGGTAGATCAGGTAGGTGCTATTGACCATCCACGCATTACCTTGTCTGCCGCCTCTCCTGATGGCTTGGTGAGTGATGATGGATGCCTAGAGATCAAGTGTCCCAACACTGCAACCCATATTGACACAATCCTTGGCGATGAGCCAGCAAAGAAGTATTACGATCAGATGCAGTGGCAAATGGCGTGTACAAACAGAAGTTGGTGCGACTTCGTGAGTTTCGACCCACGGATGCCTGAACACCTTCAACTGTTTGTCAAAAGAATCGAGCGCAATGATATGTATATTGCAGAACTCGAACAAGAGGTTATCCAGTTCCTTAAAGAGGTGGATGACAAGGTTAAAAAACTCAATGAAATTAAGGTGTAAATATGGAACAGCGTGATAACAGTGGCGTTCTTTTTAAGAACGACAAAAAGGAAACAGGCAACCAACCAGACTATAAAGGGAACATAACAGTTGATGGCAAACCTTACTGGCTCTCAGCTTGGATAAAAGAAGGCAAGTCAGGCAAATTCATGGGGCTTGCATTGAGTCCCAAGGATGATGTCAATACGACAGCACCAGCACAGGCAAAGAAGAAGCCTTCAGGCGGCTTTGATGACATGGAATCAGACATACCCTTCTGATGTAACACAATGGGGAAAGCGTAAGTGAGTACCCACTAACTTTAATTGATAGGAGTGAATGATGAGTTCTTTAGATGAAATACATTTTGGAGGCGAAGTGAAAAGATTTTTTGACTTGCCAATATTTAACAGGGTTCGATGTTCTGACCCAGTAACCAGTTACGAAGCCGCTGATGCAGCCAAAGACTTGGCGACAAAGCACTTTGCCATCATTGTGGACTCTTTAAAAGCTCATGGTGCGCTTGGAAAAGACGGGATAGCCCAACATAGCGGGTTAGAGGCAAATCAGGTTGCAAGGCGTTTAAACGAGCTGTTAAAGCTAGGTTTAATAGAGTTGACGGGTAGTAAAGTAAAGTCTAAATCTGGGCGCAATGAGCGTGAATGGAGGGCAGTCTAATGTGGGATGTTTCTGTTACTTTCATGTTGATGTTCTTTGGTGCTTTCACAATG
>Ga0209084_1000681_pt1 | contig 31522 bp, 27 predicted proteins | sample C_130820_MF_Meta_FD_187309 | JGI IMG/M metagenome (GOLD analysis project Ga0209084, IMG submission 187309) | Freshwater microbial communities from Lake Croche, Canada to study carbon cycling - C_130820_MF_MetaG (SPAdes) (version 2) | ecosystem: Environmental > Aquatic > Freshwater > Lake... | reverse complement strand
TCCATTGATTCTCAGCTTGATCATCTTGGTCTACTTCAAAGTCACTATCATCTCCTTCTCCTCTTAATCTAGATAAATCATTATCTTCGCGATCTATTTCTTCGTCATTTCTCTCTTCATCCAAATAATCATCCACATATTGAGCCATATTTTCTTCTGATACTTGTTTATTTCTTCGCACATTTTTCTCCACTTGTGCTAGTTTTTCCATCTCATCTCGCTCATCATCATAATCTTCTGCTACATATTGTGTGAGACCCTTTTTCAAACCCTTGTTCCAAGCACCAAGTTTATTTATTTTCAATGCGGTATCTACATTACGTTCTTCATCATTCATCGCCTTCAAACGATCAGTGAAACTATCTTTTTCTTTTTCCTTTGTCTTGAACAAAATATCCATAATATTCTCATAACTCATATCTACTAATCCTTTATGTTGACGCATAATATTCAAAAAAGTAATTAACAGCTTTGCAACTCTCTCCTTCAAGTCTGACAAATTTCCAGACAAGATAATATCTGTCAATTTTTCTTTCGGTTCCATAGCAGTATTTGCCAATTCTAATTGTTCAGTTGTTACAAGAGAATCATCCTCATTAACATCTGATTCGGGCATAGATAAATTCACCATTTCTTCGTCTCCTGCCAAATTTGCATAAGTCATCAAGGTCTGTAACACATAATTCTCAAATAACATAATACTTGTTCTCTTATCAAAAATATTGTGAACTGATTTTCCTTTATAAACAATATTGGTGAAGGATGGCGTCTCTAATGCAAGCAATAATAAATTATTGCATTTGGTTTGAATAGTTATCAATACATTTGTTAGTTTTTCGTCATCATAAAAGGGTCTTAATGTAGCATAATAATCGCGAATACTGTTTGCAATATCCCTTTCGTGATTTCCAGATAACTTCAAATATTTTTGGATCTTCACCGAATTAAAGTCCACTTTGTTCAATATCATTGTTGGGAATACTACTATCATATTTCTCATAAACTCTTTGATAAATTTCAGGGAATTGTACCTAACATTATCGGAAATATAATATTCTTGTTTTTGTTCTTCTAACCTTGCTTCTGTTTCTGCTTGTGCTTGTGCTTCTGCTTCTGCCTCTGCCTCATCTCCCATATTCTCCCATTTCATTAACCCATCAATAATAGCCTTCACATTTCTAATGTTTGTTCTACTGAGCTTTGAATTGTTCTTTATAAATTCAAACAATCCTTCCTTCAATCTATCGTTGGATCGGCTCAAATAATTTTTGAAAGACTTCATCTCTTCATTATCCTCTTCTACTGTAAGATAATATGAATCCAATAGTTTATCTAAATTTTTAACTAATGACTCAGGTACAACTTCATCTTTTTCAGAATTGATGGATTCAATTAGATCACGGAATTTCTGAATTGGCTGCTCTTGAACCTGATTCACATTAATATCCACAATATTATGACGTTCTACTACTTGCATCAATCTCAGCAACTGTTCATTGTTATAATCACGACCAGACTGTTTCAATTTACGAATTTTCTCACTCAAACTGTCCTTATTTGTTAAAAACCCAGGTTCTGGTTTATCCGAACAAATGGGCAACAAATCTTCATTCATTGGGATCAAATTACCGAATCTACAATACTTAATAAAAGCTAGATATATAGTCTCCTCATTATATTGGTCTGTAAGTGGAGGATAAATATTCTTAGTATTCTCTCTTGAAAACATATAAGATGCTTTGGTAATAGCATTAATGTCTGTTAAAATATTTGACAAATCCTCCACAATCTCATTATAACGTTTAATATTAGGTTGAGCTTCTTCAAAATATTGTATTGTCGTTTTGTCAATATTCTCATTACAACAAGAATTCTCCAAAAATGGCTCACCTGCAGCACTTGTCAATAACAGTTTGTTTTCCTTTTCTTTCACTACTTTTTGGATTAATTCTTGGATAGCAAGAGAGAAAAAGATCGTCTTGGATTGAAGCACTAAAAGTTTCTCTCTTTGAATATCCGAACCAGATTTCAAATCGTCTAATAAAACCTTCTTAAATTGCGATGAAACATTTTCTAATAAATTACTCTTGATAGTAAAAGGCATTAATGGAGGCAAAAAGTTATTCCATTTCAACAAACTGTATTCATCTGGGATTTGATCGCCACTTGGATTAGACATCACATATTCCACCTTCTCTTCTAATTTGCGAATTACATCACTATGTTTCAATAAGTAGTTGTCTGTAAATGCCATTATTTTATCCTTGATTTTATCTGCCTTGGATCCTTTGAGTGCCGACCACGGTTCTATTGCGCTCTTGGATTTCTCTGCCACACAAGCCAAATAGGTGATACCCGAAAAATCTCCTGTTTTACCCTCCAATGGGTAACCATCAAATGCACGTACACAACCTGGATATGTTTTGCGCGTTTTAATAGAAGGTATACTAGTTTGTGCAGCTATTAAAAAAGCACCAAGACACAAATAAAGAATTGTTAAATTATATACTTCAATATAGGATGGCAGTTTTTTCCCTTTTTTCACCATTTCTTCCACTTTCTTCTTGTATTCTGGTTCCGATGAAAGAGCAACCCTGAAAGCATCCAATACTACCTTCGATATAAATTCGCGTTTATCGTTCATATTCACACCCATTGATCCAGATAAGAATGTAACCACATTATTGATGATTCTAGTCTCTTTCGTTTCCGACTTCTTACCTTGTTGTTGTGCAGTTTTCAATATACTGTCACCAATATCTTGTTCCAATAAGTCGCGAGATTTGATTTTGAATCCCGATGCTTCATATCCCTCTTCTACGTCATAATCTATTGCCTTAATCGGATATCCACTGTTCTTATCCACCCACATATCGCCATCATCGCTCAACTTACCTACAGCTTTGATAATTTGAGCCATTTCATCTAAATAATCCTCTTCACTGATCAAGTATGCTTTTGCAAGTGCGTAATAAAAATACGGCATTAACCAAGTATTGGTTTTTATACAATAGAGCCAATAATCATTTTTCGGGTCAGAGTCCACCTCATCTGGAGTTGCCTCCCTAGTAAAACGTCTGCAAAATCGCACAATATCATTCTGTTTTTTCACGAAGTCTTCTGTTCCTAAAATGGCATCTCTCAACTTTGTATAAGGAGAAACAACTGGCGCATTTTCCTCGCCCTCTTCACTCAAGCCCATCTCATAATGTTGCTTGTTGTATTTGTATTTGCGATTTCTCTCAATCTTCTCTAAACTTGGCATAACTTCTAAGCAATATTCAAACTTCTTTTCAAGCAACTCTTCTTGAACCTCCTTTGAATACTTATACTTCTTATCAAAAGCACTGATCATTTGTTTCAATGCGGTCTCTTCTAACTCTGCCTTATTCAACTCTAGGGAATCACAAGATGATTTGAACTTCTTATCAACTTCAATACAATCTTGCTGCAAATTACATAAAACGTTGTTATCTTTTGATACAATATTTTCATCTGTTAAATCAGTCATTATTGTCCATTGGTTGCCTTCACGACCATAATATGCATAATCATTCTCGGGATTTAAATATACTATAGCCAAGTCACCATCTGTAACAGCCCTCATTCCATTCAATAATGCATCTGCAATAATTGGTGCATCATCTACATCATACTTATTTTTGGATATGAGTTTACCTTTTAAGAACTCTTCAAAATCATCTGGTTTCATCTCTATTTGTTCTTTCTCGTAATCATTCAAAATTTCATAGTTGGTCTTATCAAATGCTTTATCGTAATAGATTTTTTTGCCATTATCTGCTTCCAAATCTTTAACGCTTGAGTATTGCTTTGCAATCACAAATTTCTTACAAGTATTTCTCTCACCTGCAGCCTTTATATTATCTTTTGCAATATCTTGCTCATCTTCTAAAAACTTGGTGACGTTATTTGGCAACATAAGAACAATATTTTCCAATGAAACCGCCACGTTATATAAGTTGCCAAAATCGCGCAAACACAATTTGAGAAGCAATTCAGAATTCGTTAATTTTTCATCCATCAATTTCTCTGAATAAGAATCCATCACCTCCTTTCTTCTCGCAATGTTGTTGCCGAATAAATCCTTGATTGCTTTGGAAGAAGGATCTGATGTCTGTCTATAAGAAACATTCTTTAATAATGAAAAAACCTTGCTCTTTTCCACAAAAGATTTCTTATAATCAATCATTTTTTGTTGAAGAAACTGGTTTATCTCCTTGTACTGCATATATGTCAGATCATCTGTATAGATCAAAAATGGTTCCAAAAATCCAACTACATCTTTCAAGGTTAATTTACCCTTGATGTATTTCTTTACCAAGTTGAACAAAATGCGGGTTTTGGGTACAATTACAGACAAAAATTTAACATAGTTCTCATAAGACGATAGGTCTTTATCTTTTTCTGCCAATACATAATTCTTAATATTTGATAAATATTGATCTTCGCCTTCGCCTTGATCAAAGTCTAATTCTTTATCCAAGTCATCCACCATTATATTTTCAACAGCTGTTGACTTCTTAAGGATTTGCCAATAACTAAGAAAACTTCTGTTTAGATTTGCCTTTTGCATAATACTGGATGCCGGCAAATTGATTTGAGAGAAAATAATCGCTGGTTCAGGGAGCGTCAAAATGGAGGACAATTGTAGGTTATCAGCTCTTGTCAAAGGGACCACATTACTGATCATAGACGCACCTTTGAAATTCGTGGCTTCTAGCCTATTCTGACCTAAATTGTATTTTTGAATCAAAAAACGTCTGGTCTTTATATTATCATTTACTGCAACGGATGAATAGAAATCTCCTAAATTATCAATAATCACATTCAAATTGGTCTCAACATCTTCTTCGTATATTATACCAGATATGTATTCAGGATTAACATCTTCAAAAGGCGTTTCATAAGGGTTCAAGTCACTCATAAGAGTCACATATTTACTTTGCTCTTCACCAGCTGAACCCGCCTTGTAGGTTTTTATAATATTATCCATTGCCATCAAGTCATCGGTTAAGTCTAGTGACAAAATGGTTTGGTTTTCATTTTCTTCGTCATACTTTACATTATAAAGTTTTTTTGTGTTTTTTGCAACTGGGAGGAGCCAATAAAGAGCTGTCTTAAATTTTTCTAGATCCTTTGCCAACGGTTTCCATTGTGCATCTTTTCTGAGCGCACCCAATACATTTCCGTATTCATCAAAACTGGAAAATGCTAGACGGAGTTGCTTGAAACGTTCTATCATAATATGAATGTTGTTGAGGACCTTGGCAGTTCTCTCTACACTTGGAACATCAGACAATAGTTCATCCAATAAATCATTGGTTTGTGAATCAATATTGAATCTTTGCTTACTTGCATCTACCCCAACATATTGCTTAATTGATCCAACCTCTTCACCAAATTTTATTTCATTTGCATATATAATGAACTCACGCGCTTGATCCTTTACCTTTTCTACTGAGACGTCTAATTGTCTCTTCTTTCGCCTTTTTTTCTCAGTTTCTGAATCTGATTCTGATTCTGATTCTAACTGTTCAAATTCATCTGCTTCTGCTTCTGCTTCTAAACCTTCATCTGTTTTTTTTGCTGCCTCAGGCGCTTCTCTCACTTCAATCGTTTCAATTGGTAAATCGTCCGGCAACCCCTTGTAAGCAAAATTTAAATAAATGACATCATTATCCGGAAGTGTTAACTCAATCATATCTGACTCTAAATTGGATATCCTACCTGTAATAATAGCTGGATATTCACCTCCAAAATAGATGTTCACCCATTTTCCAGGTGTCAATCCATTTTGCATTGCATACCCCTTCTCAGGATTACGATAAATAAGTTCAATTCCCTGTATTGATCCATCGCCTAATATTCCATCTTTTATTTGTAATGTGCGTTTTTGTAAATCATCAATATTAATTAAATTCACACGACCATCATCAATATATTCAATAATAAAAGTATTGTTATTGTATATTTCATTATCTGGTGAATGAAAAAGCAACACGTCGCCTAATTGAAGCTTTTGACCCTCTTCTGATTCATCTTCATCTTTTTTTTGAGCCTCTTCAGGAGATTCTATTTCTTCTACACTATCTTCAACTACTGGATTCTCAACATCAGATTCATCACTTGAATTATAATCTGCTATAATATTCCCATCTTCATCTCTTACAATATTTGCTTCATAGTCTGAATTGGATATTTTTGATGACATTACCCTATATTTATAATAGAAATTTTTATCTCTAACGGAAAATCAATAAATATATATGGTTTAAAGACAAAATGCTATTTAATTTATTCATATGGAACACAATTTGTTGACTTTAAGTGAAGATGGTAATTTGGTTTATCATTTAAATAATATCCCAGGATTCAATGAAGTCCTTCTACAAAGCCCACCTGTTCAGGATCCTCTGACTGGAACTCTTGCTAGTAAGTGGGACTCACTAAAATTCAGCAAAATATTTTGCCATAGTCAAAATCATCCGTCATATGGAGTGATTCGTTACGATAAGCACCTTCTATTAAATGATGATAAACCTAACATTGGTCTCCTACGTTCCGTAATTGTAAATAGTAGTGGAAAAGTCGTTGCTTTTGCCCCACCAAAATCCATTGATTGGCTCACGTTTTCAACATTGCATCCAGAGAAAAACGACAACATTGTCGCCGAGCAATTTGTGGAAGGAACAATGATTAATGTATTTTGGGATCCTACCATCGGAGTCAGTGGTGCTTGGGAAATTGCCACTCGCAGTAATATCGGTGCTGAAATTGCGTTTTATCACGAGCCAGGCAAACCAGTTATCACATTTAGGTCTATGTTTATGGAGGCACTCAAAGAAACCGGACTAGACTTCAATAAGTTGAACCCATTGTACTCTTACAGTTTTGTTTTACAACATCCGCAAAATCGTATTGTGGTACCATTCAAAAAACCCGCCTTGTATCTTGTTGCCGTTTACGAGATCGTTCATACCGAAGGTAATATTGTGAATATAACAAACGTTGATATGTCTCTTATAAGAGAACAACACGAAATATGGGGTCACACAAGTGTGCAATTCCCGGAAATATATCACGACTGGAAATGCGTCACAGACCTTATAGATAAATATGCGTCTATGAACACTAGTTATGATGTGGTCGGCGTTATTATCAAGAACTTGAATACTGGTGCACGATCCAAAATCCGAAATCCTGTTTATGAAAACGTCCGGCATTTACGGGGGAATCAACCGAAACTGATGTATCAATACTTGAGCTTACGCCAAGAGGGGAAGGTTACTGAATATTTGAAGTATTATCCCGAGCATAAGAAGGAATTCTCGTTTTTCAGAGTGCAGTTACATAAATACACATTGGCACTCTATCAGAACTATATTGACTGTTATATCAAGAAACAGAAGCGTTTGCGCGAATATGCCGAAAAGTACAGGACACATATGTATAACATTCATCAGATCTATGTCAATAAATTGAAAACAGAAGGTCGTCATATTTCAAACAGCGTTGTTATTGACTATGTGAACAAGGTTCATCCGACTTTGCAAATGTATGCGCTGAACTATGATATGCGCAAGAGACAAGTGGATATTATTAAAGTAGAATCTGATGCAGGACAAGATGCTGAAACTATTGTATAAAAATCTCTACATAATATATGTTATCATCTATTTCATCAAAAAGTGGAACAAATCATTCTTCTCATAGAAAAGAAAACCATAGTCTATCCAATAGCCAAACAGGTCTACTATTAGAAGCAAATCAAGCTGTTGAACATGAACCTTTAGAAATGAGCGTTTTAACAAAAGAAAAAAAAGAAGAAAAAGAATCTAAAAAACTTAAGAAAAAAGAAAAGGCTGCTGAAAAATATGCGGAGTTATTTCCAGAAAATTTAATACTTTTGATTTCAACTCACGGAGAGATCTGTGTCTCTGAAAAACATCCAACATATTCAGAAGTATTTGACATACCTAAAAGTATTCAGTATGTTGCAAAATTAAATCTTGCACCACTTGGAGTTTCCGCAATATTAACTGCTGCTGATGTTAGGAATGTTAGAGATGCTTGGACTAGTCATAATCTATCAAAAAGCTTGAAGGATGATTATAATTATACAAGTCTGGTTCAAATTGATCAAATGATCCAACAATTAATGAAAAGTGAAGAATTCGTTGATCAATTGAATCATCAGGAAAATGAGGATGTTTTAACCCACTTTATGCAAACAGTCCAAAAAGAAGTTGTCCCTTTTTATAGACAAAGACTTATTGATGATTATAAAGAAGATTATGATTATGATAAAGCAATCCAGACTTTTAAAAAGGCAGTCAATTTGCATTATATTGCAGTTGAAGGGTCCGAAAGAATGCCTCAAAGTAAAATAGATAAATTAGAAAAGAAAAACATATTTCCACATTTGTTTCCTCCAAGAGCTAATAAGGCGATGGTAGATAAAAATTATGAGACCGGAATTGCATCTGACAATAGAACAGTGGATCCAAAGAATTTTGGTATTATTGCGTTGAACTTGAAACAAGGGAAAAAACATTACAACTTATTTCCTGATATTCTTGCATCCTTGGGAAAACGTAGTCGTAGTAGTTATAGTAGTCTTAAATTGAAAACAAGTGAAATATTTGATTTTATAAGTAAAATTAAAAAGTCAAATGGCGAACCAGCAGTAAAAAGGGTCCTTATAATGGATCTTTCTTGTTCGGGATTTCAAGGAGAAAATCCTGCTTATGAAAGATTATTGACTAGATTTACACAAGATTTTGCTTTTGGAACTAAGAAATATGGAAAAACTGAAAAAAATGGAAAAATTGGAAAAACTGGAAAAACTAAAAAAAAGGCACTACACAAAAACTTGAAAAAACATAAGAAAACAAGAAGAAAAATTAAATAAAATAATATATTAGTGTTTAATGATTTCAGCATCAGCATCAGAATCTAGCAAATCTGCAAAAAGGAAAAGAGAAGAAGAAAAAATTGGTGATCTTTTTCCATCAACTGTAGTTGTTGTTTTTTCAACTCACGGTATGGTATGCCATAATCTAAAAGCAAAACATCTTATAGAAACATATGAAATACCTGAAGGCATTGCAATTGAAAAAATAAATATTGCACCAATTGGTGTAGCAGCTTTACTTAAAGATAATCAAATGCCTGAATTTGACCTTGCGGAAAAACAACCAGATTTGGGAGTTGCGATTGCTGAGTTTGAATCAAAATCTGAAGTTCAAAAGATTAAAACTATTATTGAAAAAGAAATGGGAGAAAAACCTGGAATAAGTTACACCGAAGATGATGCAGAAATACAGGATTTTGTAAATAGATTATTTACCAGATTAAAAGATTTTTATATGGGAACAATGTTAACCGAAGATGAAGATGTAGAAGAGCGAAAAACAATTGATGATGCGGTTAGTTTACACATTTTTGAAGATAAATCTCCAGATCCAGATTTTGTACCTTTCACACCAGAACAATTATATTCACTTGCTAAAGATAACATATTTCCTCATATTTTTGAAGAAGGTCAACCAAGAATTATGGCAAATAAAAAACTAGTTACTGGGAAAGAATCGGAAAAAGGACCCAATCCTTGGACGAATACAATATTTGCATTAAATGTTGAAGAAATACCTTATTTTGATTTATTCAGTGCTGTTAGGGAATCAATGGGTATGTCATCACGTAGTAAAGAGAGTCTTTTTGTTAAAACAAGTGATGTTGTTGATTATTTATCCAATGTTACTAACTCTGCTGGTGAAAAAGTTGTAAAAAAAATTATAATTGTTGATTTATCTTGTTCAACATTTAGTAAATTCGTATCTCCTCATAAAGAAACATTAACAAAACAAGGTAAATCATATGGATGGGGGTTAAAAAAGAAGAAGCATAATTCTAGGAGATCCAGATCCAAGACTAGTTCAAAGAAAAATAAATCTAAAAAATTCAAAAAATCCAAAAAACCTAAGAATAAAACATCTAAAAAGGAGTAAGAAAAATAAATAATTATAAAAAATTATTTATTTTTTTCTAAAAGAACAATCAAATAATATTTTGTTGCTCCACTTTAACCCGAAGCGTAGTAAGTGGAGTGGATTTAAAACTTCTTACCAATAGTATCAAAGACAATCTTCAACTCCTCCAAACATTCCAACATATTCTGTTTCACTACCGAAGTATCTGCAACAACTTCTCTATACGCCACTCTTAAAATACTATCTGGATCGTGAGGATGTGCATTTACATATCCACAATAACTTACTGTCTTATTGGACTCAAAGAACTTAGCATACATTGCATATTCCAGCGCCTTGCCAACTGTGTAATTATCATCTATTAGAAACACATCATAGCTGTTCTTTATCGTGCTGTCTGATGGCGTTATCTGAATATCATTCGTCTCAATTTCGGTTTGCAATTTGACCAACCTTTGCTTCAAAATTTTACACGCCAGTTTCACTAGATCTTGGTTGCTATAAACTCCCACGGTTTCAAGAACAAAATCAAAACTATCTTTCTTCGTTATTCGCTGACCTTCTAGCAACTTCCAGTCTTTCTTTGCAAACTCAATCTCATCCTTGGTCTTGCCGTCATCTTTCCATTTTTGCGCCTTCTTATCTAATTCCGCTTCTATAGCCACAATATCAAATGTATAACCATACGCACAAGTTGACACCATATTGAACATTGAGTCTTCTTTTGGACTACCTACAGAAAACTCACTAATGAAATGGATCTGTTCTCCTCGGATCTCATCCGAAATGCGTGGTCTCAACCGCACAAAATCAATAAAATCCCCACTCAATTCATCTCGCGGGAATATTTCAAGCGTCTCTTTCTCTCCTAGGTACTCGCCATTATGAACATTCTTGATCTTGAAATCGCCAGTTGTCACGTAAATAACTGTGTCTGTATTATTTGTCACATTCACTTCAACAACATAATCCTTGATCGGAAATTTAGAATCTGTAATATGAATAGGAATACAACTCAAACGCTGCTTCAAAATCTCATTGTTCAAGCGCGATGTATTCACAATGATGGAACACTTGTTCTCTTCATATGGAGTTGTTCTAAATACAATAGATTTAATATCAGAAATAATGGTTCGGCGAAGAGCATTTGCCAAACTGACATTTACACCACTTAAGGTAAACTTAAGGTTGCCATTATCTTCGGAGATGGAATCAATGATTGGGTTCATTCTACTGTCTATATTATACTGGTATTATTTAATACAAAATAAAATAATCAATTTTTTATTTTATTTTGTTTTGAGAAAAGTGAGTTAAAACAATAGTGAAATAACCTAAGTATAAATTAATGAGTTCAATACTTTATTATAGCAATTTTTGTGAACATTCCAAGAAATTGTTGCAAGCTTTGTCAAAAACTCAATTAAGCAAAGATATTCATTTTATATGTATTGATAAAAGGACCAGGGGAGAAGACGGAAAGACTTACATTATTTTAGAGAACCAACAAAAAATTGTTATGCCTGAAAATGTTACCAAAGTGCCAGCATTACTCCTTTTGACCCAAGGATACAATGTCCTTTATGGTGATGCGATCTATCAACACTTGAAACCTAGACAAGAAATTGTTACAAAGCAAGCTACCAGCAATAATATGGAGCCTATGGCTTTCTCACTCGGAGGCGGTGGATTTAGTGGAGTAGCATCCGATAATTTCAGCTTTTTGGATATGGATTCGGACCAATTGGGAACAAAGGGGGACGGTGGTATGAGACAAATGCATAATTATGTGCCACTCAACTATCAAGATTCTATTACTACTCCAACTGATGAGCATGATTATAAGCAACCTAAATTGGGTGGTGAAATGACGATTGAGAAATTACAAGAACAGCGAAACCAGGAACTTTCTGTCTTGTCTCAACAACAAAAGAGAATATAGTTACTTATTAAAAGACTCAAATTTATTCCCTTCTAGTCCACACATAGAATCAATACCTCTTGCAGTTTCACAAAAAAAATATTCTTTTGGTTTATCAGGTTTAACTATTTTTACTCCAGTAATCAAATATTGAAGATAATCTCTTTCCCTTTCTCTTATATCAGAAATGTCTTCTTCTTTCGCAAAAAGTGCACATTTGTAAGATGGATTGATTGTCATTACATTTTTAATATGATGTTTACAATTTGCACAAATTTTTGTGGCCTCACTTAAAAATAGAAATGTCAAACATACATATAAAATCAATTGCATTATAATTGTATTAGTTAATTGATTTTATATTCTTTTATTTATTAATTATTAGGCGTTTTATCTATCAGCACTTCTTTTGCTACATTCGTTATAACCTTACCAAATAAGGTGTCATCCTCTTCTATATCTGCACCTCCAGTGCATTTTGTAAGTATTTTAACATATTGATCGTGTTTTCTTGAACGAACATCCTTAGAATCCGGATTTAATGCAACCCATTCACTTATTTGTTTGAAATTTTTTCCTCCAACATATTGAATTGCCTTTTTGACCTTTTTATTGTCTTCATCTTTTTCCCAAACATCATTATCCTTGATATACATAACCTCGCGTTTTAAATCACTGCAATGAATCGGTCTCTTATAAACGTCCAGATCTCTCAACCCTCTTAAGAAAATATCACTAACACCTTTTACATAACCTACATTCCCAGTGTTTTCCAAATCGGTTACACTTAATTGAAGGGAATTCACAAAATCCATAATGTCCAAGGCGTCCTTACATTGCTCATTCAAGAAGAAGTTCATATTGAATTTTTGATTGTTATTGTTGGTTATATTGTTAGTTATTGAATTATTGTTGCCATTTTTAGCCAATTCAAATAGTTGTCTTTGATGTTCCTTGGCTTGTTCCATAAGCAGATCTGACTGTTCTTTAAGAAGATCCTTGAATTCATTGTTTTGTTGAAGAAGCATTAGAACCATCTCCTTGTCAATTGCCTTATCATCTTGTGATTTTTCACATTGATTTTCACCACTGCATTTTTGCTTATGTCTCCATAGTCCGGCACGATCATTATATTCCTTTTTGCAGGTGCAGACATACTTCTTGGCGTTGTGAGGCGTTGTTTTTTCACCACATTGGACACGATTTTGGTGTTTACGTGTGGATATATGTCTATGCCATTCAGTATTTCTGACGCAAGTTGTATTGCATAAATTGCAATGATATTTGCCATCGGTTTTAGTGAAATAATCGCTGTCGGACATTGTTTGTTATAACAACAGATTTTTCTCCTAAACCCTTTTTGGCGAAAATATATAAAAAAATTTATGCTCACAAACTTTTTATCCACGATTTTTTTTGTGAGCATTATGGTCATAAATGAAAAAAACAAGAAAAAGAGGTTCCATGAAGGATGGCCTATGGCCATTTTGGACATTTATTTTTGTCCAAAAAGCCAAAACGGAATGACTTTTTGGACCTTAAAAATCGCAATATTTTGATGTGACTGAGAATATTGGTTTTTCTTATTTTTCAAAAAAACATATGGGGAACATCGGGATAACAATTTTTATAAGATTATTGTGGCAAACCATAACCCCTATTTTTAAATTTCAACAAAACAAAATATGAATATATATTAATGATTCTCTTAGTAAATAATAGCAATAATGTTTTGAAGCTTTCTTATATTAATAAATTGAGGGGTGCATTAAAATCATTAATGATTCCTTATTACGAAACAGAATCAGTGAATGATGATGTCTTGAAATTGAAGGGAAAGATTAAGGGTATTATTTTGTCCGGAAGTTATCTGAAGTTGACCGAAAAAATTTTATTCAAAACGTTTGCAAATGACATTCGTTGTATATTAGAACTTGACGTTCCTGTATTAGGAATCTGTTTTGGGTGCCAACTTTTGACGATGATTTTCGGTGGAACTCTCTCTAACAAACACAACTTTTTCTGTGAAACAACTGAACTTGAAGTTGTAAACAGTCCATTATTTCAAGGCCTTGATGATCACAATGTTCAATTTTGTTTCTCCGACTTACCGATTGTAAGTAAACACGATGGTGTCAAAGAAATCGCCTGGTTCAAGAAGAATGGCAAGTCTCACGGTTGTGCATTTGAATTCAAAAAAGGCAAGTATTATGGCACCCTATTTCATCCAGAATTTCACGAACATTCCCATCAAATTTTGGCCAACTTTGTGCAAAATATATGTAAGAAATATTAGAATGATTCATAGTCCTTGATTATAAATCATTGTTAGAAGCGTGTAGGGTATAATTTTCAAATAAATTACAAAAAATCATTTGCCGCCAAAGGTCCACTATCTATAAATTCGCCAGATAAGGTTTGCCTCTCAGGATAACTAGGTGCCAATGGATAAGATCCACCGTAAAAACGTCTGTCAAATAGGCGCTGACCTTCATCAAATGTTTGACGCCAAGTATTTACGCCCTTGAAGTAATCTGGAGGCGGTCTATCTTTATCAGCAATCAATTTCGCCTTGGTTCCAATATCAGTTGTCAATTCAGAATATTGAGGAGTCAAATAAGAATACTTACCTGCATCATTTTGACCCCTGATTTCTTCATTATATGGAATCTTGTATTCTTCATCAGGTGAATGAGGGTTACATCCAGGACAATCAATATCACTTGAACATTGCTGACCGGTTTTGTAACAACGGGCTAAAGGTCCACACATATTGCTGCAGTCTAATGTATTATTAATAGGGAGATCAACAGTATGATTAGTATTTGGACTACCACTGTCTAGATATTCATTTCCATTGAAAGATTCTATTTTATTGGGTAATTTTTGAAAAAAATAATTTCCATTTTTTTGAATCCAATTAAATACCCAAAAAAATAATATTACTGCAAGAAATGCCCAAATCATTATATAAGATTTTTGATGACTCTTCATAAGATAATCAGAGAATAAAATAATTTGTTTAGCGAAAATTTTATATCCTTTTATAGTATGTCGGATAATCCAGATGATGAAACTGAAACTAAAAAAAAAAGTCAAGGAGGATTTTTTGTTACATTATTGAAAAAGGTTATATGGATGGTAATCTTCTTATTTGTCGGAATAGCTATGTTATATGGATGCAAGGTGGCGGCAGCACATTTAATTCCAACTACCTTGGGAACTTGTGATGTTAATTTTGATTCAATTGAGAAAAAAGGTAAAACGATAATTTCTGAAAGATTGTCTTGTGTTCAACCAGAAGAAATACCTGATACTACAACTGTTAATATTACTATTGCAAATAATAAACAAGGAGTCCCTTATTCTAAAAGGTTGACATTTAGTTATAAGGAAATTTATGAAAAATATATGAACACTGGTGTCTTGAAATATCTGAAATTATGGCAAAATGGTAATAATGCTTCAAGGGGAAAGGCTTTTCTAAGCAGAATGATAGAAGGCGCTATTTTTGCAAACTTTTCTATTTTTTCCAAGGTTTATGAAACATTGAATAGCGCTGCATCAACTCCTTTGGCTGAAACGTTGGTTATTTTTATATTACCAATGATTTTTATGTATGTTTATCCATTATTTATCATTGTAAATATGTTTTTATTTGTTGGATTTTTCTTTTTTAATTTAAGTGTTTTTACTAAAAAAAGAGAACCATTCCAACCCCAAGACCCACCTCAGGAAACAAAATGGGTTAATTACGAACCAGATGAAGATGGTGAATGGTCAACCTTTGGTAAATTTTTGTTATATCTTGGTGGGTTTTTTATGATGGGAATTCCATTAATGTTAGGTAGTTTTTTGGGTATGTTTATGCCAATTTATTCAATTATATATCCATTATTTGCAACAGGTACAGTTGGAGGCAAACCTTATAACTTTGGTAACTTCTTTACAGATATGTTAAAATTTAAGAAACATATGATTATGTATTACTTTTCTTTTAATGTTATTGTGGGCGCTTATAATTCAGGTGAAAACGGACCAGCCACAGCACTCACAGCTTTATTGGCAATTTTATTTATTTGGGTATTTGATAAAATGTTTGGTGTATTTACGCCTTATGACTGGGAGAAAAATGATAGCAAGGTTATGACCGTTATGACAGGGGATATACCAAGTCCTGTTTCTCCTTCTAAACCTTCTGGCACTGGTTCGGGAGTTAGGCCTGTTCCAACATCACAACAAGTTGAACCAACTGCATCAGGCTTAGAAGAAGGAGCAGAAGCAGGAGCAGATCAAACAAATCAACAAGTCGGAGAAGTACAATTAGAAAATGCGCCAATAGACCCATCATCAATAGCGAATCAACCTACAGCAGGAGCACAAATACAAGTCCCAGGAGCACAACCACCAATTCCAGGAGCAGGACAACCACCAGTCCCAGGAGCACAACCACCAGTCCCAGGAGCACAACCACCAATTCCAGGAGCAGGACAACCAATTCCAGGAGCAGGACAACCACCAGTTCCAGAAGAAGCGCAACCTCAATTAGCAGCACAACCACCACCAGTAGCAACAGCAAGAGCAACAGAGGGAGGAGATCAAAAATTATCAGGAGGTGAAAAACGTAATGAAGGGATGGTAGGTTTTGCTAAAAGAATATTTGACACTTTGCTACTTAAACCAATAATGGATAACCCAGAAAAAAAAGGTGGAAAAGCTAGTAAAAATATGAAAACAAGAAAAATCCAATAAGGCTTTATAGACAAAAACAACAAAACAATATAAAATCATATTTTATATTCTTTATTATGAGCAAACCCAAACAAGGACAACAACTCCCATTTGTAAGTATATGTACACCAACATTTAATCGCCGTCCTTTTATTCCAATAATGTTAAAATGCTTTGATCATCAAACTTATCCCAAAGATAGAATGGAATGGATCATTATTGATGACGGCACAGATAAAGTAGAAGATCTTTTAAAGAACCATCCACAAATCAAATACTTCAAATATGATGAGAAGATGACCTTAGGAAAAAAACGCAATATAATGCATCAAAAGGCTCAAGGTTCCATTATTGTTTATATGGACGATGACGATTATTATCCTCCAGAGCGAGTTTCACACGCAGTGGAAACATTGAGAAACAATCCAGGCGCACTGTGCGCAGGTTCAAGTGAAATGTATATTTATTTCAAACATATTGGACAAATGGTTCAATTCGGACCGTATGGACCCAATCATTCTACTGCAGCCACTTTTGCATTTAGACGTAGTCTCTTAAAAACCACCAAATACGATAATGATGCTTGTTTAGCGGAGGAGAAGGCGTTTTTAAAAGATTATAGTGTGCCATTTGTTCAATTGGATCCATTGAAGTCCATATTGGTTTTCTCTCATAATCACAATTCATTTGATAAGAAAACCTTATTAGAAAACAAAACCGACCCCAATATAAGATCAACTACCAAAATAGTTGACGATTTTATAAAGGAACAAGATATCAAAAAGTTTTTTATGGAAGATATTGAACAATTATTGGAAAACTATGAACCAGGGGATCCGAAATATAAACAAGACGTATTGAAACAAATAGACGAACTTACAGTAAAACGCCAAAAAATGATGGAAGAAATGCAAAAACAACATACTGCAAATCCTCTTTACCCGAAAATAATGGAACAAGTTCAAATTATCCAGCAACTATTTACAGAGAATAATGATTTGAAGGAGAAAATCAAATATATGGACGAAAAAATGAAGGAACTCTTAGTTCAGTCTATTAAAGATCGCAAAGAATTGCAAATTCTTAAGTCAAGCAAACCACCTAGCGTTTAATATGAGAATCAATATACTTTATATAAACTAACTTAAAGATAAACCACATTATAATGTATCAGTACAAGCAATCCAAAACAATGTGGCAAGACGAACATTTAGAGAACGCAGATGATTTATCCCTTGATTCAAATAACCGTCGCAAGGTCAATGATCTTGTGAAGGACAAGAGACGACACAAGATTAAAAGGGTGAATCACGAAGGTAGATTAAAGACAATTGAGATTTTTGGTTCAGGTCCTCAGGACTGTACAATCAGAAATGCAGTGAGTGGTTTTAGATATGAAGGACACAAGGTTGGATCATTGAATGAAGACTTATACTTCAAGGTGAGGTTGGTGACAGGTGAGGTAGGACCAGGAGTAGAATCTCCGACACTGTTCTACGATGATCCAGAGCAGTATGAGAACCATTTGTTTGAGGATATTTCACAGGAAATCAAAGAAAAGTGGCATAAGAAGTTTTTTGGCGCAAAGTATGGATTATCAACTTCTAGTTAAATAGTTGTATACCTCTACAAAAATATTAAAAATATTAAAAATATTAAAAATGTGAATAAGATTATGAATAATATTATATTATGCAAAAATAATATAATATAGCAATATAGAACTAATAGTCTTATGATAGTAAATATGTGCATTTTATTTTATCTCTTTTTTGTGATTACAAATAATCTTTATGTCAAGAATTTTTTAAATGATATTCAAGGAATGGATGAAAGAAACTTTACCAATGAAATTATTATTTCTGATAAAGAATTATTGGAAAACTTTTATAAAAAGGACTTGCTTGATAAATTATCAAACAATAACTATAGTTTAGACGAAAAAATAAATATGATATCTAATTGGCGTTTGTTAGAAGATAAACTTAGCATAGAAGATATTAAATCTTTAAATATTAAGGCTGGATGGTTGATGAATGATTGGGAATTTGAACAATTCTAATATCAAGAATAAATTCTAATCGCAACATTCATTTTGTAGAGAACCCTGATCATCTTCAATAATTGCATCATCTGGGAAATCTTCAGCATCTTCTTTTGTATATTTTTCCAAGTATCTATAAATGCGATTGATGTCCAACTTGGAGATTTCATAATTCTCTAAGAATCCTGATATTTCAATGTCCTGATATTTATTTCTTAAATCCAAGAAAAAAGAGAAAATATCTTTCTTGTCCATTCCTAAAACCTGACATAAATTTTGAATGAAGAGGGAATTATTGTATTCAGTGGAATATTTTGTCAACACTTTGGTAAAACGGACTTCGGTTGGATTATAGTTTGCCTTTTTCGGGAAGGTTTCGTGATACAATTTATTATTTTTAAAGGTTTTTATGAGAGAACTCATTTCATTGAATTGCCAAATTTGTTTTTGAAAGGTAATCCGATCAATATAATCGGCAAAACACATATTATTCAATAATTTTACATAAAATGGTATTGCGATGCTCTTATCAGTTTTTCCTAAAACGTCAATAATATTTTCGTGCCATAATAAACCGACAATGGTCCGATCCGTTTCATTCATAATAGTTAGATGATCATTCAAAAAATAGGAATTATTGATCAGTTTTTGAGTAATTTTCTTAGTATCATCATTATATGATTTTAATTCAAATATTTTTTCAATATTGTTATTTTTCAAAATACTTTTATCATTATCGTAAATGCTTATTATATGAGTGAGCTTGCGCAAATCAAATTGAACATATTGTATCATACTTTTCATCATTTTTGAGTCAATTTGTGGCATCAGTGACTTGACAATATTTGTCATTTGTGGTTGTGTGGGGGATTTGAGTTCAACTACGAAACACACTTTCATTAGCTCCTTGATTTTCTTATCAATATGGTAATTGCCGATACATACAATAGGATTCATTGTCACTTCTTCTTTCTTCTGTTTTTTCGTTTTTTTTGGTCGGATCAGTTTGATCAATGTATTAATTCCGCCTTTGTCGCCATTATTCATACCATCAATTTCATCCATTACTATGGCGATCTTTTGCACCTTTTTATGAAACATACTCATAATATTTTTATCGGACATATTATGCTTAGTAATCGTTTCAATAATACTCTTATTACGAACATCTCCTGCGTCATACTTGACGACATCGTAATTCAGTTCTTTCAACAAATTCGTGACAAATGTCGTTTTTCCAGTGCCTGGCTCACCATAAATATAAATTCCTTTTGTTAATAGCAAATTTTGTTTTTCTAATTCAAAAGTTTTTAAAAAATTTTTGATTTTATTAGCGCTTTCTTCGCGCTCCAAGAGTTGATTCATATTTAATTCATCCATTTTCTTTTTATTATCTTAACAAGATTCTTTTTATGTTGATTTTTACTCACAACATTTGAACCATATAATGCTGATTGAATCATTTGTCTGCATTTATTTGACTCATATACCAAGCAATAGTCCATTAAAAAATACAAATAATTTATATAGTTCTTTTCTTTATAGTAATAATTCTGAAAATGAAGCCAATGTCTGTAGTTTTCTTTGAGGACTTGACAGAAAACGAAGCTGTTATCTCTGCGAACAATATCTCGGACATAATTATCATATTGGTGTTTGACATTGCATAAATAATATTTAATAGATGGGTGAAACAAACTATAATAAGATTTATTCAAGGTTACGAGGACAACTGGTCGTATGTAGTCAAAAACAATATTTATTAATTCTTGTGGTAATTGTTTGACATTTGATAATAATAGTTGATTTTGTTCTTGTTTTGAGTTTGAGTTTGAGTTTGAGTTTTCGTTGATTGGCTTCATTGCTATACTATTACTAGAATTAACTTTATACAAAAATCAATATTGTTTGTATAAAGTATTATATTTTGAAAAGTTATTAATATTTTATTATGTTTGTTCAGGTTCATCTGGTGTGCAAGGGTCGGTTTTTCCGTAACCATAGTTAATACCATCCCACCAAATCTGATGATCATTTGACCATTTGTATTTGCTACAATCATCCATTGAACTAAAATCTTGAGAATAAAATTCTTTACCACCATCTGGGTCTGGGAATCCTGTACCTAACTTGTGCACATTAACGCAGACGCTGTTACCAACTGAGTCCACCCAATAATCGGGACAGTCACTAATAAGAGGTGGCCATTCTACCTCACTTTTAGAATAGCTCAAGAAGACAATAATCAAAATAACAGAGATAATAAAAAGTCCGCCTGTAACCATTAAAACGATGCCTTGAAAATTTGCCATTGTATAAAATAAATACATATAATTTTTTCTATAAGTCTAATATAAATGAGTTGTTCAAATATTGTATCAAATGGGAGAGTGGATATTAATGGTCCTAAAACCAAGGATCTATTTAATATTTATGATAAAATACCTGCGAAGCAATGTGCAACTTTAAGAAATCCTACGGAGGGACTATGGGATAATACTTCTCTCTCCGATACTTTTTTCTCTCAACAAAATATTCAGATCATTCAGAATGGAATACGCGCCGGTGTTTATCATATGTCTAAAGGTCAATATGTCATTGGAAATCAAGAATGTGACACATTAAAAATAATTATGCGAAGTTTGTTCTTGCAATACGCAGCGAATCAACCTGATAATATTAAGAAACAAGTGGAAGAGTTGAATAAGATGGTTCTAGATTACTGTATTCCTCAAGTATATGGTGAGGCACACGGTTATCACAAGTATATTGTTGACGCAAGCACAATGTACACACCGATTGCTCATCCTATTATGTCATCTAATAATGATAAGCAGCTAGGTTTGAATCCTTGGTTCTAAATCCACCTACTACCCTTCGGGTTAAGGTGGAGCCAAATACCATAATAGTTTTGCTCCACTTTTCTAAAAGTGGAAAAGTGGATAAGTTGAATTGGATAAATTTTTTGCTCCACTTTTTCTAAAAGTCTAAACTATGATCTACCCCAATTATTATTTAATGGTTACTTCAGGTCTTTTTAGTATTCCAATTTATTATTCTATTATTAAGAAGAAATATACGTTGTCTGCAGTTACAACAGCTGCAATGTTTTGTTCAGTAATTTATTGGTATAAACCAGAAGAAGGACCTTATAAAACCGCTGATTTAGTTATGAGCAAAGTAAGTGGTTTCATTTATTTTGCATATGGAGTTTATAATATTAACAATCATTTTGGGAGAATGATAGGATATTCAAATATGGCATTGATGTTGAATTGTTATAATGCATCTTGTACATTATATAACTTGAACAATCCATATTGGGTTTATTATCATATGTCCTTTCATTTGTTTACAATTGTTGGTAAAATGTTTGTTATTGGAATTTCTAACTGAAATGCCATATTTTCATTTCTCTCTTTCCCAACTTTAGAAAAGGTAAAATAAAAATATAATATGCGTTTATATTATTATGTGGGCTTGTTTTTTCATTTCTTTTATCCTCTTTGTTCTTTTGACTCCAGGAATCCTTCTTCGTCTTCCTCCTAAGGGTGGTAAGCTTACTGTAGCAGTTGTTCACGGCATTGTTTTAGTTGTTCTACTTCGTTTAATTATGTGGTATTACAAAAAAAACTATGAAGGTCTTAGGGGCGGTGGAATTATGCCTCAATTTATGTAAATAGAAATCATAAAATTACCAATAATATAAATTATAATCTAAGATTATATTATTATGAACCATTTGTTTTGTTTGTTTATTATTGTTCTCTTTGTCCTTTTGACACCTAACGTTCTTCTTCGTCTTCCTCCTAAGGGTGGAAAGTGGACAGTTGCTATTGTTCACGGTCTAGTGTTTGCCTTCATCCTTCACTTTGCTTATATGTATTATTTTAAGAGCCGTGAAGGTGCTGAAACAATGCCTACTACAATGCCTACTACAATGCCTACTGCTATGCCTACTGCTATGCCTGCTACTATGTCTGCTTCTGGAATGCCTGCTACAATGCCTTCTGGAATGGTTAAAGCTCCTACAAAGAAAGGAATGATGTAAAAATAACCAACCTATTTCCTGGTTTTCTTACCAGATTTTGATTTTTTGCCTTTTTTTGATTTTTTAGTTTTTTTTGACTTCTTGTCGGGTATTAATTTTTTAGACTTTTTAGACTTTTTAGACTTTTTAGATTTTAAATTTCTACTTTTTTTTAGACCCTTGCCTAAAGAAGTTAACAATCTAGCAGGAGTAATAGATTGAATCAGATCATCTATTTCAGGATTTTTTCCATAAATATCTTCATCATATGTAATGAAATAATAACATCTAAATGTCACAATTACATCATTTAATGCATTATGTAATTTTGATTCAACAGGTGGATATCCAAATAAATGTTCATAAAGTTGATTCAATCTAGGAAATTTGTAATAACTCTTGCCAATAGGACTTCTAGCTTCAATCTTGCAAATATCTGTTCCCATGTCCGCCGTGCATACAAATTTTTTAGATGATTGCATTTCAACAAATTCATCCAAATATTCTCTATTATCTGCAGATAAATGCAAATGCATCAACTCAGCTAGAACCATATTTTTATCATACTCAACATTGTGACCGACAACAATATTTGCACTTTTATAAGCTTCCAAAAAACGATTTAATGCCAATTGTAATGGTACTGTTTTTCCCATTGTAACCGCTTTTTGTTGCTCTTTTAGCGCATTTGTTATTGTATAATGTGATTCAGGATCACTTAAAAATGTGTGAACAATTTCTTGCGGCAAATCAATATAGTCATCAAAAGGAGTGAATTCATTACTTTCAGTATCATATAAAATATAACTAATCTGAATAATATTGTTCCATTTTGGAGACCAATCAGACCATGAAGCTAAACTTGGTCTTGTAGAAAAAAGTTGCGATTTTAATTGATCAACAGATTTTCTCTCTTCTGCTGTTTTTCTAGACATTTTCATCAAAGGAGTGAATCCAGTTGTTTCCGTATCAAACACTAATATAATAGGCATTTTATTATCTATTATATTATGTAAATATTTTTAGTAAACCAAAAATTTATTTGAGACTATTGAAAAAATAAGTTAAATAGCCTTGAATTCCTGCAAATATTATCATAACAATAAAAATAACTAAAAAATCTGGTCCGCTTGGTAGTTTAAAATCAGCCTTGACATTTGCATTCATTCTACCAATGTTGTAGTGGATCATATTTTCAAACATATTCACAAAAATATATACAATGAATGAAACAATGATTAAATGAACATTTTTACCAGTAAAAATATACATATATATTTTGTATATTATTAATTATTTTTGTTTTTTGTTTTTTGTTTTTTGTTTTTTGTTTTTTTTATAAAAATATCAATATTAAATTTATTCAAATTTTTTATTTACACAACACTGAGCTTGGTTACTTTCTTCACTTTCTTCGCCACAGTTCCACTCATCATTCTCTCTTTCTCTTCTTTGAACTTTACGAATTCTTGTGCAAGATCGTCCAATTCATAAGTCCACATTTCTTGTACAGATGTTTCTTGCACCTTCTTTAACTCCACCTCTTTTGTTCCACGCTCTTTCTCCAACTTGGCTACATTTTCTTCAGTGACACTGTCCATCGGCATCTTAGTCAAATATTTGTAGTCTTCATCATCATCTATCACATCGTAACCTTTCTCCTCTAACATTTCAATCACCTGATCTTTCTTTTTGAAACGCAAATCAATGGTACCGTCCAAGTTCTCCTTGATATAACGCGCCTTGTTGGAAAGCAGTAACAGCTCGGCACTAAGAGCTTCTACCAAATAGTCCTTGCGATCTTGATACATTGTCAGACGCTTCTCATAGTAGTCGTCAATGATTTGTGCAATATTATTATATTTCTTCAGTTGCTCATCTGCATCAAACAAGTGCATATTTCTCAGACTTCCACTCGTGAAGAGCTTGAACACCTTCTCTAATTCATTGGTGCCATTTTCATAGGTCTTGGCCTCCAGTTCTTCTAGCTTACCTTTGGTCAAGGTGATCGTGAAATCCACAGTAGTATCTTTGCTCATATCGTCATAGTCTTTGACTACAGGAACAATCTTCTTTCCATCTTTATCTGTTGTCTCTGTTAAATTCTCCAAGAGCTCCTTGAAGTCGTCTGTCCAAAATCCGACAGGCAGTTCAGTGACTTGAATCTTATCGGCCGCCACTTTCTTGTAAATTCCCTTGAACATATATTTTTGGTCATCTACTTTGATTGTCTGACCAGTGAAGCCGTCGTAGTAAGGTGCAAAGTCAAATGAAGATTGTTCAACAGTGTTTTGTAACTTCGCCTTCAAATAAGCCATAATCTCCATTGGATTATAACACAAAATTTCTGTGCTGAATCCAGTGCCGATGCCCTTGCAACCGTTCACTAAAACCATCGGAATAATCGGAGCATAGTAGACTGGCTCAACTGGAAGACCATCATCATCCAAGTACTGCAAGATATGATCATCTGCTTCAATAAAGATTTTACGCGAAATCTTGGACAATTGTGTGTAGATATATCTTTCAGATGCACTATCTTTGCCGCCTTGCAAGCGAGTACCGAACTGACCATTTGGCATAAACAAGTTGATGTTGTTGGAGCCGACAAAATTCTGTGCCATCCCGACAATTGCAGAATTTAGAGATGCCTCACCGTGATGATAACCAGAATGCTCAGAAACGTAACCAATGAATTGCGCGACCTTGATCTCAGTAGTAAGATTCTTCTTCAATCCTGAATAGAAGATCTTGCGTTGACTTGTCTTGTGACCATCCATCAAGTTTGGAATACTGCGATCGCAATCGTATTTGGAGAAGTGGATGAACTCGCGTTCAATGAAATCGTCGTAAGTCACCATATCCTGACTGGTTGACAGGTGCTTGTTGCGATCATAGAGTTCCAACCAGTCCTTGCGATCATCCGCGCGTTTCTTGTTGAAGACCATATCAATCGCTTCATCACTGCTCTTGCCCTTGGATTCAAATCCGATGACCTTCTTCTTCTCAAAATATTCGCGGAATTCTTTGCCAGTACTGGTACCCAAACCTTTATAATATTTGACTTTCCAGCCTTTGGCATCATTGGCCTGTTTCCAATCTTCGTATTCACCGTCATTGTAGAATACCAACTCTTGAGATCCCTTGCGCGCCTTCAAAATCGGAGTGTTCATAAATCCGATGAATCCAGGAATGAGTGCCAACGAAGGCCACTCGGAATGAAACAAGTTGATACAGAGACCTTTGATATGTGAACCATCCAAATCCTGATCCGTCATAAAGAGGACTTTGCCATAACGCAGCTTCTTGTTGACATCGGCCAATGATGCATAAGATTCGCCAGTTACTAGACCCAATATCTTCTTGATTTCGGAGATCTCTTTGTTTTCACCGATTTTCTTGATGGACTCGCCACGCACATTTAGGAGCTTACCCTTGAGCGGATAGACACCAATGTTGTTGCGGTCTTCAGAAGATAGACCAGAGACAATACCGGCCTTGGCTGAGTCTCCTTCGCAAAGAATGATCATACACTGACTTGACTTTTCTGTACCAGCCCAGTTCGCATCAATGAGCTTTGGAATACCGCGAATATTTTTGCTTTTAGTTCCGTCGGTTTTCTTGGCGGCTTTGGTTTCCTTGACATCGTTGATTGCACACGCTGCATCCATCACTCCCATCTTTGCGACCTTCTCAATGAACTTATCTGTGACAGTACACGATGAACCGAACTTGGAACTTGGTGTGTTCATAAAGTCCTTGGTCTGACTGTCAAATGCTGGATTCTCAATGTCGCAACGAATAAACAAGATGAGCTGCTCTTTGATGGAGTTCGGATTCACTGTGACCTTCTTCTTCTTCTCAATGAATGCAATGAGCTTTCTTGTGATCTGATTCAAAATGTATTCCACGTGCTTTCCGCCCTTGGAAGTGTAAATACCATTGACGAATGAGATCTGTACAAACTCGTGACTAGGCGAAAGTGCGACGGCATATTCCCAGCGTGGTCCTTCCTCTTCATAAACGCGAGGCGCATCACCTTTCGCACCAATATACAAGTCAATGTACTGCTGGAAATTCTTGACAGGTACAAGCTGCTGATTGTATTTCACCTTGAGTGACTTGTCTGTTACTGCTGAAATATCGTAGACGCGCTTCTTCAAGAGCTGGATCATTGATGACGATAATCCAGTGAGACCAAGACGAGCATAATCAGGTTTGAAAGTTATCTTGGTATAAGGCTTGGTTTTGCACTTAGTGATGCTCGGCTTCCCAATGACATCCAAGTTATTACTGAATTCTTGGACATACTTGAGACCACGGATATGATCAACTGTCTCCACAGATCCGTAAGTGGACCAAATGAGGACGAGCTTGAATCCGAAACCGTTCTTACCACCAACGATCTTCTTCTCAGTCTTATCGTAGTTGGTACTGGTGCGCAAGTGACCGAAGATGAGTTCAGGAATCCAGACCTTGTACTCAGGATGCTCCGCTACATCAATGCCATTACCATCGTTGGTCATTACAATCGTACCATCATCTCCAATGCTGATATCAATGTAAGATACTGGGATCGCATTTTCTTGACCAGATGCAACCGCTTGCTGCATTCTGATGACGTGATCTCTGCAATTGACAATTCCTTCATCAAACAGCTTGAACAAGCCAGGAATATAATCAACAATTGTCTCTACTTGAATTTTCTCATTGTCATTACTTATGACCCATTGCTCAGAATCTATTTTCTCTATGGACCCGACATATGTATCTGGATTATCCAGAATATGCTGCTTATCAGTCTTCTGCTGATACTTAGCAGATAATTGATCAGATGTGGTTGCTTTAGCTTTGGACGACATACTGTATATTGTACAATCATAAGTTATGTTTAAATGTAATTCAATTTTTTTTATGTCTTCGGTTTCTCTTTGTTTTCTTTGTTTTCTTTGTTTTCTTATGCATTCTTTTAGACTTTTTATGATTTATTGACTTTTTATGATGTTTACCAGCTGTTTGATCAATTTTTCTTTTTCTGTTTCCTAAAATAGATTGGATGTTAGTAATATATGGTACTGAAAAGTCAATTCTTCCTCCTAAACTTTGTTCAACCTGACTAAGTTGCTTATATTTTTCACTTCCATACATAACATTAATTGAAAAAGGTACTGATTTTACTTGTTTTTGGTTATCATCAGTAGTATAATTTATGGAAAGACCATTAGAATTTAAAAATTTAAATGGACCACCAGGTACAGGTTCAGTATTACCTTCTATATAATACAAAAATTCTTGACCTTGGACAAATTCTTTTACTTTTTCTTTAATCTTTTGTATTTTACTTTGTTCCACGTCATGATCCTGAATCCATTCGTTTACGCGAGGATCTAGTACTGTTGGCATTAATGGTTCGTGATAATATTTTTGTTTCTTCAATCTTTTTTCTTCTTCAGGCGTGTACATTATATTATATAAAAATATTAATATTAACTAATTATTATAATAAGTTACACTCTAAAGAAAATTAACGAATCAAACCATTTATTTGTATTTGTATTTTTAATTTTATAAAATGCGCATTTAGAACATTTTGATAAATCCATAAAAAATAAAATAACAAACGAAAGTATGTACACATTAATTAAACAAAGCAGACCTTTTTCAAGAAAAGTGCGTGGCCTCTTAATAGCAGCATTAGCGAGGGATTTATTAGCCAATTCAGATCCTAATAGCTTTCTTTATCAAAAATACGAAGAAAATGTGAAATGTGTTTGCCAAAGTAGCGAAAAAACAACTCCAGAATCAGCTGCACTAAATGGGCAAGATAATTCACAAGTGCAAAACAACGTGAACACAATATTATTTGTTCCAGGCGGTCGCACTCAATTTGGCAATTTTTTAACAAATGCAGCATTAATGGCTTATTTAGAAGAAAGAAAGAATAATCCAAGTCTAGGTGAAAACGCGTTTATAGATGGTCGCACAAATTTCAACGGACAATTTGAAGGTCAACCAGGTGGAATTCAAGGTCCTTTAAGAATTAGGAATAGATTTTGATAATTCATAAATTTAAACTGCCATAATTTAGAAGAAGAATCCAAAATCTTTGGACTATTCTTCTTATTTTTGAGTTAAGAAAAAGATGTTTAGAGAGAAAAAGTATTCTAACACAAACAATACCTTTCACGAAATATTATTTTCTCCTTTTATTTTATAATGACAGCCTATACAAAGAACGCTCATGGTCACTATATGATTAAGGGAAAGAAGTACGAGATGCTTGTTGGTTCTCGCGCCCAAGTTTACCACGGAACTGCTTACAAGACAAGTGGTGGTCTTAAGAAGACTGATATTCTTATGAACAAGAATGGTCGTATTGTTTCTAAGGCCAAGCACACCACCGCCAAGAAGGAACGTCGTCTTGTCAAGGCCGGTTACGGAACAAAGAAGGGAAAGTTCGGATTTGTTCTTCTTGGAAATAAGGGATCTAAGAAGGGATCCAGAAGCCGCAAGCAACGCGGAGGTAAGGGTGCATATGGTAATGCGTTCAATCCTGAGATGATTGGACAAGATATGCAACAACAAATGTAAATAACGAACCAACCATAAAACATACAAAGTATAATAATTATACTGGATGATGAATCCAATTAATTCCTATAAATTTCTCAAACTCAATAAAGTTTGATAAGTTTGAATACAAATACTTTTCAAAGAATTTCTTACTCACCACGTATTTTGCATCATTCGTCAGCTTCTGAAGGGAGCAAAAGTTATAATAATAATCATATGCGGCATCAAAGGATATTAATGAATCTTGAATACTTGTTGTTTGCGTCAATAAATTCTCCTTGAACGCATTCAATGCTATACCAATGTCACCCCACTTGTCCCATAATTTGCACTGAATATTTAGTACATATTTATGTTCAGCGATCTCCACATTAGGATAAAAATGTTCAATAATCTTCAATACATTATGCTCACTTATATTTGAGTTATTTCCTTTATTTTTGTAATTCCATTTCTTGAACAAGGTACACAGTTCATCAATTTCAAACTCATTATCTTCATTGTAATGGCTCTGGACAACAATATTGGAGTCCCAGAAATCCAAGAAGATGTTCACAAGCGGCATATACATACTAGCAACATTGCAAAAAGAATCAGTCGCCTCATCATATTTAAACCTTTCTTTCAAAAGTGTCTTCAAATTATTGGAGTAAATCATATTGGGGAGAGAAGACTTGGATATAAATAACTTCCAAATATAATGCATATTTTTCCAATTCAGTTTGACGCCACTTTCTGATGGACATATTTGAATGGAATGCTCAATAAACAAATCTAATATTTCGTTTTCACTATTGTTCTTTAAAAAAAAAGTATAAGACTTGAATTCATCGCTCACATTGTTTTGAAGAAAGGTCTCTGCACTTCCATAACGGTTTGAGTAATGGGCTGCAACGCATAAGAGATCAAGTCCAATATGTTTTATAATATCAACCCACATACCGGAGTTAAGTTTGTCATTCATTTTTAATATGCGACAAAATTCATATTTATATGTGTCGTGGTATTTTGTAACAAAATTATTGCAAATATTGGTTAGTCCAGTTGCCAAATAAGAAATGTTTTCAATTTGTGCTAATAAATATTTGCGTGTTTTTGGTTTAATAAAATGCATATTTTCACTGCTCTTTTTTAAAATATTATCTCCTATTATCGTCAAGAAATATTTTGCCTCATTTTTACTTTGAAAAATGGCAGGATACAAATGATTTAGCACATTTTGAATAGTCTCCGTTTCGGGAATAGACTTGAATAAATTGCGATCCTTGATCTGCTTGATAATATTAACCTTGGTTTTGTATTTCCACTGCATTAGAGTGCGATCTTTTGAAATATTAGATAACAAGTTGTGCTGAATATCGTCTTCTTTGACAATGCTATAGTTTTTTCCATCATATTGATAGAAGCAATTGTTTCCAGATAAGAAGAAATATTGGTTTTTGGATAAGAAGATCTGAATGAATTGTTGCTGCTCTTGAGAGAGAAATTGTGCGCGTTCAATTCGCTTTTCGTGGTTTTTGTCTTCATTTTCAAGCGTCACTGGAAGAATATTATGTATATGATATTTTAGCCTGGCTGCCATATAAGGATTGTCCTTGTATTTTTCATACAATGTGGATATTTTTGCTGAATATTCTTCAATTACAGAGGATTCTTCTACTAAGTCACACATTCCATTTTATCAGGGTTAAGTTTTTAAATCTTAATATATATTATTAATAAATGACAAAGACAAAGTCAAAAACCAAGACCAACACTAAGCATATAACCAAGATATTATTAAGATACTTGCCAAAAAGTTTGACAAGAAAAGACAGAAAAAATCAAGGCAAAATGTTGTTGAAATCCAGGAGACTTTATAAAAAGGGTCACTATTTTTCACGTAAGGCTTTGAAAAGCTTCAAGTCTCAAAAATCTCAGCATATTAAGGATGCAGAGAAGTTATATCATTTGGACAAAATTGTTGTTAATGATGAACTTTCTAGAAAAACAAAGTGTAGTAAACAAGCATTAGCTAAAATAGTGAACAAAGGGGAAGGTGCGTATTTTTCGTCGGGATCAAGACCGAATCAAACAGCACAGAGTTGGGGCATTGCGCGTTTAGCGAGTTCAATTACTGGTGGTAAAGCAGCAACAATAGATTATTCCATTTTGGAAAAAGGCTGTCAAAAAGGCAGCATTGCGCTAAAACTTGCAAAAAAGGCGCAACA
>Ga0209084_1000680_pt1 | contig 31529 bp, 30 predicted proteins | sample C_130820_MF_Meta_FD_187309 | JGI IMG/M metagenome (GOLD analysis project Ga0209084, IMG submission 187309) | Freshwater microbial communities from Lake Croche, Canada to study carbon cycling - C_130820_MF_MetaG (SPAdes) (version 2) | ecosystem: Environmental > Aquatic > Freshwater > Lake... | reverse complement strand
ACGAGCTGGAGTTTTAAACCACACGATCAGAGAAATGGTGATCTTTGACACAGTGCCAAAGGTATACGAAGGCGAAGCAGCTCGCGAGAAATCAGGCGCATTCCAAGAACCCCTGAAAGACGTGAAGCTACAGGAACACGATAGGAAGTATTACACAGATGAGCAGTTTCTCATCTCGCAGATGCAAATGCAGAGTATGATGGGCAACGCTAGATGGAACGGTCTTAGCGACGACGAGCGCTATAACAAAATCATAAGAAACCTTATGAAAATGTATCCCGATATCGAACCGTTTGAACCTATGAGCGCTGCGGAGCAGTGGAAGGGATGGGAGGCTGAGGCAGCAGCAGCGGCGTCGGCTGCCGGTGCTGGAGCGGCTGCGCCGATGGCGGAGGTTCGTGACGAGGATCAGATCCCGACTCCTAAAATTGACGCTATGGAGGGAGAGGGAATACCGCAGCACATGTCAAGGGGTGACTACCATATGAAAGGCATCAATAGGAAATTTCGATATGATTCGGCACCCATGTCAGGATCAGGCGCTGCTATGAGCAGATCGGCAGATGGGGAAACGCGTGCACGTATCAACAAGTCCGTCCAAGATCTGGATACACAAATCTTAGATCTAAAGGCTGCATATCGGACGGATGCTGCATTGTTTGAGCCATTCCATGCTATCTTAAACATAATCTATGATAAGTACAGAACCGACAACGAGAGTGCAGCCGCGGCTCGTACGCTAGAAATCCAGCTTCAACTTCTCCGAATTGAAATCGGTAAGAAGATCGAAACTGTGTGGGATCGCATTCGTCGCCGGATTGATATTCGGGCGCCCCGACTCGACGAGCGGATTTTTGCTAATCAGATGTTTCCTAATCGAGTTATGGGATGGCATGACGTCGATGAGACCCCACCTCTCAACCAGTAAGAGTTGCAAATCTACTCTGTCTTTACTTCAACCCCCTCCGCCACAACTGTCAACGGTGTCTCAATAGGAGCAGCATCTTCAACCGCGCGCTTACTTCCGAATTTACCTTTGACAGCGATGTAACCCTTGGCGTGGAGATATCTAAGTGCGAGCTGACCCGCGACATGCTTGCGCCGCGAAACAATGCGACCCGCCGCGTTCTTCATGAGGTCATCTTTCGTCAGCCTACCGGACGTACGCTCCGCAGTGCCGTGGAACACCTCAGCTCGCGATCCGACCTTCTTCATGAATTTCGCCATGTTTACTGTTTATTTACACGAGGCCGGAGCGCGGGCGCTTGCCACCGCCCATGCCAAACTGACTCGCCAGCTGCTGGGCCTGGGGCGCATAGCTCAAGGCCCGGCCCGCCAGGGCGGCGCCCGGAACACCCATCGCCGCGGCCTTGCCAGAGATATCATACTTCTTGTTGATCTCGTTGGCCTTGTTTGCCAGCGAGACGGCCTTCCCGATGCCCGTCGACGCGGCGCTGAGCCAATTGCCACGGCCCACCATGCGGTTAAGGTGCGTCTTGGTCATGCCACCCTCCGGCGTCGCCGCCTCGACATCCGCACTGTTGAGGATCGTCTTGCGGATCGCCGACTGGCCACGCACGGTCTCGAAGAAGCCAGTGTTGATGGCGATGAGTGTCGTGGTCGTGGACGTGACGGAATCGAAATAGCCATACGGGTTCGACGCCGTAAGGTTGATCTGGATAGAATAGTTGCCGAGGCATCCCGGAGCCAGACCCGGGCTGAGCGTGACGTCGTGACCCATGCGCAGAAGGATAGGGCCACCGCTGAGCTGCGTGAAGCCCGTCTGGGTGTACTGGGCCTGCTGGGTAATAGCCTGCGAATTCGGCGAACCGCTCGAGCGAGCAAGACTCGGGTAGGCAGCCTGCGTGTAGCCACGCCAATGATGCCAATCCATCGGCAGACCGGCCGCAACCGCAGACTCATACAGGTTAAACTGCTGGAATCCAGAGCACAGGTTGCTAAAGTTATCGAACGTAACCGTGCAATTCGAGATGGGGATATAGGTATCAAGGCTGCTCGGGCCCTTCGTGCCGGGCTTGACGTAGACCATGATCATGTCCGGGATCGAGGTGAGCGAGATCGTGTTCGTAGAAAAGACCTGCGAAGATCCGAACGTCTGAACGGAATCCGTCTTTACGTAACGCGGAAACTCAACATACGGCACCGTCGAAACAAGCGGAAGCGTGATGTCCGGACCCGGCGTGAGGAACCCAACATACAGGGTGGGGTTGCCCCACGGGCCAGTGCCCGCCTGCGACGACGCACTGAATGCAAGGTCGCTCAGCACCGTGCGCACGTTAGACGAACGCAGGATATTACCAGTGTTGGTATTGAGACGGGTCATGTCGTCAACCCACATCGGCAGCGTCGCAGTCGTGGGCTCCGTAACACTGATCAGACCGTTCTGCGCGGCAAAGCAAGTGCCCAGACTCGCGAAGTTCAGAACAAACTGCATGTTCGTCATGCCGTAGAGACCAACCGTCTGGAACTCGGCGCTGTCTGCCCAAATCAGCGGCGACAGAACAAGGGGCTCAACCGTCTGAAGCGCGCCATACACGGGGAGCGGGCCGAGGGGGGCCTGCCAACCAGCACTGAGAGACAGCGTCACGGCGGTCACGCTCGTGAATGCAGTTCCGGCAATGATGGTGTACTTTGAGCCAACCTGGCCAAGAGAGCCCGACTTGAGAGACGACACCCATCCAAGAACAGACGGCGCGCGACCAGCCACAGTTCCGTTCGTCGTGTAAAGACGAGCCGCAATCATGCAGTACGGCGGAACAGTCTGCAGAAGAGTCAGAACTGCATACGTAGCACTATCGTTGACATCGAGAGTAAAGCCAGGGGAAAAGAACGTGGTCGCAACGGAATTCGACTTGCAGATAAGGTCACCACCCGGGAAACCAGTCGTCCACACGGGCTGGTTATTGACGAAGGGGACAATAACAGTGCCGCTCGTGTCCGTGCCATAAGCAGCTGCAAGCTGCGTAACCTGGCCCGTGCTCTGCTTGGCGACATACCAACCGACACCGGACTGAGTAGAGATATTTCCACCCGAGACACCCGCCGCAGCGCCCGGCATAAAATTACCAGTCACACCAGTATCAAGGAACGGGTAGCTGGTAGACGTCTTTGCAATAACAGCGGACTTAACCTTGCTAAGCGCACTGGTCTGCTTATCATCCGCAAACCACGTAGTAGGGTAAGCACCGTTGGGGATGTCACCATAACCATTGACTGTGCTATACGACGAGAAATTGCCAGAACCATTGAACACGTCATCGCGACCCCACGCAAAGGAATCCATATTAGAAGGGGTGGTGCGCTGCTTGGTGTTCTCGGGGGTCTGCGTGAGGAGGAGCTGCTCACGAAGCGTGTCGCCGTTCGTCGTAACGGTGCAATCGTTCAGCGTGGCAGTCATGTTTGTAAGAGCACTCTGAACCGGGAACGCGCAGTACGCAAGGTCCTTCGCCGACACGGCCGTGCAGTAGCCAAGCTGCTGGAACGTCTGGCTCTGGTTCGCATTCATAAACCCAATATCCGTCGTAAGCTGGGCCTGCACACCCATCGCCGGGTCCACCACATCCCAGTTCAAAGGGTTCTCGATCGTAACCGTGTTAGCCGCCGACGCAATAGTTGCCTGGGGGGCGCTCAGCACAAAGTGAGTTGCATCTGTAACAGTCTGGACATAAAGACCCGGGGTACTTCCAGAAAAGGAAACCTTTGCACCCACAACAACCGCAGTCGAAGGTGCAGTGCCGATCGTAAGCGTGCTCAGCCCAGAAGCCGTGGCGATCGCACCAGTGACACCGCTGGCAGTGCACTGCTTAAGCGAGATATTACGCGGGCCAGCATAGTAAAGGTTCGAACTAAAGTACAGAGTAGACGACAGCTGGATCTTGCGGTCGACAAAAACGTTCAGAGACGGAACCAACACCTGGAACGTCATCTGGCTGGCGTTCGCAGAGATGGCCTGGAACGGCGCAACGCTGACGGACAGAGCACCCTTCTGCACGGCATACGCCGGCTCATCCTGCTGAAGGCGCGCATCATACACCGCGATCTTCGAAATCGTACTCATCCTAGCTGTGTCTTAGATGTGATGACTAGCTTGAGTGGGGTGGGCTTCAGTGGTCCTACACTTATAAACTAAGCAAATTACAGCTTTTACAAGTACTGCTTTAACTCTTAACGCTTCACCTGGAACTCAAACCGCATAAAGACCGACCCACCATTCGAAATCGACATGATACGGAGTGCTCCAGAATTCTTCATGCGCATACACACCGCGTAATCAAACACGATAAAAGGCACGGAGCCCTGCATGGACACGTGGATTGCATCTTGGGGCTCAAAGATAACCTCATTTCGGTACTGCTGGCCCTTGCTCAATGGATCCTTGACAACGAACTCTCCCAGGATCTTAAGGGTCTTACCCGGGGGTGCCCTATTTGTAATCACATCTCCCAAAATAAACGGCGACGACACTTGATCATCAAGAAGCGGGATCTCTCCTGCAATCACAACGATCGTATCGACTGGATTCCACATCAACCCAACGGATGGGTAATCCTGGGGGTATGTGTAAATGTACGGCGTATTACCCGAAATGCGGCCATACGGAAGATACGACGTCGAGACGACAGTTGGTGTGACCAGGGGCAGCGGGTTTGTAACGGTTAAACCCGCGTTCGAAACCTGCGGGAAATAACGCACATATGATGATGTTGTCTGTGTGCGTGGATCCGTATACAGAAGCTTTAGAGACGGCCAGTTCCCGAATAGCTGGTGGAAGTAGTCGTCGCATTCAACGTTGAACTTCTCATCAAAGCTCGCAAACGGGTGGCGCGCGACGACATAGGGAGGTGATGTCATATACCCAGTGCCCGTGATGCCCCACGAATCACGCGCTTGGTCGTTAAGCGCGCCGTTCATTACCTGTGTAAGAGTTGTAGCCGTTGTTACACTCTGGTCGTCTGGAAAGCCACTGTATCCATCATCGACGTTGGTGGCAGACGTTCCGCCGTAGCCATAGCTATCAAGATTAAGAACAAAGAGCTGCGTCGATGCGTTAAACGAGATAAACGGCGGAGCGGTTGCAATTGCTGGGACGTTGGGGTTTGCTGAGTCTGACCCATCAATGGCCATATTTTGAGATACAGCAGAACGAAGTGCCCAGTTTGTCCAGTCACCACCCTCGTTTGGCGGTGGCTCTGTACCAGATGTAGCTCCCGTGCATTCAAATAAATTTGACGTGTAGTTATCACCAGGGTAATACACAGGGTATGTTACAAGGTCGCCATTACGGTACGAAGCTCCCGGAACCCAGCTAGACAGGATTGACTGGCCGCAATCCTGCCACACGAGTGATGCTGAAGCCGGGAAACTTCCTTGATTCGCAGACAGTGCATAATACGCGCGCCCGGCAAAACAAACAGCGGCACCCTTGGAATACACTGCTGTTGATGACCATGTAAGATAAGCTCGGCAGTTTGCCGCACAGAATGTAATGAGCTGTTTCTGGAGGCACTGCTCATCAAGTGGGGTTGTCGATGCATCGTTATCAAACTCGTCAAACAACAGCCGCTGGAACGTAGGATTTATACACTGCTGAAGAAAGTGGCCATACGAGTAACAATCAAAATAGGTAGGAGATCTGCCCATCGTTCCAAGAACAACATCGTCGGTGGTTGGCATAGGGTAGATTAAAGCGGCCTGATCCTCTGGAATCCAACGAACGTTCTTATACGAAAAGAGGTTCATCGTTGCGCGGAATCCAAGCTGGAACGCGCGCGGTGCGTACACCACCGTCCCACCAGGCGGAATGGCAAATACGGTATTCGGCAAGAAACCGAGAAACTTACACGCCTGGAGAATTCCTTGTGTCGTTGGTGTCCATGTCACCGATACATTGTTCGTATAAGGAAGAGCCTTTCCGTACGTTCCAGGCAAGGAGAAGTCAAGATACACTGTCTGCGAAGTGCTCGCATTTGAAAATCCCAGAACTTGTGTCATGGCTGCGGTATTCACACCTGAAATGCTCACAGTGATTACACCTATATCAGAACTTCCACCGTTCGCATCGCTAGCAAACATATTCGTCAGGCGTGTCGCGAGATTCGTGGCGTGAATGTCTGGCCCCGACTTATACGCATACGCGCAATTCAAACAGCCTTTCAAACGGCGAACGGTTCCCACCGCCGGAAGAGTCGTCGACACATACCACGGAATAAACCCGTTCTGCGGCCACGATGCCGAATTCTGATCCATATACGGCGGCACGCCAGAGTAAATACCCTGCTCGTTACTAGTCGCTACGCTATACACAGGACCCGTCCATGTCATATTCAGACCAGGCTGTGCTGTCACTTCCCACATCTGCTTGCCACCCTCCGTCACGATCTTTGACGGCTTCGGGCAAAAAAGAGGAATGTTATTGGTCGTGATAGAACCACGCACTAGGGATACCGTATAATCCTTCGTGTCGCCGAGAAGAGGAGTGAGACGCGACTCGCGGAACTTTGCAAAACGACCATGCTCACCGTCGCTCGTAACACCCCTGTCCACGTCCGTTGTGACAAGAATGTTAGTATCATAGTGGATGGAGTCAAGCGTGCGAGTAATGAGACCTGATGAAATGGATTGGTCATACGTTGAGCTGCCCAGGTCACCCAATCCTCGGCCCCTCTTGGTGTGATGCATGATGACCGTACCCAGAAACTAGCAGGGTTCTGATTTGGTTCTGATTTCTTCTTGTCCCAGAAAGTGGTTCGAAGTGACCTATCTAATACAGCCAGCCGCTTAACTGCTCTTATAGGACACTTCGATCCATTTGTTCCGTGGCTCTCACGGGAAAATGCCCAAATCACTCCATACCCTTTCCGAATATGCCCTTGGTGAAGATGACCTTAGGAAACTCCTTGGCAACGTCCCTATCTATCGTTATCCCGAGCTTGAGACTCTATCAAGCCCCGACGAGCTGTTTAAAGGCCACGACGCGGCAATCATTCTCTTTTTGACGGAAGACCAGGATACGGGTCACTGGCTCGCCGTTCTTAACCAGCCTGACCATTATGAGGTTTTTGATAGCTTTGGTGTTGCAATCGATGGAAATCGCACATGGCTTAGCAAAGCAGAGCAGTTGGAGTTTAATGAAACCGCGCCCTTGCTACAACAGCTGCTTGCCAAGGGTAACAAGCCCGTCACACATAACACCACCAAACTTCAACAGGACGATTCGGACACGTGCGGGCGATGGGTTGCAGCGCGCATTCTGAACAGAGCGATGCCATTACCGCAATTCGTGTCGATGATGAAAGGTGGAGCCGGCAAGCCCGACGACGCCGTGACGCGGATGATTTATAGTTTATTGGGGAAGTAAGTGGCACACGTGGCCAACCGGGGTTGAGCGCTTAAATGGTCTATTTGAAAACAGACGCACTGTGTATTAGGCTCGCACTTCCTTCTCTAACAAACTTTCACACGTCGACCCACACGCTACACAATGAGCGAGACTTCGAGCGTCGCTGGGACTCGTGTGTCAATCCTGTCAGCTGCGTCTCTCGGTCTGCGTGCGCGTGCGTGGCTTTTTTCAGTGCGGACACACAGTGTCAACTACGACCCTCCTGCGATTACCGACGAATTGAAGGAACGCGTGACGTTTGCGTGCGGGCAGCTCGAGGCTCCGCCGTCGCCGCAGTTCGGTGCGCGCGCGCGCGCTGCGGATCCAACCGACGACGAATCCAGCGAGAGCAGCTCCGATAGCAGTGATAGCGATTCCAGCAGTTCTAGCAGTGCCACCAGTAAGAGCGATGGCGGGGATGAGGATCTTACGGTTAAACGCGCTATTCTGTTCAAGGGCTATATTGAGTTTACGGAGCAGGTGCGGCTCGGCGCCGTACGCCACTGGATTGGACAGGGAGGTGAGGATTTTCGACCCGCCTTTGTCAAGGATCGCGACCAGCATATTCGCGTGCGCACCAACTCGGAGACTCGTTTCCGCTCTAAGATTGACTTGATCGCGCGCCCGCACTGGCAGATCGGGAAAGGCGTGCGATCCGAGCAGGGCGCGCGCACCGACTTTGAGGCCATTCGTGAAATTCTCCGCGAGCATGGGCCTGAGGAGGGTATCCGGCAAGTCGCCGAGCGCTTTCCGGGGCAGTTTATCAGGTATCCCAGCGGTATCACGCAGTTAGCACAGGCAGTGGTGCCACGTGTGCGCGAGGATGCGGGCTTTGAGTTCCGGCCATGGCAGGCGGCCATTGCCAAGATTTGTAAGGGCAAGGCGCACCCTCGACACATCTATTGGATTGAAGATCCGAAGGGCGCAGCCGGCAAGAGCCGTTTGACCACCTATATGTGCCGCGAAATGAATGCAGTTGAGCTGGATGGCCGCCAATCCGACGCCGCCTTTTCTTACACGGGTCAGCCCATCGTGCTTTTCGACCTCGCGCGCGCCGTCGACCTGATTACGTTAAAGGATCTCTATATCGTGGGCGAGAAATTGAAGAACGGGCAGATCTATTCGTCTAAATACCAGTCGCGGCTAAAGGTGTTTGAGGTGCCACACGTCATCTACTTCTCCAACTCGCCGCCGCCCGTCGGCGTTTGGAGCGCGGACCGCCTGCAGCACATCCTGCTGTCGGAGCACGTCCCCTTCTCGGCCGGCAGCCTTGACATTGAGCCGGCGGAGCCCGAGGTTACGGGCGTTGACCTCTTCAAGCAGCTTTTGGATGAGGCGGAGGCGGCGCGGGGGAAGAAGCGCGAGCGGGAGGAGGACGAGTAGGATTGCAAATGGCGTATAAATTAAACTGGCGTTTAACCTTATACACGCTATTATCTTAAAGCCTTTGCATCTGCGCATAAATACTACTAACCTTCTCAGCTGCGCGCCGCGTGGTTGGGCTGTCCAGAATCTCGCCGACTGCCAACGGGTCTACCTTCGCATCCTCAATCTTAAACGCATCATACAGCCTCTTAAATTGAGCAGCTTTGGGCCCGTCCTTTCTCTCCTTGTACATATCCATGATGCCATGGGAGCTGCTGATATACCGGTCAAGGGCGGCATTTGCACGCGGCCACTTGGAGGGTGTATTGTAACTGACACCCTCAAACCGCTCAGGGTTGCTACCCGGACCACGACCCTTCAGTCCGTAGCTTTTATGCGCGCGCTTGAGCGCCTTCGGAGTCATACGGCGGGGCATTTTTAACACACGATATGACGACGTGGTGATGGCTTCAACCACTAACGGCGCATGTGCTTCTTTTTGCCGGAACCCTTGCGGGCTGCACGCTCTGCGTTAATCTTATCAAGCACCCGCTTCCATTCTGCATCTCTAGCCGCCTGCTCCTCCGGAGACTTTGCGTTTTCTTGGTGAGCGCGAATTGCCTTCTCAGTACGAATCGCGCGCTCTGCATTAATCTTATCAAGCACCCGCTTCCATTCTGCATCTCTAGCCGCTTGCTCTTCCGGGGACTTTGCGTTTTCCTGGTGAGCGCGGATTGCCTTCTCGGTATCCGTAGGACCGGACCCGCGCATAGAATAGCTTTTATGCTTGCGCTTGGATGGCGTCTTGTGGGTCATACGGGAGGGCATTTTAACGCACGCTGTACCGACGTGGTGTGTGCGGAGGCCGACCCGCGCCAATGCCCTTTGTACTGTGTTGATCTAAGAAGTATTTAATGCCCCCAACGATTGGACCCATCGAAAGGTTTATCGGGGACTTCTTCTCGCGGAGCTCGGCCGGTAAGGCCAGGAACGGCCGCGACAGATATCCAAGAACGTCGTTCTTCGCATAGACGCGCTGGTTTGCCGTTTCCTCCCGTCCCAACTGTAACGCACCGTTATACGACACGCCCTTGTAGATCAACTTACGAGAAATCATCAAGTCCAGAATTGCGGCGCCCAGCGAGTGCCCCGCGCCATAGAACACGTCGCCCGCGTACGTACTCGTTAACTGGTTTAGGATGGATAAGTCCTCCTGAAAGCGCGCAGACTGGTCAAGACGACCCAATGCGATTGCGCCATCCGCCACAATATCACGCGCATCCTTCGTTCCGCGAATTCCGACCAGAACAGTATTGTCCCGCTTCCACGCCTTGATCGTTGGGCTTGAGAACACCAAGTTCAACGAGTCACTGATTTCACTCTTAGGGTCGTTCGAATATGCCTCCTCAGATGCATCCTTGAACGCTTGACGGCTAGGCTCAAACGCCATTCAGTCATCACGCGGCAGGCGGAAGTGGGCCCTGACCAGACGACGGTGGGGGCGGTAAAGGACCAGGTGGAGCAGCTTGTGCGGCTGCGGCTTGCGCGGGCGCGACTCCCATCATTTGCAGCATAAGCGCGCGCGCCTGCGCGTACGCCCCTAGTCCACCAGCAGCTTGGTTCTGTGCGCTCGCCTCCACTTGAACCCGGTCCGCCCGTCCCTCCGCAGCCGCCCGGTCCTCTTCCAGTTGGCGGTTAAGAAGCGCGCGATCGCGTTCCGAATCCGCAATTCCATCCATTCCAGCCTGCACGAGCTGCCGTCCAAACGGTATAACCGCACGGTCAATCACCAAGCCTGCCGCGTCAAACGGCATCAGAGCAGCCTTCATCATTGCATCAAGTGCAACCCCACCCGGACTGTTGATGATCCCTTGGACACCCTGCTGTAAATGCGCCGCGCCCTCCCGTGCCGCTCTGACCTCTCCCGCCACGAATCGACCCGCTGCGCCCGCAGCTCGTGCTGCGCCCGCGGCAGCCGAGTCAAACACGCGATCCGCAGCTTGAACGCCCGCCACAATTCCTCCCAAACCCGCATTTACGGCACCAACTGCCATTCCAGGTGCAGCCATCACACCCCGCAGCGCGCCCATTGCCAGACCAGGGCCATGCTGGCGTCCCTGCTCTAGCGCCATATTAAACGCATCGCGTGCGCGCCTCGCGGCTTCGCGCGCAGCTGCCGAACCACCTGCATGCACCGCCTCTAACGCGCGATCCACTAAAGCATCGCGAGCCCGTGCGCCCTGGCGGTTTGCTCTGCGAAGAATCGATCGCTGCCGTGCGCGGTCGCGGCGCTCTAATGCCCTCTTTAACACATCTTCCCTCGTTAATGGCGCGCGAGGCTTTTTCGGGGGCATTTTAAGCACGATTCCTTATGACACACTTGTGACAGGGGAGCAATGTCTGACTCAAGTAAAGCACCACTTGCTCAGAAGTGGTTTGTGAATTCTCCATCCTCGCCAAGATTTCTTTCCACAGGGCCAGGTCTATCCTCGTCGAAATTTATCCCAAGTGGGTCAGGTGTTTCAACCTTCGCATCACCTACTGGTGATCCCACTGACCTCTATCGAACGACCTTTTTTTCAACGACGCCGCTAAGCGCCACAATCCCGCCTCAAGCCGCCTCTAAGAATATCATCACGGTCGCGACAGGTGGGGCAATTTCAACGCCACTAAGCGGACCCGGTGCTGGATACCGCTTTCACACCTTTACGTCATCTGGGACCTTTGCCATCACTTCAACTGCGCCTGTTCCGCTTACCTATTATGCCGTTGGAGGTGGAGGTGGTGGGGGGTTTTATATTGGCGGTGGCGGGGGTGGTGGACTTTGCCGTACTCAAAATGCTGTAACCGTCGAACCTAAATCATACCCGATTGTTATTGGTGCTGGTGGCATAGGCTCAACTGCTACGAGCGTTAAAGGGACGAACGGAGGAGATACGACATGTTTTGGACAGACTGCTACTGGTGGCGGTGGTGGTGGAACGGGCCAGTTTGGCTATCTTTCTGAAGTAGGAGCCGATGGAGGAAACGGAGGCGGTGCTGGTGGTGGCACATACTCTACTGTACCAGGAGGAAACGGTGCAAGTGGGGGTAAGGCTGGTGGTGCTGGAATTCTCGGTATTTCTAGCAATGGCGTGGCGGGTGGTGGAGGCGGCAGTGCATCGGTTGGTTTACCCGGAAATCCAACATCCGATGGAAACCGCGGATCTGGAGGCAACGGCGGAAATGGCATTTTGTTCTCTCTTCTTAATGTTACATACGGAGGTGGCGGCGGAGGTGGAGCTGGTTCTACTATTCTCACAGCTACACCTTATCGGGAATCTCTGGGTGGGCAAGGAGGCACAGGTGGCGGAGGTGCTGGTGGAAATGGCAGCTATTACGGAGAAGGATTTGTTGCGGCAAACACCGGAGGAAATGCAACAACATATGGCGGTGGAGGTGGTGGCGGAGGTGATGACGGAATTACTATTACGAACGGAAGAGGCGGAAATGGGTTTGCTGGTATTGTTATCGTGGCTTACCCTTACACACTGCCAGCAACGGGCGGAACGATTACCACGGCCAATGGGTTCAATACGCATACGTTTACGGCGGCGCTAACTGAGAACTTTGCTGATTATGCGATTACAGATTTTGCATTTAATCCAGCATGGAATGGCTGGATTTGGGCTACTACCGGTGGTATTGTGAAAGAAGGAGGAGGGACATTTAGATCGGCTATAAGTGGTCGCCCATTGTCTGGTTACTATGGATGGCTTCAATCTTTTTCTCCTCCATATGTAGCAACAATGACGTCTATTTCACTTAACATACCTGTTGGTCGGACAATGGTTCTTAATTTTAAATATTCGTTTGGTATTGATTATGCTGTTCCTCAACTACTAAAAGTTTCTTATGGCGGTGTTGACCTTTTTTCTACATCTACAATTACGTCAACAACTTTGTGGTACAAAGCAAGCATTTCATTTACAACAACTACGAGCAGTGGGCAGTTTATGTTTACATGCGGCGACGGAGTTTTTGGTGGTAATGTTAACTTGTTTATTGGTGATATTGAACTTTCTGAGAACTTCACCGTCCTACCATCCAGCGGTGGCATTTCGGGACTATCCGCACTCGTCGTGGGTGGCGGCGGCGGTGGTGGAAATGCTTATAGTTGCGGAGGAGGAGGTGCCGGTGCAGCTTATCTATCACAACTTTCGGTTTCTAGTTCAGCTTATCCAGTTATCGTTGGGTCCGGCGGATTTTCAAATAGCGATGGAGGATCAAGTTCGTTTTCAAGTGTAATTGCAATCGGGGGCGGCGGGGGATCTTACGGTATAGCTAGAAATGGGGGATGTGGAGGAGGTGGTGGGTCTTATTCGAACGGAGCAGGGGGGGTTGGGTCAGTTGGATTTAATGGTGGCGCGGGATCAAACTCTTTTGGGGCGAGAGGCGGTGGAGGAGGTGGTATGGGTGCTATTGGAGGAACTGGGGCTTACTTATTTGGCGGAGATGGAAAAACGTTTATAGTTGGTGGCGTCTCCTACCTTGTTGCAGGTGGTGGAGGAGGTGGGTCTTATGGAGATCGTGGATTAGGGCAGGCGGGTGGTGGCACTGGAGGCGGCGCAGCAGGTAACGCGACTTCAGCAACAGCAAATTCCGGCAGCGGCGGAGGCGGCGATGGCCCAAACGGCGCTGGTGGAGGCACTGGCGGCTCAGGCATTGTCGTCATTTCCTACCCGGCTGCGCAAACGCCACCTCCTCCGCCGTCAGCTTTCTAGTGTTGTAACTTAAGATTGCACAGAATTCGCTTTCACAATCCCATCGCGTAGCGACACTGCTTCGACACACGCGGGTAGAAACTTATCCTTAAAGAATGCTGACGAGGCTGACACGATGCGGCTCGCGTATGAAGGCACAAATGGCACATGTGTCACGAAGAACTGGTGTGCCTGCCATACCACGAACCACGAACGAATGCAAGCGGTGTCCGGGTAGCATTCCTTTAGAATGTGAAGACTGCCCTGGATTTGCGGCATGTACTGCCTGGGAATGTTCAACTCATTTTTGTTGGCGTAAGGATGACCCGGGCCGGACCGTTGATAAGCTGGGCATTTGTATTCCACTAATGCGACTTCCTTCTCGTCAGGAGACCAAAGTAAGGCGTCAGGCGAGAATCCGAGATATGGAATAGACCCGCGCTTGTGTGCACTGTGCGTTAGCTTAGACCCATCGCTAAAGTAGACGTCTTCACCCTTGAGCTCGCTGGTGGCGTTGAGCTGCTCGCAAAGGAATTGCACGAACGCCTCCTCGGCGTGCTTCTCGTGCTGCGCGCCCCACTCCGTAAACACATTACCGGTAAAGGCGTTTTGCTTCGGATACGTCTTGCTGGTTAGCAGTTTAGCTTGGCTGAAGGTCGGGTTCTCGTTGCTCGCGCTCGCGAACTGAGACGCGGTCACCGCGAAGCGCCGCGCCGCGTGCCACTCCTCGCTGCGCTGCGGGCCACCCTCGGCACTCATGTCGAGCGCAGGCTTGGCAACCTTATCATAGATGACCTCCGGTGTCACCTCGATCGGCAGTGTCGAGCGAAAGCGTAAGAACGTCTCGTCGTCCTCTTCCCATGGCATTCCGCGCGTGCGCTGCTCGCTCGGTTGAGGCAAGTCGATGAGCTCGTAGGCGGAATGCGCAATCGGAGTCGCCATGGCGGGAGACGTCTCTAAGGGCGCTAAGCCAAACTTTGATTCGCTTGTAACGGAATTCGCGAGGGTAATGAGACGCATCGTTGGCAGTGCACGAGTCCCACGCGTGCGCACCGCCTTCGTTGCTAGACACTTCCCTGGCATTTTATAGTCGGCGGTGTCGACTGACGCGAGGTCACTCGTCGAACTCGAAAGGCGCCTCCGGGCCGATTTTGCTCGTGCGCTGCAGCTCGGCGCGGTCAATCACCGCCGCGCGCTCCATGCGGTTCTGGAAGGCGCGCTGCTCCTCGGCCGCCGAGCCGCCTGCGCCCTGGCCAGCGCCCGCGGCGAGCGAAGCCGAGCGCGAGAAGAAGGCCGGAACCTTGCGCGGCGCCCCCGCCGCCACCAGCTTCTCCATGGTGATCTGCTGCAGCTCGCGCGCCTTCTCCAGGTCCGCGCGCACCGTCACCATAAACGCCTTCTGGCCCTCCGTCTCCTCCGACTCATCCTCGTCGGACATGGCCGCGCCAGTGCGCATGCGCTTGTGGTCGTGCATCGGCATGGGCGAAGGGTCCGCCGCCTTGGCGTTGGTCACGCTCGTCATGGCCGTGCCGGAGTCGTCGAAGGCCTGGATGTCGTCGTAGAGCGCAAAGCCCTCCGGCGCCGCCGCCGACGAGGCCGCAGGCGCCTCGCTATCCTCGTTCTGGTACTCGAGCACGATAGTGTCCGCCACGAGCGCCAGCGAGGCGCCGCCGCCCGGCGCGAGCGCCCAGTAGGCCGGGCGCAGCGTCAGGTAGCGCATCACGGTCGACTCCGGTCGGATCTCGCCCGGGCCAACATACCGCACGCGCTGCGCGCCCACCGGCACAATGCCCTTCACCGGCAGCGTCGAGCGGATGATGGGCGTGAAGGCGCCGGCGTTGCTCGTGTAGCCGTCCACGAGCTGGAAGCACGAAGCGCCCTGCGGCAGCGGTGACGTGCGGCCTACCCACTCCACGCCCGACACGTAGCGGCCGTTGGAGCCGTCCTTCACGACGAGCTCCGCGATCTCGCCCACGCGGCCGTTGATGCGCACCGTGATGAAGGCGTCGTACTGCGGCTCGCCCTCCGGCGTGCACGGCGCGAGGTTCTTGTATTTGAGCGCGATGGCCGAGTTGTCGCGGCCGATGTAGTCCGCGTCGGCCTGGCTGAAAAGCTTGGCGCGGTGTGTGATGAGGAAGGACTTGAAGAAGGTGTCGAGCTTCGACAGCGACTCCCAGATAGGCTTGTTGATCTGGATACGCGTGGTAAGCTTGCCGCGGCCCTTGCCCACGCACTCCGCCACCGTGAAGCACTCGTACGGCGTGCGCACGCTCTTGATGGCGAGCGGCTTGTCGGAGGCCGAAAGGAATTTGAAGGTCGAGCCGCGCGTAACCATGTCGACGTAGCCGAGCTTCTCGTCCTTGGCCGGCGCCTTGATGCTGATGAAGCGCGACCAGTCGGCCGGCATGGGTATCACGGTCAGCTGCGACATTTTTTTCTGGTACAGGTGGCACACGTGGACCGGCCGGAAAATTCGAGGAAAGTCAAGGAAGAGGCTTTTGGAGTTGTGATTTAAAATGAGAGCTCAAATTACTTAGCGTCGGCTTAAGGCGGGGTCGGGAACTTATAGGCTGTCCACACGTTATACCTTTGACTCGGCCTCGCCAGAAGCGGGGTCGGGGGGTGCTCGGATGGACAGGCCTGCCGCATGTAACACCTGTGCCGGAGACTCGTGGGCTTGAATCGCCTTCGCCACGTCCGTTGGTGTCGTCTCCTCAATGTCTAGCGACGTTACGCAAGACTTGCCACAGCACACCGTTCGCACTCGATGATGGTTTGCAGCATTACATGCCGGGTAAACAAACTTAACAAAGATCATTGCCACAACAGAAAAGGCAACCCCGATCCCACCACCAGTCAATACTGTGCTTGGATCGGACATTCGTGGAGAGAAAATGCCTTACGCCTTGCGGAAGGCGCCGCGGCAAGATAAGTACTGGGTCATCACCAAAGCCACCGGTAAGCACCACAGTATGATGCCCCTGCCTAGGGCAGATGCTGAGGCTCAAATGCGTGCCATCTATGCTAGCGAAGGTCGAGAGATGCAAGGAGGCGCACGTTCAACGGTCGCCGCAATTTCAGGCGCGCTTATGAGCCCCACGAATACGATGAACGAATTCAAGGAGTTCTTTGTTGATATTGCGGGTATCTGGAACGGCGGAAATGTTGCCGAGGGATTGCGGACCCATGGAAAGAAGGCATTCTCTACGCTTATTAAGTATTTACCGTTAGCCGGTGCTCCTGGGTTTGCCGCAGCATCCGCTCTTGAGAAGTTGAAGATTGACGCGATCATCAACCTCCTTGCCACGCTCATTGATCTTATTACCGGCAAGGCATCGCTCGAACAACTGTTTAACGCACTCAAAGAATTCATCGGTAATATTTTCGACATGTTGAAGGATCTCGCGCTTGCTATTTTCCCGGCGATTGGTGAAGCAATCAAAGGCGGACTGCAAGGATTGGTTGACACGATTAACGGCCCGGCAAAGCACGCACAGGAACTTAAGCTAACGGCAGAACGCCAGAAACTCGTAGATGAGGAAAAGAGAGTGCGGGATTTGCGAGTATCCGCAGAGGCGGCCGACCTTGCAGCAATTGACACCGCCATGACGAAACTCCTTACTGCAAAGATTGTCACCGTTGGCGGAGTTCAGTACCTTCCCTTTCCTGTTCAACCCACGCGTCAGGAAAACACACTTCCAAGTTCTGGTAATAGTAAGTACGGCGCATGGGATCCCCGAAAGGACACGTCACTACTTTCAAATGTTATTCTTTTATCCGTTGGACCGTCAGACGAGGATATTCCGCCCCTTTCAGCTACAACGGCCGATGAGCTCAGAACGCTCGAGTCGCAGAAACTTCAAACACGCATGTCTATTGTACAGTGGGAGCGCATGGGTCCTGAGGAACGCCAGGCTGCCGTTAAGGCTCGCGCGGAATGGGATGCTATGGATGAAGGTGACCAGCAGGCTGCACTTGACGATGGCATGACTGAACCACCTGCTATGCCTGCGGGTGCAACTGACGCACCGGAGAGTTCTGGTCAGAAAGCAAGCGAACCTCCTGGCTATGACCCCCTTGGACTTCGTCTCCTTGATGCTGAGAACGATCCTAACGGAAAGAACGTTCCGTCAAGCACCAACGGTTGGCTGTTTACTCGGGCAAAATACGATGAGTTTGTCAGCAAGCTCCGACCAAATGTCAAGATTGTCTCGGCAGATGACCTTGCAGCGCTTGAAGATGATGCCCAGTTTAGGTCTGAGAACGGTGGTAAGAGTCGCCAGGATGTGAAGAACGACACGGCTCAGGCGTACTACAATAAGTATAACGACGTTAAGCCGCCGCAAGGCGAAGCCGAACTTGCCTCGTTTGCTGCGTGGTTACAGAGCCAGGGAATCCCTGATAACACGTTGAATTACTCGTGGGAGAATTATAAGTCATGGCGAGAGTCGCTTGGCCCCGTGGCTGTCGCACAACCAGCCCCCGAACCCGTTTCAACGGCTTTATCACCAGCGGATCAGGCTACCTTTACCAAATGGCTTCAAGAGCATCCGGAATATGATGGATACGGAAACGACTACGCGGTTTCAGTTTGGAAGACTATGGAAGGCAGCGGCAAACTGTCGGGAGGGTCTATGCTTATTGAGCACGCCGTGAGGCACCATCCGCATAAGCGCATGCGCGAGAACTACGATCCCCGCTTCTTCATGTGAAACTCTAATCGTTAAGCATCTCCATCTTTGTGAAGTCCGCGTCCGTCACCTCCGCGCACGCCCGTCCAACTGCGTTCATGAGATCAAAGTTGATTCGCGGAATGTTCTGGAAGTCAGACCGCTCCTCGCCGCTCTCGAAGCGCGGCTTGAAGTCAATCCACGAGCGGCACGTGTAAGGCGGTTTGCTGTTTGACTTTGTCAGAATCACGCCAAACATAATTACCATCGGTGCCTTCCCCTCCATGTCGTCGCTGAGCTTCTCCGTGAACTTGACAAAGTGCGCGAGGTCGTTGATGTCAAGATTCTCACAGTTGCTGGAACTAAGAATGCTGGTGCTCACGCCCATCGACACGTCACGGAACCCATGCCACTCGCCAAACTGCCTTGTCGCCTCCTTTGCCGTCGTCACGAGATACTGCACGCCGCTCACGAGAAGCAGACGCATCTCCCGCATGTCCTCCGAGCTCAGGAGGGTGTGAGGCATTGTGGCGATTGTAGGCTGAGTGTGGATTGATGTGACCGGAAGATTAACACACTTAAAGAAATTTGCTTCAGCTTCAAGATATGCTTCGTAGAAGGCAATCACGAAACGGTCCTTACCATTAAGACGGCGGTACGGCAGCATGCCGCGTGCGCATGAACGCAAGCAAGGCTTGAAGGGCGTCGATATGTCCGTTACGCAACGCCTCGTATTCTAACGCCTTGTCGTTATCACCACGTGCAAAATATATATCACGCTTGATACGCACTTTCTCAATCTCGTCGTGCAGATCAAGCATGTAAGCTAGAGACGACTCATCAAAAAGCTCGCGTCGGTGAGACGGGTGTCTTGGCTCGGCAAACGTAACCCTCCGCATTTTTTATGGAATGGACGAGAACGAGGCCGCGTGCCGAACTGCGCTACGGATACGCGACCCCGGTATGGAGTTTTTTCAGATGGCTGAAGAGTGTGATAGGGCTGGCACCTTTGACACAGCTATTGCGAACTTGCGTAACATGCTTGTGGAGTCGGCCAAGCGCAATGACGCTAAGTCCTGCAACCTTTATACGCGCGCCTTCATCGCATTCTTAGTGTACAAGGAAGGTCACTACGCCGTGCGGCCCGCCGCGCTCCCCGCCGCCGCATTTGATCCGCCAGCTGGGTAGTTAGAGTCGGAGTGGTGGTAGTTGAAATCGCTAGGGCCAGGCGACTCGAGCGCAGGCATGTCGTCTAGCGCACCAGACTTCTTGGCCACTTCGCTCGAGCGCCACAGCGCCGGCGGATCCGGAATCTCCACCTCAAAATCCGTGAAGCCCGCGCCCTTGAAGTCGCGCATGTTCTGCCACGCGTGGTAGACCGTGCTCAGCGACTTGAGCTCGCTGAACAGCCACAGCGGTGCCATGCAGAAGCCGGTCTCGGTGCGCCAGTACTCCCAGCCTGCCTTCTCGAAGAGCCCGCCGATCTCCACGTGGAGGTCCAGCGACGCCGAGAGAACGCGCGACAGCGTCTGCGGCGCGAACTCGAAGCGCAACTGCCACGGAACGAGGCGCGTGGGGATGTTCTTGTCCGTTAGCTGTGCCAGGTTCTGGTAGGCTGCCACGTGCTGAAACGTATTCCACGGAATCGAGTCGTCAAAGTCCGCCGGAACGTCCAGCGTAAACATCTTGAAGAAGTCCGTTGAGTTCATGATCGAGGAGATAAAGGCCGTGTTTGTCGCCTGGGGAAGGATGTGCTTGATCCAGAGCGTGCGCACCGCGTCGCCCCGCTTCGCCGCATGCATGGTAGCGATGCGGTTAATGCCAGACGTGACACCGGCAAAGTCATTCGGGTTCGCGATCGTCAGGTACGGAGCCGACATTGTAGACTGACGCACGGGTGACGGTGGTACAAAAGGACGTCTTATGCGGTTTTTGGCTTATCCTCCCTAGACTTGATCTCGTCCTCAACGTCCGATGAGAGGTTGGAAACCGGGGTTGGAGCGGATGCAGCTGACACGTGCTTCATAGTTCCATGAATAACGTCTTCAACCACCTCGGCCACATCACCCGTCAGGTCAATCAAGTCTGCCGTAATCTCCTTACGATGCCCGATACAGTATAAGATCGTGCGCTCCATGCACTTCGTGACAAGCGGGCCGACCACAGGTAGCATGCGTACGGCGAGAAGAATCATTCCCCACGTAAGAACAAACCCAATACACGCCTGCTGAAACTTATGCGACTCATGCGCTACCCACTTAAACGGACTCAGAAAGAAAGTCGGCGCCGGCGTCGGGCTAGGCGCAGTGTTAAAGAACATAAAGAACTCATCCATATTAGAAGCACCAGTAGACACGGTAAGCCTACGTTGGTCAAACGTCGACAGAAATGCTCAAGATTGGCGAGTTTAATAAGAATGACACAACGTGGCAACCCATTGCGATTCTGCATTCAAGGACGAGTCCCAGGGATGGCCTTACCCTGATGATTGACTCGACTAAGCGCTCCATTACCCCGACGCGCGACCTTGTTCTACCCCAGGGTGAGTTTCTTGCTCTTGAGCCGACCAACCTCGAGAAGGGCCGTGACGTGATTATGGTGGGTGGTAAGTCTGGCAGTGGTAAGAGCCATACCGCCAAGAACTTCGCGATTCGTTATCACGAGCTGTGGCCTAAGCGCATCATCCGACTGCTTAGCTTTCTCAAGGAAGATGAGACCATCGACGCCCTTCCGTTCATTGAGCGTGTAACGCCTACCAAGCTTCACGACGATGAAAAGGCTACAACGCTCAAGACGTATGAGAACTCCCTCACGATTTTCGACGACATCGAAGGCTTCCAGCACGATGACCCGGATACCCACTCCTTGCTCCAGCAAATTATTGACATGATTGCCACGACCGGTCGCCACACCTCATCTTCTTTGCTAGTCGCGTCCCACCTCTTAACGGATTATAAAAGGTGAGTTTTGAGAGAGAGAAAGAGAGTGTCGATATCCATGACGAAAAAAAGTTAACCTGACAAAAACGAGCTCAAAAATAACTTACCAAAAAAGTGGATCGAAGTGACCTATAGTATACAGCTAGGCGGTCTGGCTGTACTTATATGTCACTTCGAACCACTTTTTTGGGTAAGTTATTTTTGAACTTGACTTTTGACGTAATCTCACACCACACTTTTTTCGTCACCTCAATCCCCCGACCCGCAGGACTCGTCTCTTTTTGGGGGAGGCGCAGAAGTTCGTTCTCTTTCCGAACGGGTGCTCCATGAAGCAAATGACGAACCTACTGGGTCTTTACGGCGGGTGTGATACGGATGAGCTTAAACGCATTCGCAAGCTTCCTAGTCGCTGGGTCTGTTTGAGTACAACCTTTCCGTCACTAGTAATCTACGAGGGCGGCTGCTATCTCCTCCACGACGACAAGGATCCTTCAAAGCTCGTCCCTGCCAAGCGGCAGCGCACGGAGGTCACCAGTGGCGAGGGCACAGATGAGAAGGACGACAAGTCCGAAGAGGAGGATACCGGCTATTAGGCTATGTGTGCAGAGTGTATTACCCGTTTCTAGCGCGTCCGCCGCATCACTCGCCAGCCATGGGCGCCGTCTGCGTAGCGGGATCGGTCGGAGCCTCCGTCTCAACGACAACGAGCGAATCCTTGGCGGAATCAGCCTCAGAACCGGCCTTGCTGCCCTTGACACGCTGGCGGCTCGCGCGCGCGTACTCGCGCTCCCGGCGACGGCGCTCATCGCAGCGCTCGCACGGCTTGGGCTTGCGGGCACGGGTAGACTTGGGCTTCTCGAGCTTCTCCTCCTCGACGGGCGGGAGCATACCCACGGCAAACTCGGCAGCCGGCTCGACAGCCGGCACAGAGTCGACGGGCTGGGTCGCGTCGATCGACACGGGCTGATCGGGAACCACCTTGGCAACAGGTGTCTTCTTGACGCGCGGCATTGTGACTTTGGTTAAAAAGAATAGGAAACTTAAGTTTTGAACAAAGTCTACCACGCTTTACAGCTCCAATACATAGACTGCAGACTTTTTTGACTTACCTGGGGTCCTAAAAGGCTTATCTAACTTCATTTATAACGATTACAGTCTACAGTATGGCTAAGCTTGTTGGACGTGGAACTAGTAATCTACCAACTGGGTTAGAGCTAGTTCATAAGACACCAAGCCTTGGTTTAACACGCGGCTTAGATGACGACATCGTGTTGTACTGTAGTCGCGTCGGTGATAACGTCTTTCCGGTTAAAGGCGATCACCTCTTTTTCTTCAAGACAAAGCATCCACTGCGTATGTTTCGATGGGGAAGTGACGATAAAACAGACACTGGGTTCAATACTGGGGACATGAGCGAATTTGTAGACATGATTAAGAGTAGCATACAAAAAGGCTTCATTACGGAATACCTTGCAACTGCATTGCTTCATCTACTAGACACGGAGGATGAACAGGCATTTGGCAGAAAGGGGAAGTGGGTGCTCCATCATTATTACGATAGTAAGTTTGCTGAGTATGCAAAAGAGGTCTTGTTGAAAAACGGATACCACGGATGGGTGAGGGATTTCAAGGGATTGACTGAGTATTTATTTTTACTACCCAAGTCGGACTTAGAGCCAATAGAGCCTCCTATGAGTGGAAAGGGTCAACCAGAACACATGTCGCGCGGCGATGAGTACCACAAGGGTTGCAACCGCCTGTATTAACGGGCAAAAAAATTGCCACCACCCCAGTTTACCGTACCTTTTTGCCACTCGCGCAGGGCTCATGAGAGGGTAGAAGGGTGATCAGTCCTTTAGCCATCATGCGATAACGCTAGCGCAGCTCGAAGGCCTTTGGGTGGAGGCAACCATCAGAACCTGATGCCTAACTCTTAGAGGCGGATATCCTTGCAAAGGCAGGGCGAGACCTGGCAGAACTCGGGGATAGGCTCAGACCCTTGTGAGGTCTTAAACCGCTAAGATGCTATCAAATTCCAATTTTCAGTATCCCAAGTACCACGCTCGGGAGCTCCTATTCACACTAAAGTCGATTTGGTATATGTACGTGTAGCAATGAGCCAACGACGTCTGCCGACGACTGCCAAGTGGTGGTGGGTGCGCTGGCTGGTACCGGGAGTCTTAGGCGTGCCTAACCCGCGCGCGCGCCACGCTTGCGTTCGCACTAACTTCATGTACGGCAAAAGGCTTCAATCGGATAGCTGGCTCGCGCGCCCCTACGCGCGCGGCGGCGCGCCCGTTACGTAGAGTGGCAAAAAAAAGAAATGTTGACCACAGCGGGATTCGAACCCGCAGTCTTTACATTAAGAGTGTAACGCATTAACCAGTTTTGCTACGCGGCCTGATATCCTGAGCTACTTGCTCGGATAAAAGTCCTCCAGTCGATTTGGTATAAGTAACGACAACTCGCGACGAGCGTCCGTCGGCTGGGCAGCCAGGCAGCCGGGCAAAAAAAATATTTGTTGACCACAGCGGGATTCGAACCCGCAGTCTTTACATTAAGAGTGTAACGCATTAACCAGTTTTGCTACGCGGCCTTTGGTCACAGTAGGACTCGAACCTACATTCTCCTGAATGGGCAGCCAGGTGCGTTACCATTACGCCATGCGACCTACTGAGCTACTCGCTCAGATAAAAGTCCTCCATTCGATTCGGTATAAGTAACGCAACGCCGTCGGCCAGGGAAAAAAGAAGCGCGCTACGCGTAAGCGCAAGTAACACGTACTTATACCGGATCGACCGTATGTGTATCAGGACGAGCAGTAGCACAGTGATTTAACTCCTATGGTAGTTAAGGGTGTAGGCGCGTAAGCATGTGTCCTTAGAAAGTAAGACGCGTAAAGCCTCCATCCCTTTGGCCTGAGAAACCAAAGGGCGAGGACCGCTAAGGATGCCGCTACTTACGCGTCTACTGTCTTAACTATCATAGGAGGTGGGGCAAAAAAAAAGTTTCGCAGCCTCTAACCTCGTAACCCTCCTTTCTACCGTCTTCAGTTTGAGTAAGTAAAATGTCGCACATCGTTCCCACTCAACTCGTGGCGCCCCACGCGCCGGCCGACCCGGCCTTCCAAGTTCCACCCATGCCGGCCGGCTACTCGCCGCCGCGCGGCCTCGGAGGCTCTCCGGCGCGCCCGCCCCCTACGGAGGTGCTCATGCCTGGAAGCCTCAAGCGCGGCGAGAAGGGCGAGGTGTGGCACGTAGTCTCGGTCGAGACGCAGGGCAAGGTCATCGGCCCTATCCTGGAGGCCAAGATCAAGCCCCTGGTAGACTCGGTCGACGACCTGAGCGCGGCCTTCGACACGACGGCCGGCGAGGTTGACAAGCTGAAGGACGAGTTCAAGCTCTTCATCAACCACTTCAAGCACATGAGCAAGGATGTCATCAACATCGACCAGATGCTTACCTCGCGCCTGGTCAAGAAGGACGACGAGATCGACACGCTCAAGGAGCAGCTGAGCGACCTGACGGCCGACCTGGCCGCGGCGACCGAGAAGAGCCGCAGCGAGTGCGAGAAGGCCTACAAGCAGGGTAAGGATGAGTCTATCATCGTGGCCATGGCGGAGGCCAAGAAGAACGACGCCAAGGCACGCGCCAACCTGACCGAGCAGATCAAGAACCTGCACACGAAGGTCTACGACAAGGACTTCGAGATCAAGACGCTGAAGGCCGAGATCGAGAAGCGCAAGGACGGCGGCCCGCCGACGCGCCTGGGTAAGGTTCTAGCGAAGGACCACTCCTACACGATCAAGGACGACGAGAAGGACCCGGACTACCAGCCCGGTCAGGGCGTCAAGCGGCGCCGCTCGACGGGCGGCCAGGTGCCTCCTCCCTTCTACGGCTCAAGCTCGTCTTCAAGCTCATCAAGCTCCTCCTCTTCAAGCGCGGCGGCGGCGGGCGGCGGGGCGGAGGAGGAGGACGAGATCGAGGACGACGAGGAAGTGGAGGACATCGGCGCGATGCTGAGCGCGGCGGCCAAGAAGGCCGAGAGGCAGTAGGGTCTACAAGGAGGTTATAAGGGTGCTCGTGGTGGATTGAACACTCTAAATCTTAGGCTTCCTCTTCGCGCGAATAGCCGCCATGTGATCCCTCGCCTCTTGCGATCCCTTAGGAAACCGCGCGCGCTTCTTACCCGCCCCCTTCACAGATCCTTCCGACTCGGAATCCGAGCAAGACTCAATTGAAGGCTTTCCACAGCCATTCATCTGGCCCTTCATGCCGCCCTTGATGTTATACTTATCGTCAATCTCAGCCATCATGGCGCGGATCTTCTTAGACTCCGGGTTATCACCGCGCATGTGGCTCTTAAACCACGTCTGCATCTTAGGATTGGAAAAGCTTCCATCGTCCTCATTGAAGTCGGACTTGTCGACCTTATCACCGGTGCTCTGCTCGTAAAGCTCAGCGAGGCGTGCCATGTTATGAACGTTGGGCTTACCCTTGCCACGACCAGAGCGCCCCTCCTTTGCAATTCTGGCTGCAATAGCCGCACGCTCCTCAGGGGTTTTCTCCGCGACACGCGCCGAGCGCCTCTGTCCAACAACAACATTATCGCCGGGCGCAGCAGCAGCAGCGGCTGCAGCAACGGGCAATCCTGCATTACGAGAGGCGGCAGCTTCCGCTGCAATACGCGCTACCTCTGCCTGCGCCTCTGGCGAGCTTGCCGAGGTCGCCGGGTAGGAGCCAGGGGGTAGAGTCGCAGCCTCTGCCATAGGGCGCGCGCGTGCCGGCGGCATGGGTGCCTCCGCTGCCGCCGCCTGCTGCCTCCTTCTGTACCTAGTAGCGTCCGCCTCCATATTTCCCAGGTATTGATTAGCATTAAGAATATCCATGCCTACTCCACCAAGAAAGCCACCAACATCCACAGCAACATCCCTCGCAAGACCGAGTCCACCCAGAATGCCGGTGCCAAGATATCCTGAAACCGTACGAGCGACTTGCAGACCACGAGCAAGACCACTGCGCTGGTCACCCGCCCTGCTGATAGCGAGAAGCTGGGCACGCACAGGGTCAGGTGCAGGAGCCTCAAGCTCCTGGGCGTACTCATCAACGTCCTCCTCATCGTCATCGCCTGGGGCTTGATCCGTGCCGGGACGAAGAGGCTGGCTAGGCTGGGCTGAGACGTGTTCGCCGACCTTAGCACCCGGGCGTCCATGGGCCTGATCTTGCTCAAGCTCGCCTCCCATATCATGATTTAGCATGAGCTCGTACAATTTAATGACCGACTCGGGCGGCATCTCGTCTTTGCTGATCTTATCGGCCAGTACATCCATAAGAGAGGAACGAGCAAGCTCCCATTGCTCGCGCGACACACCACCCGCTTCATCGTTACGATAATTTCCAAAATTGTCCATATTCTTAAGAAAGAAGTCACCCGCTGCGCCGTCCCATTCCGACTCAAGGTAGTCTTGGATCTCGGCGTGAACAGCGCCGCGAACCCGTGGAACGGCACCGTAATAATCTGCAGTAACGCGCTGGCGATTTCCAATAAACGCTGCAGCGTCGTAGCTCATGCCAGCAACTGCACGAGTCTCAGCGGTCTGAGCGGCGGCGGCTGCTGCATCGTCCGCGCCAACCGCCGCTCCCTCTGGTCCGCCAGCACCACCGGCTCCCTCCTCTGCGGCTGCCTCAGCGGCGGCTTGCTGGCGGATTTCCGCACGCGCGGCGGGAGGCGCCTGTCCAGCAGCTTCACCCTGCGCAGCTCCTTGAGCAGCGCCTGCGGCCAGTGCGGCCATTCCACCCGCAGGTGCCGGTGGCACCCCTGGAGGCGGGGGTCCAGGAGGGCCAGCTGGGGGCTGTCCACCCGGCGGCGGAGGGGGACCACCTGGCGGTGGAGGGGCGCCACCCGGCGGTGGAGGGGGTCCACCCGGAGGTGGAGGGGGTCCACCCGGTCCACCACCTGGCGGTTGAGGCCCCCCTGGAACGGCGACACCACCAAGCGCCTGCGCAACGGCGGGCACGGCCGGTGCTGGGACTAAGGTTGAAATGGGAGCCTTCGGTTCAGGAAGCGTAATAAGCTCGCCCATGTAAGGCTGAATTTCAGGAGCTGCATCCATCTGCTGTTTATACTTATTGGCAATTCCGGACTGAATGGCGATATACTTCTCATACGAATCGTTACCCTCGCCCTCACCCCAGTTATACATGTCAAGAACGCCACGCTCACCACGCATCTCGTCAGCAGTCGGCGGCGGCGCATGCGTCTCGGTTTGGGTGACAACGCGCTCATCACCGAGATAAAACTTTGTCATGACCTCTGTCGGCCTACGGCGGCCTTGCTGGATGGCATTTGCTTGCTCTACGAGCGCGTGGATACGTTGAGAAGGGTTAAAAATCCGAGCCTCCTCGCGCATCAACACTGCCTCATCCGCGAGCCTCCGCTGTGCAACTCTAAATCTACGTAGGTCTTCATGGAGGTCCATTTAAGCTTCGTGTAGCGTGAGGGTTACTGTTTTGGTATTTACCGGCGCGAACGGCGGTGCTTGCGCTTGCCGTAGCCAAGCTTTCCGGCAACATCGGCGCCCAGATTCGCATACTTGGCGGCCGTCTTGGCATAAGGGTGGTCGATCATACCAGCATACTTGCCGATCGTGCCCAGATACTTGCTGGAGTCCTTGACATTGAAGCTAGGGAACGCGCCACCGCGGCGGTGCTTCTTCTTGGAGCCACCAATCGCACGCTGCGGGTGGGAACGAGAGGGTATTAGATAAAGTCAAAATGGTGAACGAAGTGTGAATACACACCATCATTTAAGCAGCGCCAGTAAGATCAATAACACCCCTACCAGGAACAGGGACGAGCGCGGGTGCTGCCGGGGCAAGCGCTGCAGCGGCTGCAGCACGAGCCGCCTCCTCTGGCCGATAGACTAAGTTGCCCTTCTCGTCCTTGACAAAGTTAGACTTTGCCTTCACCAGATCCTTCTTCTTGATAACCCCATCCATGGTAAGCCGAAGGCCAGGCTGTGCCTCCTTCAGTTTCTCGCCGCGGGACTTGTTCTGAAGTGTCTTAACACCACGAACTGCCTGGGCTGCCTTATAAGCAGCAACGCGCGTCTCAGACGGCGTAAGACTGGGAAGCAAGCGCTCAACCGCCATCTCCTCCCTACGCGTGGACTTTAGGTAGCGCTGCACGCGATGCTGGTTAAGCGCCCTCGCGTTCTGGACAAACTTATAGCTAGCTGTACCGCCATAATATCCAGGAACCGAGTCAAGGTCACCCTCTGACTTCCCACTAAACAAACCCTGCTGATTGAGCAGGAAATCCCTATCCGGGGTATCTGTAATCTGCCGCATCTGGAGAATTGCAGACCCCGGCGTCTCGTACATCGCGCCTTTTGACGAACTTACCATTCTAGACGACTGTGGGACTTTGTAAACCCAGGAAGGACGTGAAATGCCTAATTGCTTCTAAGTTTTAAAACGGAGGCGGCTGTAGCTCTTCATCTCCATCTTCCTCCTCGCTCTCTTCGACCTTAACGGCCATAGCGGGTACAGGCACGCGTGGCGGGGGAAGGAAAGGCGGCGGAACCACACCACCCGTCGCACGACGCTGGCGGCGGGGTGCGTCGCCGGCCAGGCCTGCCATCGAGCGCTCTAAGCGGCGCTTCTCAAAGCGTGACGCCTGAGCCGCAATCCGGTTCCGTTCTTTCCGGCGCTCGCACGCCGCACACGGTTGGGGCTCGGCGCGCTGCATCCGACCTGCTTTCACGCCGAGCTCAAAGGCCGTGCGGAACGCAGTGCGGTACTGACGCTCGTCGCGGCGTGACTCCCGATCCTGGTCGGTTTCGCGCTTGCGGTCCTTTAAGTATTCATCACGCTCGGCGTCCTCGGCATCCATATCTGGGAAGGTCCCACCAGTAACTGCGGCTGCCTCCTCCTCCTCCTCCCAAAAATTAGGAAGCGGAGCCGACAGGCGTGCCGCGGCGACGCTCGCAGCCGCCACGATTGACGGGTGTGCGAGGCGTGCCCTATTTGCGTTACGCGGGTCAGCCATATCGGTCAGCCAACGTTTGGTAGATTGGCAATTTTGATCAGTTTTGGAAAGTGAGTCAAACCGGGGTCGGCAAATGTCACTACACAGTGGCTTATGGAAAACGGACAATGAATGGCTGGAACTAATAGAGAAGGCAACTTCTATATCACCTATGAGTAAGAAATCGTATAAGAAGCATTTGAGATCAGCCGCGCGTCTGTTTGGAGTTGAGGGGCCTACATCGCTTTCAACGGTGATGAGCAAGCCTAGTCTTATCAACCGTGTGCCAAAGTCTACGTCCAGTAATACGCTACACGCTGCGCTAGCCGGAATTGTTTCTCTGTTTAAGCGAGGTGAGGAGGCTGGGATCTTCAAACGCAGCGATCCTGAAATTTCCGACTTGCTTGCCGCGTGGAGCGAACATCTTCAACGATCATCTAAAGATTACACAGAACGCATCAACGACAATAAGGAAAGCGATAAGGAACGCGAGGGGCGTGCATCGCTGTCCGACTGGCGTAAGGCGCTCCAGGAGGCTCTTGATGATGGGGAGAAGACTTATGAACAGTCTACCCTACTGCTTGCCTTTCATGCTCTAGTTATGCCACCACTGCGTGGAGGGGACCTGGCACGTGTGCATATAGGTTACACAGATGAAGGTAACTGTATCTACCGCGATCCGGATAACGACGACCAGACATTGCTCTTAATCCGGGACCATAAGACGTCAAAGTCGTTTGGAACGTTGAAGCGGACGTTAAAGGGTAAGATGGTTGAGATTCTTCGCGACAGCGTGGAAAATTTCCCACGCGAGTGGCTATTTGTGGCAAAGTCGGGAGCGCCTTATTCCGAGTCTGGATTTTCCAGTTGGAAATCAGACGTGTTTAGAGAAGCCTTTCATAGGCCTGTCACATCTAACTCTCTGCGGCATGAGTATATCAGTGGTATGGATAGGCAGAACCAAACAGTCAAACAGGCACGAGACGTTGCCGCGAGCATGGGCCATGGGTTAAACACACAGCGACAGTACGTACGTTTTTAAGCGGGGTTGCTTACTTAAAGGCACATAACGCGATGTGTGCTAATTGGTAGCTTTAAATCAAGAAACGCGAAGCCCGTGAAAATGGTAACGATGCCAGTGGTGACAGATGTGAACTGTGATTGCTGTGGGTGGACTGAAGATGAGTATAACCCAAACGACTGGCTCGCATTTGCACCGTGGAATAACCGTCTACTGTGTATGCGGTGTCGGCAGTCGATGGCCGAGTTTGACGCGGAGGCGTTAGCGGCAGCGGAGGCGGAGGAGGAGGTCGCGGAGATCCCCGTTGACGTGGCGGAGGGGGTAGAGGACGCGGACGAGATCGAGCTAGCGATTACCGTTGACAACGACGGCAACGTTCTCTCGGTCTCGGTGATCCCGCGCGTTCCGTCGGCGGTTGACAACCATGAAGACGATGTAGTAGATTTAACCGAAAGTAGCGACGATGATTCGGTTTCAACCACCTCTTAAGCAGTAGGAGCGTTTGCCGCCAAGTTTGCTAGGATCGCCTGCTCTCTTGCGACGTCTTTTTGCTGTTTTGCGATTTGTGCCATAGTGACGAAACCCATACCAGGCATGTAATCAATGGCGTCCCGGAATCGCAGCGGTAGGGCGCTCTCGGGGACTGGTAGAGACGGGAGAGGTTCTCGCTGCTGGCCGGGGGTGAAAGTGTTAGGTGGCGGTGGCACGCCTGTCATCTCGCGTTCGATCGATTCCTTTTTTTGCTTTTCAAGGTCCGTAATGAACTTCTCATTCATCTTTGCATCCGTAAACGTTGCGTGTTCGGATGGGATTGTAAGGTTGTTCTTGCGTGCGTAGTCTTTGAGTTGTGCGTGAAGTTGTTTAGGTATAAATGCAATATTCTCCCGTTTCATGTATTTCGCAAGATCTGCCTTTTTAGCGTCGTAATCAAACGGCTCTGTATGCGCTGTGACGTCTGGGTATGCCGCGCTTCTCATTTGGTCCATGTCTTTAGGAATTTCACCCCTCTGATTGTTCTGGTGTTCTATCTGACTAAACGTTGGTCCGTCAGTTCTGTCGAAGTTCCTCCAGCGTTGGTTCTGAAATACGTTATTGATTAACGTCATCGCCCCTGGTACTTTAAACGGCTCTGTGTTCTTATCGTGTACAACCTGGTTCAATAGAAAGTGAAACTGATTGGACGCCATCGTGTAGTCGTCGTTGGTAGTGTTATCACGTTTGGGGTGCATTTCACGCATTTCAGCTGCTAGCCCACGCTCTGCTTGTGTTGAGCCACCGCGCATAGAACGACGATGGTTAACGGCATCGTGATAGTAATCACCCCTTGACATATGGTGTGCCATGTTGAAGTTGCAGTTGGTATTCT
>Ga0209084_1000677_pt1 | contig 31620 bp, 42 predicted proteins | sample C_130820_MF_Meta_FD_187309 | JGI IMG/M metagenome (GOLD analysis project Ga0209084, IMG submission 187309) | Freshwater microbial communities from Lake Croche, Canada to study carbon cycling - C_130820_MF_MetaG (SPAdes) (version 2) | ecosystem: Environmental > Aquatic > Freshwater > Lake... | reverse complement strand
CAATAGTTTGAAGGACTATCGGCCACGCCAGCTGCCTCACGGAATATAAAATAACAGGATAGTTTTGTCGATCAGGACAATAAACAATTTGAGTGATCTGAGTTATTTGCAGAACCTATCCTTAAACTGGTGGAGATGCCGGGATTCGAACCGCGGACAAGAACTTTTACAGAGTTATAGCTAGTTGATTGCAGAACTTATTCTTATCAGAATAATTTTTTTGCTTTGCTATGCTACCATTACATCACATCTCCAAAATTTGGTGCGGGGTAAGGGAGTCGAACCCTTGACTGAAAGTTGGCAACCTTCGATTTTTCCGTTAAACTAACCACGCATAAAACTGGCTCCGTATCTGGGTAACGATCCCAGCTAGTCATTGATTAACAGTCAAGTCCGTGCACCATGCTCGGATTCTACGGAATAAATTTGGCAGGGGAGATGGGATTCGAACCCATGATCACGATTTCAAAGACCGTTGCCTTAGGCCACTAGGCGACACCCCAACATGTTTGTTAACACACTCTTTCGAATGTGTGTATTGAAACACACTCAACGTTCCACCCTTGATTCGCTACTGCTACTAGGGGCGTGTTTTAATATGTTTCAATACGCTACGATTTTTTATCTCACAAAAGAGACTTCATCCCGTAGGCCGCCCGTTCGTCCATGTTTTAAGTGCAGACTAGGTCCTCGTTACCTATACACACTATCTAACTCTCCACTACGCAACTTTGTAGTTGCTTCTTAATTGACCCTTATTATAGCAGAGTATCCATTTACTGTCAAACTCTGCTTGTTGTTTTTATACAACTGGAAACCCCTGAGACTTTTTAGTTTCCCAGGGGTTGAATAAATTTTGTTATGATGTAACTAGTTATTCCTCTCCCCGGGCTCCTCTTTGGTTATCATTCCCGCGAATACTTGTAGGATATGATACCGCAAAGGCCGCTAAGGTCTCTATAGACCATAGCCCCGTATGTTTCGGCATGTAACAAGTTTTATTCATCATAGTATTCTATTTAGTCCTGGTTAAAAATAACTGCAAATTACATAGTGTTTTTTGCGTTTATGTGTGTATTATATAGGAGTTTTGAGTAGAAGTCAACTACTAATTTACCCATTTTGTATTTTTCCTACAAGCATATATCTAGTTCCCCGTTCATCCTTTATTTCGTCCTGTAACAAAACTTGAAAATGACTTGGTAATTGATTTTTAAATTCGTCAGGTGAATTTACACAATTGATATGTCCTTCAATCTGAAACATATTGTTTGATTGGAACGCAAAATAGGAATCACATTCTAAATTTTCCCAATAAGGCCATTGGTTCATGGGTAGCATGTGTTCACAAGAAGTGTTTATAAAAAGTTTAGCTTGTTTGTATCTTCTTCTTTCTGTTATAAAGATATCATCTACGGCAAATTCCACATTCTTATAATCACCAAAAAACTTATTTTTAGCAATTTTTATTACATTCTCATCTAAATCGATTGCAGTTATTCTTTTTATTTTTTTTGATAATTCTGGAATAAGAATACTTCCGTACCAGCACCCAAAAATTATTACTTCAGAATCATTATCTAGTATATCCAAAGAATTTATTAATTCTAGCATCCTTGTTTTTGCTTTAAATTGGTTTACACTAAAAGAATCTAAAATATCTTCGGCCAAATCTTCGTTGTGTTCCATTGCAGTTAACACATTAGTTAAATAGTCTAAATTAAGTTCATTATTATGTATACTTAGTATATTCTTTAAAAAGTTTAAATCACTTCTTTTAATCATTTTGTCACCATATAATCATTAATTATTAATATGTCTAGCCCGCATTTTTTAAATGTTTTTACTGCATCTTCGGGGGTTTCAACCATAGGTTCTTGACAATTAAAACTTGTATTGAGCAGCATTGGAATATCGGTAAGTTTGTAAAATTCATTTATTAAATTGTAATAATGTTCATTGAATTTTTTAGTTACTGTTTGAATCCTTGCTGTGCTGTCAATATGTGTTACACCCGGAATCTTATCTGAAATTACATTCATAATTCGTGACATATAAGGGCTATTGTGAGGGGTGTCAAAATATTCTTGATAATGTTCTTCAAGTACGCTCGGAGCAAAAGGTCTAAAATCTTCTCTTAACTTAATAGTTGAGTTAATAATATCTTTGATGTTTGGATTTCTAGGGTCTGCTAAAATACTTCTATTACCCAATGCCCTATTGCCGCTTTCGCTTTTGCCTTGATACCAACCTACTATTTTACCATTTGCGATAGCGTGTGCAACTTCTTTGTAAACATCATCCATTGGTTTTTGCTGATATATTAACCCGTCAAATATATTAGAATCTACTGTATGTTCTTTGCCTGCATATACTGTAGGGACATGAATATTTTTATTTAAAATATAATTGGCATGCATATAAGCACCCAATGATTGCCCTTCATCACCTACCGCCGGTGGTATATGTACATTAGTATAGTATTTGGTCAATTCTTCATTCATGTATCCATTATACGCAACTCCACCTGCAACACAAATATTTTCTGTTGTTTTAAGAGGGTATACAAATTTTTTAATTAGATTGATTGTAACCTGTTGTAATGTAAATGCTACATCTTCTTTTGGAATTTGTTTTAAAATTGCAGATGATCCTTCAGGTAATCTATGATTGGGATTTTTTAAATACTGTTCAATCATAGTATCAATCTGATTGTTATATTTTCCAAACCCTGCCAAACCCATTGTTTTTCCAGCACCAAGATAACCAAACCCTATATCTTGCGACAGTCTATTCCAAAGTCCACCTATTGATATTTTATCTGATAAGTTAGTAATATTACCGTGCTTGTCAACAAATATGCAATTAAATTGCCAGCCTCTACCATCAATTGCTAGTATATCAGACTCACTAAATCCTGAACTTAAAAAAGCATAAGTAGCATGACTTTGATGATGGTCAATATAGTAATAGTTATCTGTATGCAATCTATCCCAAAGATGTTTTGGATTGAATGATAAAAAATCTGTATCCGGTAAAGTTTCTTTAAGTAAGTCTAATACAAATTCTTGACCTAAATTAGAAACAGTAAAGGCAAAAACATTATCTTTGTTAGATTTTTTATAATTAGGTACAAAATGTTCGAGAAAAAACTCTCTACTATAAGTAGGATCCTGTGAGTTTTCACGATTGAGATTATGCTTTCTTCTAGTATATCTCTCTGCTTGATGGTGATATTCACCGTCATATGTATTATGGTCGTGAATATTTACTGCTATTGAAAAAATTTTCATTGTGTTTCTTTTTCTTCTTCCATGATTATTTTGAGTATTTGTGTTTTCCTAAAGTCTGGTCTATTCGGGATTAGATCATAACATGTTTCACAATATTTTTCAAACTTAAACAATCTATAAGTCATCATTTTGTCTACGTTTTCTTTAGTGATATCAAATTCTTTAGAACCGTTAATAACTTTTCTACTGCAATGACGTATCTTCTTAATTTCAAAATCAAATACTGGAACTAAAGGAAATTTTGCACAAATTTTCCTATCTATTTCCGGTGCTTTTTCTTTAAATTCAAAACTAGGAGACCTAGAATTATATTCTTTAAATTCAGTATTTTTATGATCAAGTACTGATAAACTATACTTTTCCCTGTATTTGAAATAATTAGGTGTTTCTATAATTAGATTATAGTTATTCTTATTGTTTTTTTCAAAAAAATCATAATTACCTAATTTTTCAATTCTATCTTCGTAGAAATCAAGAACCAAATGTTCAATATATATTATGTCAGGATCTTCTAGTACCCAAGGATAAAATTTTCTTATTAATGAATTGGATAATACTTGAATGACAAAGTTAGGATATTTTTTAATCTCGTCAATTACTTCTTTTAAATTTTTAATAAGTCCAGGCTCACCGCCAAGTAAACATATTCTTGTTTTATATGGGCTTAAATATTCTAAAGTTTCTTTTAAAAAATCCATATCCACATTTAAATTTCTCATCTCAAGTGTCCATGCGGTACAATAATGGCAAGACTTGTTACAGGATTTTGTCAAATAAAAATCAACTGTCAAGTAATCAGAACCTTTTAAATTTTCTAATGTTATCATATAATATTAAATCTCCATTATAACCTTAATTCTTTAATGATTGTACCATCATCTACGTTAATATAAGTCATATTACGAATTTCATTTTTTTTATCATCGTTTATTTTACAAAAAGACATACAGCACGGTGGACCTTTATCATTTCTTAAATTTTCTTCAAAATCTTTCCATTCTTTTGAAAATACAATTTCTTCTATTGTTTCATGTTCATCTATTTTACTTACTGATACTAGTTTTTGAAATTCAGAATCGTAAAAAGATTCGTCTATATTACAGTAGCAACATGGCAATAAATAACCAAGACTATTTCTAAACATAGACCATTGTTTAAAACACAATGGATCTAATTTTATATTACTCATTTTTATATATCCATGTTTGATCAATTATTGTCAATGGCTTTAATAATTCATTTGTGGCTCTTATTAATCCCGAAAATTCGTCAGCAGAATAATCATCGCCAGCAAGCACACCTTTTAATTTTACTTTTGGGAGCCAAGCTAGTATATCCTTTTTAACATATTCGTATTCATGATTGGCATCAATAAATACCAAATCTAGACTTTTATCTTTATATAATGGCGCTGCGTCAATGCTAGGCATACGTATCGCTATATAATAATTTTCTACAGGTTTCATATTTTCTAGAAACTGTTCATATGGTGTACCCATGTGTGTACTAACAGGCCCGCGCTCCATAGGTTCCTTATTATCATCTAACCAGGAATCAACACAATCAAATTTAATATTTTTTCCGCTATTAATGATTTCAACTGCTACAAATGCCGCGCTACGACCTTTCCAGCAGCCAATTTCAACTATATGAGCGCCATCCGACAACTTGGAGATTATTTGTTTATAAAATATTTTATTATTATTATACCCTTGTATGTTTTGATAAAAATGTTCCATTATATTTTATTTGCCCTATGTTCTGGTTTAGATGGCATTAGACTATCATTCTCTATCCACATGCTACTTTTTATAACAAAGAATTTTACATCAACTTCTTTTGCTAATTCAATAGCTTTATCTATGCTATTTTCATTATACTTAAAAATAATATATTGCCAAACTGGTTTATTAACTAGATATTTTTTTGATTCTACCATTACGGTAAATAACTTTAGTCCGTCTTGATTAATCCTATATGTTTTACTTTCTTCCGGAAGACCGTCGATTGAAAAAAACCAAATCGCATCTGGATTTGCCTTAAAGGCCTCTATATACCAATCTTTAGTTTTTGCCGATGATCCAGTATGAATATCTACTCGTTTTTTAGTTTCATGGCACAGTTTTAAAATTTCTATAAATGAACTATGATGTACTGGGTCAGATAAAGTTCCTTCGAAGTTGATATATTTGAAAAACTTAAGTATTTTTTTAAAATCTTCTATAGTAAGATCACTGCCGGGAACTTTTAAACCGTGGTCTCTATATGCACGTTGTCTATCACACCTTGGGCATTCTAATGGACATCGATTGCTTAAATCAATATTAATTCCACGCCAACCGTCAAAAAACATATTATTTTTCATTTCCATTAAATGATACTTTTATAGTTTTGTCATAACTATAAAATCTCCATTTTTCATCCGGGTCTCCGGTTCTAAATTCTTCTAGGATTTCTTTATTCAAAGTTTCTGCGTGTAACCTTCTATCTATTCCAATATTTTCGTAACCAACACCTACAAGTAGCCTTATTCTTTTGTTAGTTTTAAGTATTTGCTTCAATGTATTTTCTTCAAATGCTGCACATATTCCAGTTTTATAACCAAGCAAAGTTGCTGATAATATTAATTGACCAAGTGAAATTCCAACTGAGTAGCTTTTTTGTTCATTATATACTTCAATACTATCATTATCATTGTTATGCTTTGCTAATATGTGAGTTAACCCTCTCATTTCTCCTTCATCGTCAACATAAACAAATACTGCATTTGCCAAAATTTGGGAATTATGCACGGATCTATTTTCTAGCATCCAATTTTCACCTAAATTAGGATTTAAAATGTCAGACTTGTGCTTAGTATGACCAAATGTAAATTTCTTTGTGGCGTTATAAATTTCTCTTATTATATCTTTATCAGTATAAACATGTAAAGAAAAATGGGTTTCATTTTGTTTTGAAGGGGCGTTTGTGGCAGCATGGATCAAAGTATCTAAATCGTTATTCGGAATAGTTTTAGACAAATCGTAATTGCGCTGTGTTCGTTGGGCAATATCAACCGCATTTTTTATTATTGTATTCATATTATTCATTTACAAAATTAACAATCCTATCATAATTAGGTCGTAAGTCTTGTTTCTGTAATTTGTTTTTTGTTTCTTCAAGATATACTTTTCCTTTGCCGACTGTCATCAATACAATAGGCATTCTTTTGACGAACGGAACATCTTTCCATTCTGATACTTTTCTATGAAAACAACCTGTAAAAGAAGAATCAATTCCATTTTCTAAAAGAAGTGAGTTAAATACACTTGTAAATAATCCAACTTCTAATGAAGCCATTGCATAAAGGTTTGGTAATCTAGATTCATTGACTGCCTCATAGTTATGCCCTCGACTAATTAAGAATTTTTGATAGGGGTTAGGATCCGTCTCTAGGCGCATGGTGAATATTAGCAAATAAGAACAACTTAAAATATTTGCATAATTAGGTAAATGTGACGTATATCTTGAATTAAGAGGATCTTTAACTTCATCACCCACTCCTTCCTTACTTAATGCATTAAGGAAAACAAGTTCTTTATATCTTTTGTGCGCCGGCCCTAGCACATGAATTGTGTACGGCATAAAATTGTTTTTAGAGGGGGTAACTTCCCATGTTTTTTTCAACAATAAATCAATTAATGATTCTGGAATATCAGCAGTAGTATCATACTCTTGCACATAGCTACGTTTTTTTAAAGTTTCGTGTATCATAATATTTCCTCTCTATTACTTATCTTATACCATTTCGGTAGAAGTTTCATCCACTATAAATTTTACAATTCTGTCATAATCAGGTTTTACATCACCTTGATAAATTCCTTTAGCTTTGTAATCTTCACGGTATATTTCTGCATAACCAACAGTCATTAATAACATTACTCTCCTACTTACAAACGGCAATTTACTCCATAGTTCAACTTCTTTGGCAAAGTTTGCTGTGAATGAAGTATCGATTCCTTCTTCCACACACAATCCTCTAAATGTATTAGCAAACAATCCGCATTCAACTGCAATATTTTCTCGGCTTTCCCAAAGCCCTTCTTCAAGGCATGGATCATAGCATACTCCTTTATCCCATTGTCGTTGTTGAAATGGATTTAATGGCCCTCCCAATCTAAGTGTGAAAACTAAAAGATATTGACAATTTTGTATATTCGCATATGCTGGATTTCTACCTTTTTCTTTGTCCGTATCTGGGATAGGATTACGCCTGTTAGTTTTATCTTCATTCCGTGAACAAATATCATATATTGCTTGCTTGTAATTTTGATGTTCCGGACCAATAACAAAAACATTATATGCCATTATATTATTTTTAGACGGTGTTACTTTCCACGTTTTTTCAAGAATTCGATCAAGAACCGCACGGTCTATAATTGGAGCAGATTGATCATATTTCATTACATGTTTATGTTTTCCTAAAGTTTCGTATATCATATATTCTCCTTAACAATATTAATAATATTACTTATCTCATCTTCTTTAAGCCAAGCGTGTATAGGTAAAGACAATATAGTATCTGCAACTATCTTAGAATTAATACAATTGTCTTTTCTATGTGTAATCTCATTGTACATAGAATTGGATGACAAGGGAATTTCATAATGGATAGAAGCACCTAATATTTTCTTTAGTCGGTTTCTAGTTTCATTGTCCTTAAATCTTAAGGTGTACTTGTGATAATTATGATTTAGTCCTGAGGACATTGATTGAAAGTATATTGGTAAATCTTTAAATGCTTCATTATATTGACTAGCAATATCTTGTCTTTTTGCTTGAGTCTTTTCTATATTTTTCAATCTTAGATTAATAACTTCTGCATTAAGCACATACATTCTAGAATTATATCCAAGCAATTCAAAATCTGAATCTTTGCCGTGCCTTCTTATTTTTTTATATAGTTTTGCTTGTTTTTCGTCATTGGTTAAAAATACACCGCCACCATTTATACCAGCAATAACTTTATTGCTGTTAAAACTATATACACTACAATCGCCAATTGTCCCTGCTTTTATTCCATTCAAACTTGCACCAAGACTTTGCGCTGCATCTTCTATAAACACAATATTTTTTTCTTTACAAAATTCTTGTATCTTGGATGTATCTGTCATATTACCAAATAGATGAACATATACTATAGCTTTGGTTTTTTCACTGTACATGCGCTTAATGCTATTCAAATTCATATGATAAGAATCTAAGTTAATATCGCAAAATACTGGAGTTGCACCTGTCATACTTACACATGCAGCAGATGAAATCCAAGAAAAATCTGTAACTAACACTTCATCTCCTTGCTTAATTCCATAACTAAGTAACGCAAAATATAATGCATCGGTTGCATTTGCTACTGACACCGCATATTTTTTACCGATTCGTTCAGCAAAATTGCGTTCAAATTTTTCATTATTTTCATAATTAAGTTGAGACATGAATTGGTCAAATAATTCCAAATAGGCTTCTTTGTTTTCTTTATATTCTCTATCCCATCCATCATACGATATCATATATAATTTCCTTATTTCTTTTTGGTTTCCATTCTTCGGGGATTTTTATGCTATCACTTCCCCTATTACTTTTCACGAGATTAAGTATTATCCCATGTTGATTGGCAAAAACTTTTGCTTCCTCTATTTGATGTAAGTTATAATCAAATACAATATAATGCCATTCAATTTTCACACCCAATGTTCTTCCTAAAAGCATTGCGTCAAAAAGCAACTCACTATTTTGACCAATACGATATATCATACTAGTGTCTTTCAATCCATCTATCCCAAATGCCCATGTAACATTTTTATGGGACAATTCAAATGCAGTTTTATACCATTCAATATTTTTTTGACTAGCAGCAGTCATAATTCTTATATTCTTATTTGGATACGTTTTAGAAAATTCCAAAAACGGAAACAAGTCTGGCCAAAAAATTGCATCAGATAATTGACCACACAGCATAACACCAGAATCAAAAAATCTTAAAAGTTTTTCTGCATCTTTTAATGGTAAGTCAAAACCCGTGTTGATTCTCAATTTAATTTCTTTATATTTATTAGAGTCTTTGGGGGCCTGTAGTTTTGCTCTAGTACATTGTGGACATTGTAGAGAACATTTTGAGGATGTTTCAATATTGGGCATACCCAATGATTGTTGTGCCCTGATAAATTCTAAATGGTCAATCATCTATAATCCCGCATTTTTCACGGCAGCATCTAGGAGCGTTGACTGAATCGTGCATTATGATGTTGATAAATTTTTTCCATACATTTGTGTATAAGATATCTTCTACTGATTTGTTGTTTGAAAGTTTTAATCCTTCATCATAGAATCCTAACTCTACAAAGTCTTTTTTGGTTGATGTTGCATCACACCAGCAACATGGAAGCAAATACCCATCACTGGTATATGCTATACCTTGTGACAATCTAGCGTTATACTGTTGTTTGCCACTTTCATCATAATAATATGGCATACATTCGGGTCTAATGTAATTTGTCATATGTTGATAATATTGCTGTTACATCAGGCTTTTTTATTTCACGTTTCCAATATACGCTACCGCCATCACATATTGTCTTATCTCTTAGATAGATGACTTCTTTTTCAAAATATTTACATTCTTGAAAAATTCTGGGTGCTGGATCAAATGTTTCTTTAGTATAAACGTATGTTTCAAACATGCCCAATAGATTTTCCACTGGCACAAATATATTGTTATTTGCTACATTAACATATGATTCATTGTATGTCAATATACCGTGATCAGGGAATTGATTGATAACTTTTTCAGCAGATGCATAATATTTGTCATTTGTACCTAAAAACAAATGTTTAAACTTTATATCATCCACATGTGGTTTATAGATACTAAAGTTAATAGTTTTTTCAAAATGCTCACCTACTCCATTTGGATAAACTTCAGTATCACACAAATCTATAATTTTTTTTGGAGAATAAAACTCTACAGCTAGTGGATATTTTGTTGGATGATTTTCTGAATAGATTGATATAACATTACCACCAAACAAATGTCGTAATGAGTCTTGTTGTTCCTGCTTATAAGATTTAAAATCTTGCCAAGATAATGTCATCATGCTTCTTCCCATGATTAGTGTAACAGCATTTTCTCTTGGGATAAAATTATCAAATATAATATTTTGGCAATGAATATATTTTCTTGAAATAGAGTCTATATATTGTTCTTGTGAAAATTTCCTATGGCAAATGATAACAACTCTGGACTCTATACCCAAAGAGTTTAAATAAGAACAATATTCATAACTGTAATAAAGTAAGCCGTCAACTGGTTTACTTGTTACTACAATATTAATCATACAGATTTACAACCTCTTCGATATTTATATTTAATGGAACAGTGCAAAATTTCTTGCAACGAGGTGGAGCCTGATCTGGATTATTTTTCAATACATCAAAAAATATTGTCCAAATTTCTGAATTTAATATATCTTCTACGGTTTCATTATTATCAATATGAAGTTCCGGTGTGAATAAAACTTCTAATTGAGGCACATTCCAAGAAGCGTTAGTCCAACAACAGGGAGTTATATGCCCGGAAACTGAATAACCTAAATCTTTTTTGTGTAAACACTTTGGATTAAATTCTGACATTTTCTTTCCTGTTAGTATCAATAGTAAAAAAATATATATTATTTTTTCTTGCAAGTTCTAATGCTGATTGAATACTGTTTATATTATAGTCAAAAATAATGTATTGCCATTCAGTACATCTAGGTGTTAATATAGAATTTGCTTTTAACATTATATTGAATAATTTTTCACCGTCTTGATTAACTCTATATAAATGACTTTCATGCGGTAACCCATCAATACCAAATACCCAAGAAACATCAACGTTAGATTCAAACGCTTTTATATACCAATTTTCAGATTTATGACTTGCTGCGGTATGAACAAAGGCCTTTATTTTTTTGGTCTTACACATCCTTAACATTTCTATTAAATCTGGGTTAAAGATAGGATCAGAAAAAGACCCGCAAAAATAAATTCTTCGACCTTTAAAAAAATTACTTATTTTATCAAATTGTTCGATAGTCATATCCTTGCCAGGAATAGGCCAATTTTCTTTTTTATGTATAGTACGCTGACATTCGCTACACTGTAGTGTGCAACGAATGCCTATATCAATATTAAGATTTTTTTGTTTGTGAATATCAATCACTTCGGTATCTCTATAGCTTTAATATCTCTATGATATATTGTATTGATTTTAATAGCATGTTCTGTAGGTATGACTTGCTTGTTACCATATGGATCAATTAAAGTTTGATCGCCATACTCTCTTATGTCAACAATTTTAATTTTTCTTTTCTCTTTCCCGTTTTTTGACAGTGGTTCAAAATCAGGATCGTCATATTTTACTGTAACATTATGTCCATTACTTGCACCAATTGCAAATTCAGGATCATCTGATTCCCAGCGCGGCCTACCTGGATTTGCCATACCTATACCAAGACCAAAGAATATTCTTTTAGTCCCTGCCATTACATCATCATATATTCCTAATTTCTTTTCCCACTCATAATCATAGTCTGGCCCGAGGTCCACTACTTTATTAGGCCCGGTGTTGAGTCCCATTTTATTTGCGGCCCTCATTACTAATCCCATTGACATGCCCACGCTAACTAAAGCATTGTCCCATCTTGATTGTCCCCATGGACTTTGTAGTGTTCCGTCATTATTGCAATTATACATTGTTGGGGGTTGTTTAACTACCCATATCATATATAAACTAGCATTCATTTGAGAATTTCTCCACATTGCAGGTGGATTTTTTCTATGAGTGCTTCCCCATGAAAATTTATATAGGTAATCAATAGTAGCACGGTCAGTTGAATAATACACATCATAGTATGCTTCATGCTGTTTTGAAGGCGCATTTTGAGCGATCCATAGTAGGTAATTCAATGTGTAACTACCTACAGTGTAATTTAAATTCCAATTTCTTTGGCATTGCTGCATTTTAAGCATAATTCGTTTTTCATCGTCCCAACCATACAATGTGTGTTTGATTCTATTTTCGTGTTCCATATTAATAGAAATGTCATCATTATCAATTGCTATCCCTTTGGATAAATTTTTCTTTAATAACTGAATGCTAGCATCACATATTTCAATTGACCCGATTTCAGTTTCTACAAAAAGATTACTTAATTCTTTTAGCAAAAAATGATATGCATCAAATTCAATATGAAGTGGTTTTATTTTAAGAACTCCCTTGTCATTAAAAAAAGACCCAGCAGTTTGATTCATGGGTTCAGTTGTAGCGTCCTGCAAACAATATACTAATGCATTTAACACATAGGTAATATTCTCATAACGAGATTCATAATTTTTAAAGTGTTCTGGGTAGTTGTCTTTTATCCATTGCACAACTGTACTAGCAATTGTATCGACATTTTTACTAAGTAATTCGGCTGATTTTGTAAACATATATACTCCTATCGTATCTATTATTTATTATAAAACGAATTATATCAAATATAAATACACGAGAAAGACTATTTTAAATGTATAAAATTGAAGGATCATACCAAAAGTTGCATGATAATTCATTTACCTATACATTAGTATATGTAGAATTGAACGAAAAAGACGGATTAATTCGTAGAACTTACAACAACAAATTACCTTGCGTTTCCGGTGAAATAAACCCTTATAATCAATCTGATGAACAAGTTACCGATGCATTTAGAAATGAAATAAAGTGGTTAACTAAATTAGAAAATAACAAATTTTTACCCGAATTAGTTAGTTATGACTTAGATAAACAAACTATTGTACAAAGGTATTACGAACCATCTTGCTTGATTACAAAAAAAATGCCAAAAGTTAAAGAAATAGAAGAACTATATTATTTCTTTAAATATCATAAGTTAAACAAAATGAATGGGTCATTGTCTAATATGTCATACAATGGATCACAATTAATAGCGTTTGATTTCAAGTACGGAAAAGAACGACCCGAAAATAATGAGAGGGAAATAGCTAGCTATAACAAATGGTTAGTTAAAATTAGCCCATCAATACCCGAAATACTTACCAGGATATTATACGAATGAATATAACAATAAGAGGTTATAACCCGACTGATAGACAACTAATAGAAGATTTTAGAGAAAAAACTTTCGTTGAAGGAAATGATTCATTGACAGTTAAAAAATACGATCCTGACAACTTAATCGGTCAAACTTTTCTATTCTTTATTGATGATGATTTAGCTTCAATTTCAGTAGTGGAATCATCTATTAAATATACTCAGGAAGACAATACTGCAAGAATATGTAGATATCACATTCTTAAACAATATAGACATTGTAATGCAGGGTTTAGAATGTTACCTTACAATGTAAATTGGGCAATTGAGAACAACTATAAATTAATATACTGGACGCATAATGTTAACAATCGTGCATTAAATGCAATGTATCAACATAAGAGAAGAATGCCAAATAAGCAAGAATTTTTTGATGATCCATTATATAAAAGTTTTGAGATGCACCCCAATCTTAGATTTGTTACAGGAGATGTTACTCAATATGTGTATGCTAAGAAGTTAGATCCTGACTTCGTTTGGACCCCAAAAGGTAAGATGATTAATAATTTATAAATTGTGCGCTTTTACATAGCGTTCAATTAATTTTTTGTTTGCTTCCTTCCATGCATCTGTTAAAAACAAATCATTTTTATATTTAAATATATCATCGTATTTGATATTTAAAAATTCACAAGGTCCTGCTGCTAATGACGCATTAAATGATGCTATGTTATTTTTGATCCATTGTTGATTAGTTATATCGTTTGATATTTCCATTGCTTCAGAATTAGTCATAATATCATTTTTCCATTCATAGTTGTCATCGTACGGAAACGAATATCCATGCTCTGAATAGTTTCTACTAAAATAACTATTAAATCTTTTACTGTCCCGAGAAAGACCGAGTCCGTGAAAAGAAAGAGTGTTCATACCATTATCTTTACACCAATCATAGGTATTATATATATCTTCTTTAGTTTCTTCGGGAAGTCCTATGATAAAAGCTAGATGCAAACTAATACTATCATCTTTGGCAAGGTCTGCTAAAAATGATTTACATTGTGAAGTTCCGTTCCAGCCTTTTCCAATAGTCTTTGCTGCATGAGGATGAAAACTTTCTATACCAAAATAAGCTGTTTTAAATCCACTGTCTTTAATAATACTTAAAGAACCTTTATGTGAATATAATAAATCTGCCCTTAAAAAACCTCCCCATTTTAATTCAAATGGCAAAGATTGAGCGATATCGGCAAGGTCTTTCATTTTTTCAAATGATTCGTTAACAGTATCATCTGCAAAAGAATATATTGTAGTTCCATGCTTATAATAGTTTTCTAATAATTGACGTTTTATTGATTCTTTTGAACGGATGTAAGTTCCCTTTTTTTTCCCTATATTTTCATATCCGCAGAATTTACATTTAAACATACATCCTCTACTAAGTTCAATAGGAAGTGATTCGGCTGGATGTATGAAATCTAAATCATTGTAATCACTATTTTGTGTTATGATAGAAAATTGATTTCTTAATTTAAAAAAACTCATTCTTCCATCTAAATGTTTTAAAAGACTATCTTCTGATTCATTTATAAATCTTACCCATGGTAATGAAGTATAAAGTGCAGTCCCTGATGAACCACCTAGTATCCAATCACCTTTAAATTCACTTAAACATTCTCTAGCTTTTAAAACCCAAGTAGGTTCTATATTATAAAATCCTCCTTCTATTTTATTTCCGGGATTTATTTTTTCCCAAAATGTTGTACTTATACCAATGGCTACGGTACTATCAGTTATGTATTTGCGAGTAATTGCTACAAGTTCATCGGTATTCAAAAAACTACAAAAGTCAATGACCTTAACAGTATACCCGTTTTCTCGTAACCACGATGCGATAACATGTGATCCAGCAGGCCTAAATGCCGCACCAAGATCAGTTGATGAATTCCATAATATAACATTCATAAATTACTCAAATTAAAAGTACCTAAACCTCTTCTTTCATATTCTCTTGATAAACATATACGATTGGTCCCATCACCTCTTTTATAGTGATCATATTTAGGATCTGTTGAAGTTGCCAAAAAAACACAATCGCTGGGTAAAAGGTTATTTTCTTCACATATTTCTAATTGCGTTGGACGAAATTTATTGTATATGTAATCAATTGAAAAATTATTCATAATTTTATCTGCTACATTCATGCTTGCATAATTATAATAATTAAATCCTAACCACATTTCAAGTGCAGGAACAGGTTCTTTACTAAACATAAACCCTGTCCTAAACAAATTAACACTGAACCCTTTACTGAAACTAAATGCAATAGATTTTATATTAGGTGTAATTTCAATTCTCTTTTTTTCAGTACTTCCGACAAATGCACAATCTAATAAAGTTGGAATTTTTATATTTTTATGTGAGTTGTGAAATGACCCAGTTGCACTAAAAGGATTACTGATGTATGCAGTTTCTAAGGGTTTATTTATATCACCAATCCACGGTCGTTGTACTTTAGCCCATCCATATTCCCCCGGTAACTGTAGTATATTGCCGGGATTATCTAATAGCCATTGTTCAATCGTTCCTGTTGCACCATTTACTGGATAAGCATGTTTGAATTCAGTTAAATCAATTATATCTTTAACCCAATATCTAAATTTATCAATTGTGTCACACCGAAATTTATCTAATCGATCTTTATCCGCAGTATGGATATAATATTCACCAATTGATTCTGTTAATATTTTTTTTACTTCTGGCAGTAACACAGAGTAAACTGCTTTTTCTGGTCCTAATTTAATCATATAGTATTTATATCTAATATAATATGAACTCTCGGTTCCAGTTGAAAAGACATGAACCCATGCTTAGTCTTTGACGCTTCAAACAAACAGCACTCACCAAACGTAGATTTGTGCGGGCCATCTTCTGTATAAAAGTAATCAATAGGATCTCTATTAAGCGTTATGTGAACCCTAGAATCTACCCCTGCGTCAGTATGAAATTTCATGCTGTAGCCAAACTCTTGAACTGCAATCGTTACAGAATCTTTGTCATACTCAATAGGGATATGTGATAATACTCTAGCTAATACTGTTTGAAATTTATTTGAAAACTTGTTTATGGCATTTACAACGTATAAGTTTTGATAGTGAAAATCTGATATCTTCATTTTAATAGTAGAGATAGAATAGTCATTCATTTCAATGTCATTAAATTCAGTCCATGACGATACGTTGCGTGTAGTATGAGTTACTTTGTTTTGGGGCAAGTAATAACCTAACGATGGTTTATGTTTTGTATGCCCGGTGTCATACTTTTCTAATATTTCTGTTCTATGTTCATTATGAAAATCTAAAACATTTTCTCTAATAAAGTCTAAATCAGTATCATCAAACTTTGCGTCCAATGTTTTTACAAACATATTCATAAAATTCTTCTTTACCTTCACTAAAATAGTCATCTAAAACGGGTTTCTTATATGTCGCAGCGTATGACCGTAGAGAGTTTGCTAAATCATTGTCAAAAGATGACTGAACATGTATGGCAACGTTATCTTCTTGCACAAACGCAGACTTCAACACAATTGATTTAGAGGACATTGTTTGGTCTAGTCCTTTTAAAAATTTGTGTATCACTGGAACTAACCCAACTAATTCATCATATGTTTCATTAAACGAAATTTTGTCAAACGAACGTATACTAGTGCCCCATTCATTTGTTATATGTGACCTAAGAAGTTTAGCAACAAATACTGGAATATCTTCTGTGTAAGATACTATTACATTTCCAGAATATGATTCTAAAACTTCAACATAGTCCTCAACAAACGCAGGCCAGAGTTTAAAAACACAACAGTCTTTCTTTAACCAATCATTATGATTCTCATTGTACTTGTGAGTTTCGCCCCAATGATTTTCGGGCTTTAGTAAACCAAAGTCTTTAGATATCAAATTGACAATCTGACTAGACCTTGACCTTGGTAAACCGGTTACTATAACTCTCATTAATATATTTATCGCACTAGTTCTTCATAAATATTATTTTAGGATATCTAATGGCAGGACGTGATGTTGTATTTTTAACGGGTGTATGTCATCCTAATAGTTTCAATCGGGCACAAGGAGCATATCGTTTGGCCAGTGTCATCAGAGATAAGGGCTACTCTGTTAGTGTAGTAGATGGCGTTGGCTCATTAAAAGCAAGTCAAATAAGAGATATGCTAGAAATAGTACTATCAGACAAAACCAAACTGTTTTGCATCAGTACTACATTCTTCTCAAACTTTTCTACTAGTGTTCATACTGACAGTTTGGTGACAACAAACCCAGTGCCATATGATATGGACGAGTGGATGAACATAATTAATTTAGTAAAAAGAAAAACTAATGCTAAGATTATAGTGGGTGGTCACAAAACTAATGAGTTTGAAAGAGACAAACATATTCATTCATACATTGACCACTATGTTTATGGGTATGCTGACCAAACTATACTGAAACTATTATCCGATTCACCATCTGTAATACTACACTCTGATAAGATACCCAGTGATGACTTTTACAACTACGAAACAAGATATGATGTGTTAGACAGTTTCTTACCGGGTGAATCGTTTACGGTTGAGATGCAGCGTGGTTGTATGTTCAAGTGTTCTTTTTGTGCATATCCTATGAATGGAAAACAAAAAGGTTCTTACATCAAACAGGCTAAGGTGATCGTAGATGAACTAGTCTATTGCTATAATCAGTTTGGTAGCACAAACTTCATACTAAACAGCGACACGTTCAACGATGACATTTACTACCTAGAAGCATTCAACGATGAACTATCCAAAACTAATATCAAATTTAACTTTGGCATCAATGCTAGATTAGACTTGTTCTATAATGACTTGCCATTGATTGAAGTCTGTAAATCTATTGGAGTGCGTAGTGTATTGTTTGGACTAGAGTCTACTAATCCATTCAGTCTGAAAGAAGTTGGTAAAGGATTACCTTTTGACAAAGTAGTAACTGCGTTGTACAAATGCAAGGACATATGGAAAGATTCAGTAAGAATGACTGGTAGTTATATCATTGGATTGCCATATGATACAGAAGAAAACATTCTTAAAGTGGGTGAGTTCTTTTCATTACCTGACTGTCCACTGCATAGTATAGAGTTCGATCCATTGTATGTTCAAAACCCTAAATTAGATTTAAACCCATGGAAGAGCGAGTATTCAGTTAACGCAGAGAAGCATGGATTTAAGTTTGAAGATAGTTTATTAGAATGGACTAATGAGGCTACACCCTATAAAACGTATAATAATAGTGTTATCAGAGCAGAACAAATGATTTCTTCATTACCTGCTAGCAAAAAAGGAACTATAAAATCTGCTGCATATATGCACTTACCAAACAATGTGTATTCGAATCAATCAGCAAATGAAAAATTTGAATTGATATTCAAGCATAACACCTACAAAGAACTTAATGATTATTATAGTACGCTAGGTCTTACTACAAAGATTGCTAAATCACAAACGGTAAACCGTTACTATAATTTATTCTTGAATAATAACCGGGATATCTGATTTAAATAAATTAGTATCGTGTAGTTTAGCATTATCAAATATAAAATACACGTTAAAATCATCACTATGTGTAACTGTGTGCGGAACTAATCCACTGTTAAACAGTACAACATTCTTATCATTAGGCAATAGTAATGACTTATGTGTTCTACTATTGCACCAATCTATTATAGTGTCTCGTCTACACAGGTCATTGGTAATTGCTTCTTCCTGTGTTATCGTTTCCCAATAATTAAATATAGCAGGATCATTTCCTTTCAATCTATAATGAACCGTGATGCAAGGTAATATGTTATCACAGTATGCTTGTCTATGAATATGCGGTTTCATTGAGTGTTCAAGATTACTATGGCTAAATAATACTCCCTGTCTTGCTATAGAATATGTATATCTTTTAGCAGTGTGTACTGCATCATTTAATAATCTATTCAGCTTACCTTTGAATTCGTTAGGTAAAAATTCTATTTTTTCTTCTATGGAATTTAATTTTACTTTTTCAAAGTCAGTTTGAAAAAAATTCATCTCGTGTCTGTCTATATAATGTCCGGTAAGCAAATATATACTCAATCCATCATTATGAAATATACTATTGGTTCCATATAACAAAGCATTAATTTCGTAATTTGTCATTTATTATATCCGTGTACGGGTCTGAAATATCCCATGTTAGTACCGCTCTTGGATCCATGTAATGTCTAGAATCATCAAGCGTAACCGAGTGCATTACTTCTGTGTTCATTAAAATAGCTTGACCAATATCCATATTAAAATAAGATATCAGTTTTCTATTTTCCCAAAATAAAGTAGCCCCGGTATCACAGTTCCATAAACCTACATTAATTGCACCGTGTCGTTTATCGCTGTGCCTGTAAACATGACTTTCAATAAATATAATTCTTGGACACATATCAGTAACTTTTGTACCTGAACGCATTTCTACTTGATCCTGTATATGTTGCCAGTCATCAAATAATTTTATTAGATTTGCCCCTGTAAAAATATATTGTGCTGATGCTCCGGGTCCATATTTGGTCATTGTCATGTAATCACCATTATTTAAATTTTTGTCTAATGTTAAGGTTTCTCTAATGTTTGCTCGCCTAACTTTATATATATTTTTAGTTATATTTTCTAAAAAATCATAAAGATTATTTAGTGATCCTAAATCTATTATACCTAAATCAAAAAAATATTTATAATTGTTGTCTAATGTCATAGTAATTTTTTTCAGTAGTCCACATTAAAATAGCCCTGGAATCTCTAATATCTAAGTAATCATTTATAATAACTGAATGTGATTTCACTACGTTTGCTAAAATAGCTTCACCTATTTCATATCTAGCATGGCTAACTAATTCATCATTTTCCCAAAAACATGTTGTAGAACTATTACTCTTCCACAATCCCATATTTAAAGATGCTGCTCGTTTCTTATCCTGATGCTTAAATACATGTGAGGATCCTAAGGAAAGCATTGGGTATACATTCAAAGTGTTACCTACTTTTTTATTTACCCATTCTTGTATACTTGCCCAGTCATCAAACAATTTTTTTAATGCTTCTCCTTTGATAGTGTAAAAGAAATTAGTAATACCGTATTTCATGCAAATCAAATCAGTGCCAGCATTTAAATTTTCATCAGTAAATATCTCTGTATTTGATTTGTAGTGGTCTAACTTTGGTAAATTTTTTATAGTATTTTCTAGAAAATTATATGCTTTTGATAAATCTCCTAAATCAATTTTTCCGACTTTAACAAAATAATCATCATTCATAATTAAGTCCATATACTATATGTATCCTATCTTCAGTTTTCATATTTACAGCAGTATGAAATAGTTTGGTGTTGACCAAATATACCTGGCCTGGATTATCCAAACGATATACGATATCATCTATTATTAGAATACTAGATTTATTAGTGATAACTGGTATATGTAATCTCCAAGTTGGATCTCGATGATATGTATAGCATCGTTTTCCTTCTAATAACATTATTCTACCCCTAATAACTGGGAACTTTTCCAGTAAAGTGTTATGCACGTATTCAATATATGTATTCTTAAATATATGATTAAGTATGTCATACTCTTTTTCTGATTCAGCTAAGGTATCAATTGCACCGGTGCCCTCTATTAAATCATCACCCCCAAGACTTGTAATGGAGACTTGCTTATTTTCTGATTCTTTTGTTATTTTTTCAACAATGCGATACACCTCAATAATTTTGTTTACATCAAAGTGTAAATCAATCGGTACTATTACTGAATCTGTCATACTACTTCTTTAATTAATAATGAATATACATCTTCTTGTGTAGGTAAGCTGAACATCAATGCTATTCTATCTTCGGTGCCATTGTGTTCAACACTATGTTTGTATCCTACGTTTAAGAAATATGCACTCCCATCGTTTACCATATTATATTCTATACGCTCATTCTTAGGCCAACATACGTTAGTGACACCTTCTGTGCCTGATATAGGAACAATTATACGAACAGCATATGTAGTATCATAATCAATGTGTGGTGTTAGATACTTGCCTGCTTCAATCCTAGACAATCTAACTCTAATAGGTTTAGCTTTGAATTGAGATTCAATAGCATGACGAATGTAAGAATTTTCATAGATTGGCAAAGGATGATGCCAATTATGTTCATTCATAGCTGGTGGAAGATTATCTAATCTACTAATCTTTGTTTTGTGACGTTGAGATTTAGTATTACCTAATTCTTCACTTGTGCTGATAACTTTACATTCACTACGCAACTCACTTAAATCAAGAAATTCATTTAGTGTAGGTTCAAAATAGGTAAGATTTATTTGATTAAAGTGATGGTAGTTTGACTCTGCTAATTCATTATGTGTAGCACACAGTCCTCTATTAGCTTGAAAAACATTAACCCACTTGTCATTCAAACTAGATACTTCTTCTTTCAATTTGTCAATATCAAATTTGATATTTGGTATTTTAGCAATAGCTGGATAATTATATTTTCTGTAATTCATGCTTTGTTCCTTGAAGATGGATCCAATTGTTCAATCAATAATCCACCTATATCTATTTCCCACCATCTCTGTCCGAAATAGTGACTAGCTGGGCTAGCGTGATGATTGTTGTGCCAACCTTCACCCCACATTAGTATTCCAAGTAAAAATAGATTAGTACTACTGTCTTTTGTCTCATGGTTCCTATAACCAAACATATGTGTTAATGTATTTATAAAGCTACCTGCATTCCATAATATAGCAGCAGGAACTAGATACAAGTATACTAGCATAAACGGGTCTATGAGTAGTAATACTACTGCAATGCAAGCATGTATGTAAAAATAATTCTTATGCAAAAATACTTGAAACTTATCTCTTAGTAAATCAGGTACATATCTTACTTTAGCTGTTTCAAACATACTCAACCATTGTATACTAACAAATGATTTATGTAACGGACTATGAGGGTCAAGTTCTTTGTCAGTATAACGATGATGTTCTCTATGTACTGCTGCCCACGCTAATGGACTACCAGTAAGCCCATAAAAACCACACAATGTTCCTAGATAATAAAACCATTTGGGAGGGTTATATGACTTGTGAGATAGTAGTCTATGGAATGTCATAGTCATGCCCAAACAGCCTGTTACAAAATACACAGAGAAAGCCATAAGGTAATGATACCATTGACCGTACATAATCAATGGTATGATGCTCAAGTGTGCTATCACTTGAGCGAAAAATAACAAGAATGAATCTCTTTTCATTCTGTATTTAACATAGGTTAGATTAATTCATAATCTTCTTTACCACATCCGCACTCAGGGCAAACATGGTCGTCAGGAAGTTGTTCCCACTTACCTTCTACTGTTTCATCGTGGACATGTCCACATACTATACATACGTGTTCCATTTTACATTTCCTCCAATACTTTTTGATATGCTGCGGCGTGACGTTTTTCAATCTTAGCCAATGCACTAAAGCGTTTTTCTGCTTTGGTCAATAGTTCTTTAAACTGTTCCGCATGCTCTTTTGATTCTTCAATTTGCATGTTAGCTTCATTAGCAAAAACTAAATTACCTTCAAATTCAGCAGTTTCTTTGAAGTTTGGATACATGGTTTCAAACTCATAAGTCTCACCGTCGATTGCCATCTGCAAGCATTCTTTGGTAGTAGGCTTTCCGATTGATAACTCCAAATGACCCCACGCATGTAGAATCTCTTGATCTGCTGTGTGTTCAAAATGTTTTGCGATTTCCTCGTGACCTTCTTCACGGGCAATCTTTGCGAAATAACGATATTTGGTGTGTGCTTGTGACTCGCCTGCAAAAGCGTCGGCTAAGTTTTGCATTGTTTGTGACATAAATCCTCCTAGTGTGTCTAAAAGTATTTATCAGGAGAAATGTGTCAATCTTCTTTTATGTGTAGCCATTGCTATGTTTGCCTCTAGGATATTCTACATCTTGGTCAAAGCGTTGCTCTTGTATAGTCTTGTGACCAAATACTTTCTCGCTATGACATAACAGACATTTTGGATTACCACAATCTAATGCATGATGTTTCGCTAATCTATGCGGTTCTTTAATAAATTTGTCATGACCTGCATGACCCATCTCTTTAGCGATTTGTAATTGTTTATTGATGGCATTATCGTCCTTAAGCAAGCGTTTGCTGTGCTTAATCTTATCTTCTTCAGTACTCATTTTAATGTCTTTTACGGTAATCTTCTACTGCGGCTTTGATGGCGTCTTCGGCAAGGATGGAGCAGTGTATTTTGACTGGGGGGAGGGCGAGATGTTCGGCGATGACTGAGTTCTTGAGGGCTCCAGCTTCATCCAATGTTTTACCCTTGACCCACTCTGTGACAAGACTTGAAGAAGCAATTGCCGACCCGCACCCATATGTCTTAAATTTGGCATCTGTGATTAACCCCGTTTCTTTATCTACTTTGATTTGCAGTTTCATTACGTCACCGCAAGCTGGGGCACCGACCATTCCTGTACCCACATCTTCATCTTCTTTACTAAAACTACCCACATTACGCGGGTTTTCATAGTGATCTACAACTTGTTGAGAATATGCCATTATTTAGTCTCCTTATTAAACATTGATAAAACTTTTGTTTGAATGTTCTTAGCAAATTGTGGTTGAGGGAAGTTCCATCCGACGAATGCACCTAATAATAACCAGAATAAAGTCTCTAACATAATATATCTCCTGTATTGTATTTAGTCTGACGGTTTATCTTCTACTACAATCCATCCTAATTTGAATAAATCTTTGCGTATTTCATCGGTAACTACACTTTCATCTACATGGGCTTTAGTCTCAAGTAGTTTTTTCTTTTGTTCTTCACTTGCAATCTCAAACTGATCCATATCTAAATCGACTATGCCACTACAGTACCAATCTAGGTAGTCACCTTCACCGCGTATATCAGCAATGATTGCCCCTGCATGTCGCCAACTGCAACTCCATTTTTTCTCGGTTAGTATAGGCCATACTTCATTACACATGAAGTCATTGTTACACATTGCTGCGTATAGATGCTGGGCATAGATTTTATCACTTTTAACTTTTTCTATTACCCAATCTGTGGAACGCAAGTCATATTCTAAGTTATCTACTTTAGGGATGAGTATACTATCTTCCTCATCCCAGTCTATCATATCATTTTTCATCAGTTTTTTTGACTCTTTGCTTACTGTAGAAAATATGATTGCCAATACGTGCTACTTGCTTGTAGGGCCATGCTGGGTCAACATGTATTGAGTGAAAGAACAATGTTGTCTTTGGAACAACATCTTTATACATACCCATCATTGCTTGATATGCAACCATTTCAGCTTGCTTGTATTTTGCGCTTGATGTATTTGGATCACCTTTACCTTCGCATACCCAACTAAACTGACATACGACATTTTCGTTGATAGTAGTCTTTTGATAGATTACTTTACACGGAGTCTCAGCAAATCCATGATTAACACGATTCAATACCACTCTGGCGACGGCGGCTTGTCCAGGCATTGCCTCAGTACCCGCTTCATAATAGATATTTCTTGCCATACACGCAAGTTGTTTCATATCAATTTTCTTTATATTACTAGTAATATCTGGAAAAGTGTATAATGATTGAGTAGGCACAGGAATTACCATGATTGATAAAAACATCATGGACAGTAATACTATTTTATTTTTTAAAGATAAAAACATAATTTTCCTTTTCTGTAGTATACTACAGTTTTGATTAATAACCAAATGTTTTGGTTATTGAACCCAGCAATCGCAATTACATGTGATTACATCGTTGATAGCTTGTGCTATTGATGGTACTGAAGGCAACAGTACCGAAGAATTGTCTATAGTATTTAGCGGAATAGGAATGATGTTCACAGGTTCTGCTAAACTTCCGGGTATTACTATTGGGTCAGGTGCTGTTATGGGACTCGTATCAGCAGGATAAGCTGGTGCAGCATCTGCTGCATTCAACGGAACAGTATCAGGTATATTGTTATCTAATGGAATACCAACTAAATTTAATCTAGCTTGATTTCTATTTTCACGCATCATGCCCACTATACTTTGCCCAGTTACATTAGTTAAATCACTAATAGCTTCTAATGTCTGTGCAGCCATATTAGGTTGTGTGCTTAATGCGTAAGTGGGTATGTTATCTACAAAACTATATACGGTTGTTGTTGTATATCCAGGTGTTGTACTAATTCCGTTATACCTAGCCCGTTGTTCTATATTCAATTGTGTTGCAGTTTGGTTATACAAACTATTAAGTTGTGTTGCTTGTATAGAAGAAACATTCTTTATTGCTGCTATCTCTGTATTAGCCAAATCAATTTGTGCTTGTACTGCCGTGTTTAATCCAACACTAGAACCTTGTGTAGCAGTATACAAGTTTGTATATATAGTGGCTAATGTTGGTGTTTGTATAGCTTGTATCAATGACTGCATTGTCAGCCACGGATAGGGTAACCCAGACATGCACCCAAAGAAATCACTATATGTATAAGTATTGCTTGCTCCGCTGCCTAACGCAATTGAAGTCAATGCTGCTTGTGCATTCGTGATATTAGTTGGAACATTTGTACCATTTACTAGATTCAATCCCTGTGTAGTCTCTAGGTTAGCTACCACTTGAGCAAATTTTTCTATAGGTATGTTAGTAATATTTTTTACCTGCTGCATAGACATAGAGAATGCACCTGCTGCAACTGCTATATCTGCTGGAATCAAATCTTGCAAGTATGAACCAAATCCTTGCGGAATAACTTGTATATTGTTGATACTAGAATACCCAGTATAAGATATTTGTGCTGTGCCTGATGCAGTAGTTGAGCCTATTTGTGATTTTATAGCCGGCGCAGTTATTGCTGAATTCAAACTTCCACTACTTGTGTATATAGGATAATATGTTTTGCTATTAGTAGACTGTGTTTGCCCTACGTTGTACACTGGCACAGTTAGTGTCAAATAACTAGTAGGGAACATTTTATTTGGATTTAATAAATCTGCTAATGTTTCTAAACCGGTTGTTTTGCAATTTAATGAAATTAGTATCTCGTCTAAATCAACACCTGCTATTATTAGAAACGCCCCATAAATCATTTGTTGTTGATTTGAAGTTACATTACTATTACTAGTTGCACTATCTACGTCAGAAATAGATAAGCCGCTAGCCAGTAATGCGATACGCAATGATGCTGTCAATCCATTAGCATTCTTTATAGTAGCTAGTAGATTAGAAGGTAAGCCAAATGTAGATATAGTTTTTAAATCTAGTGCTTTGCCTAAGTTGACTAAATCTTTTCCAAAATCAGTAGTTGATAAACTTACTCCAGTAACATCTGCTGTGGTTAAATCGTTCATGTTACTATACGTACCTGCTAAAAATTCTAAAGAATTTTGTAAAGTCATTATAGATTGATTTGATTGGCTTATGTATGATCCAGCTTCTTGAAAAGAACCTAAGAAATCTGTATAGCTTGGTAATGTAGAATTATAATTGTATTCATTATATGCTTGCCAAGAGAATAATCTAAAATATCCGTAACTAGCATTCTGCCCAGTATAGGCAAAATTATAACTCTGAATACCTGAATATGTGCTAGGTGGACTATTGCCCAATGCAGGGATAGTTGTGCTACCTATTGCTAATAAATTAGTATAAGTTGACAATGACATGTCACCTGCATTGTATCTTACATAGCCTTGTCTTATTGCATTTGTTAAATTATTAAGTACAGTATTAGAGATTATAGTACCATATGTGTAATTACTAACGCTGGTACTAGAACCCATTATAGCACTAGTGGGTGCATTAATTCCTATGCCGGTATTTTGCAATAACCCGCTTAATGAGTTTACACCTAAAGGACTTTGTTTACCTGAATCGCTCATGGTACAAACACATCCTCACTACCTTGAACAATACTATGCCCGCATGTATTTCCTGAACCAACTCTTAGTACAGGATCACCTTCAGCAAATACAGTAGGACTACCCTCAGTGGTGTTAGGACTATCATGAGGTGGGTGGGGAGGGCCCCATGGTGCATGTGGTGTTATAGGACTAGGATGCAATCCAACTTTAATGCCATTAGCAAATACCGTGCCGGCACCACGAACTATTTGTCCGCCCGGTTGATTTGTGTCACCCTTCCTACTCAACTTTGCCATATTATCCTAATACGATTTTCTTATCTGGTACTTTAATTCCAGTGGTTGCTTCTAAATACTTCATTCTAATATTGTCATCTGTCTCTGCATAAAGACTAATACTAGTAGTATTTAGTGTAAATTTACCCTTAGGATTTGCAGTAAACATGCTAGGTATCATTTGCATACCTTGTTGACCTGGCGCAATACTAACTGGTTCTTCAATGATGATATTATCTCTAGTGATATCAACTACCTTAGTAATCAATTCTTCGCCGCTATTCAATTTAATTGTAAATACTTTTCCAATTTCCATTATACACTTTCTGTTAATTTTTTTCTGAGTTCTGTAAACCCACCCACAAGTTCTCCATCCAAGAAGATTTGCGGAACTGATCGGGCAGTTGGTACTGCCTCTAATAATTCTTCTTTGGTGTAACCGTCACCAATTTTCTTTTCTTCAAACTGTATCCCTTTATTCTTTAGCAATGCTTTTGCTTGGTCGCAATAAGGGCAGTCGTACTTACTCCATACAATTGCTTTCATGTTATTTCCTTTTATAAATTTGGTAATTGGTCGTAATCAAGACTTTCGCTCATCACTCCCAATACATAATTTGTTGATTCGTTTTCTTGTAGTGCAGTCTGCTTCTTACTGGTGTCACTATGTTTGTTGAACCATGGTATAGGGGTACTCTTTGGGCTGTTTCCCTGATACTTAATACCAATCTCTTTCAATGCACCCACTGCTGTGTAATCAACAAAGTCTTTTAATACATTGGCATTCAATCCAATGACTGGGCCTTTGTTAAACAAGTAATCTGCCCAGGCTTTTTCCTCAGCAATCACCTCTGCATATAATTGATAAACTTCACCTTCGCATTCTCGTTTTGCTTTGGCAAATCTTTCATCTTCTTTTACAACTTGATTGATTATATATGCAGTCCAACCTTTATGTAATAGTTCATCTTGGAGAATTAAACTGATAATATTACCATTGCCAATAAAGATTTTGTTCTCAACCATTGCTAAACTTGTAGCAAAACTTACCATGAATCTAAATGCTTCTAGTGCATAGCTTGCGTTCAATGCTAACCAGATAGATTTGATATGGCTTTCTTCGCTTACTGATTTTGGATTAATCTCTTTAAAACAATTGAGTTCGTGTAGTTTATCATAGTACTTACCAATGCTTGATGCCATATCTACAATCTCTTGTGTATCATGTATAGTATTGAATACATCTTTTGGTACATTATAAATATTGCGGATGATATGGCTATAACTCTTGCTGTGTATGTTTGTCTCAAAGAAGCCCCAATTGTACATCAATGCTTCTAGTTCTGGTATACTACAAACAGGTGTAAACACTTGTGTTGGGCCGCGACCCTGTAAACTATCTAATGCTGTTTGTCGTAGTAAGTTGCTAGTGAAGATATGCTTGACTGCTTCACTAGCTTCTTTAAAGTCATTAGCATCTTTGGTCAAACTTATTTCTTCTGGTTGCCAAAAGAATCCCCGTGCAGTACTATCAAAGTCTGCAAGTTTTTTATATTTTACTTCCTCAAAACGTTGGATAGTGACTGGACCTTGCGGGTCTAGAAACATCTTACGATTCAGGTAGTCTGTCTTTGTGTGTAAATTATATTGTTCTTTGCTCATTTTATTACGCTATCCGCAGTTACTTGTATATTGCTGATGCTCCAATAGCCACCTGTACTGTTGCATAATGCACCCCATGAACAACTGTTGTTCCACCATGGAGCACTACCTGGACCAGTTGGACTAAAGCCTTGCCAGAATGATAGATTCAACCAATAGCCATTCTTCATACTGGTGATTAATGAAGTCATGTCTACACTAGCACTACCTTCGGCGCCTGTACCAACAGTACTATCATATACTATCACAAAATTACCATTTTGTGAATATGTTACTGTCATTGTAGGAGTTGTTCCGTATGTGAAATCAGTTACCATATCAAACGGTTTAGTCATATCAATAACACCAACCATGCTGTGTAGTCCGTTAGTAGCAGTAGGTGAACTAGTCATTGACGAATAATTAAAGCAACTGTTGTTGGCTGTGCTTGCGAAAGAATACTCATATCGTTGAGGAGCACTAGAACCACCTGTACCTAAATGTAATGTAGATTGTGTGATCTTATTGCCATTTGTTTCTATCATATCAATCTCTTGGCAGTTCCATTGATTATTGCTACCACCTGCATCACAGTAGTTAGTACCGTTTGGTTGAACACTGGGTTGTACTGGATTTGATACCATATAGAAACTAGCGTTAACATAGTTCTGTGATAGTTTTGACAGATCAATTGTTGCTTTCACTTGAGTGATGTTTACATAACCTTGTTGTGATACGAGTCTGCCTGCTGCACAGTTGGCATTAACACCAAATGTAACTGAGTTACCTGATACAACTGGATCAGTTCCACATCCGTTGTAGTCTACTACAAAAGCAGGGGTGAATGTAGTTGAGGTTGCAGTAGGAGCAGTTGTTGTTTTACTACAAGCTGCTAATACTAATATACTTAATATAACTAATAATTTTTTCATGTTTTTCCTTAAAGTTTACAAGATTCGCAATCTTCTTCGTTATCAAAATCGATTGGTTCCAACATAGTTGGGGCTATTTCATCGGGCGCTTTACTACCTTGTTTGTTAATCAAGCTATAATAGAAAGTCTTGAGACCCCACATATGTGCTTGCATCAAGTTCTTTGCTATCAATGTAGTCGGGACTTTACGGCCCTCAAAATGTGCAGGATTATAGAATGTGTTAGTACTTATGCTCTGGTCGATATATGCTGCTAGTACTGCTGCGGTTTTCAAGTAACCATCACAGTCTTTTTGTTCCCACATCAATTGATACTTGTTCTTTAGTTTTTGATATTCTGGAACAACTTGAGTAAAACTACCTGCTTTACTTTCTTTTACAGATATTAAACTCATTGGCATTTCAATACCATTTGTACTATTGATAACTACGCTACTTGATTCTACAGGAGCAATAGCCATCTGTGTAGCGTTACGGACACCATGTTCTTTCATACTTGTACGTAGTGTTTCCCAATCTAGTTCTGGCTTAAAGTCAGTCAATTGATTAACACCATTGGCTCTAAGTTCCCACGGAAATATACCTTGACCATACCTTGTTTTATCACTACCTTCACACTTGCCTCTTTCTTTGGCAAGTTCTACACTAGCTTCTGTTAGATAATATGCTAGATGTTCTGCCCATGTTTTAACTTCGGCTAATGCATCACGCTCACCATATTTTAGACTGCGCTTTGCATGCCAGTATGCTAAGTTAGTAACACCGATGCCGAGTGGGCGTATCTCATCATTGCTTAGTTTAGATTGTATACTCAGGAAGTCCTGGTAATCCAATATATTGTTAAGACTGCGATGTAGAATGCGACAAGCCCTACGCATGTCTTCCGGATTTCTGAAGGCTCCCCAGTTGATTGAGCCCAAAGTACAAAGGGCAATGCGACCATCAGTATCGTCAAGACGCTTAAAGGATCTAGTAGGTAGTAGTATTTCACAACATAAGTTACTCTGGTAAATTGTATGATACTCAGGATCAAACGGACCCTGATTCATAACATTGTCAATGAACACTAGATAGATACGGCCGGTGTCTGTTCGTTCTTTTAGTATTCCACTTTTGAATACCTCTTCGGCACTCATCGTCTTTTTTCTTAGGTCTTTTCGTTTTTCGTATTTGATATAGAGTTCTTCGAACAACTGGGTGTTGCTGTAGAAGGCTTCATATAGATCGGGAACTTCGTTTGGGTCAAAGAAGGTGATGTTTTCTTTGTTTTTGAACCTGCGCCAGAACAATGCTGACAGGACGACCCCGTAGTCCATGTGCCGCACACGGGTTTCTTCAGTTCCTTGATTGTTTTTAAGAACGATAAGATCGTCAAACTGATAGTGCCAAATAGGATA
>Ga0209084_1000676_pt1 | contig 31638 bp, 9 predicted proteins | sample C_130820_MF_Meta_FD_187309 | JGI IMG/M metagenome (GOLD analysis project Ga0209084, IMG submission 187309) | Freshwater microbial communities from Lake Croche, Canada to study carbon cycling - C_130820_MF_MetaG (SPAdes) (version 2) | ecosystem: Environmental > Aquatic > Freshwater > Lake | place... | reverse complement strand
ATAGTCAATCGTTACAATGTTTTTCTTTAATCGTCGATCAGATGTCGCATTGATTGTAGAACCAGTAATAGCACCGGTAGCATTTAGTGTACCGGTTACATTTGCACCCGTGCTTGTTACGACTAGCGTAGTAGTGCCGCCGGCTGTGACATTTACATTCCCGCTAGCAGAAGGAATATTTACATTGGAAGTACCATTTGCATGGGAGCCAAGTAAGTTTCCACCAGTGATGTTGCCAGTAGTAGTAATCGCGTTAGAACCGGCTGCAATAATACCAATGATATTACCACCGACTACGTTACCAGTAGTATTTAAACTGCCACCAACGTTAGCATTACCTGTTATATTAGCAGTACCTGTTAGATTTGCACCCACGCCCGTTACGGTCAGAATATTTGCATTTCCACCAACACTTAGATTGATATTACCGCTAGCAACCGGTGCTGAAATATTAGAAGAACCGTTTGCTACAGGGAACGAAGCAGTAATACCGGTCAACGAGGATCCGTTACCAACAAATCCAGTAGCAGTAATGTAGCCATTAGATAAGTTAGCCGAGAAGTTAGCATTTGAATTTAGTCCGTAATTGCCGGTTGCTGTAGCGGAAATAAGTGGCAGATAATAAATGCCAGAAGTTTGTAATGTAGTTGCTGTTGCTACTGCGTTAGTAGCTTGTGGGACTATGCTTACATTAGCACCGTTAATTCCAGTTAATGAGTGACCATTACCAATAAAGTTAGCACCAGTAATGTTACCAGCACCAATCGTACCTGTAGTAGAAATAGTATTTGAACCAAATGCTGCAAGCAGACTGGCAACATTACTGTCACCATAGCTGCTTCCAGTTGGAGCCGCGGCAAACTTGCCGTTTCCATAAAGAACGTTACTTACGTTACCGTCTGTTGATCTCAAGAAAGAATTTGCTGCTAATGTCCAAGTTCCTACAAGACTTCCTGGATTTGCACCGGCGCCGGTAGTTAATAATGCACCTCTAAATGTTCCTGTACCATCACCGATTATTCCAGTATACGTTGGTAAGAATGCGGTTACGTTGGCATTGCTATACGCTCCGGCAAAGGTAATCACATCGCCGTTGGCATAATAATAATTGTCTGTTCTGATACCTGCACTGGTTGATCCCGGATTGATAACTAGGTTTCCGCCGGTCACATATAAAGCACTGCCCGACGCACTACCTGCATTTGGACCACCGTATGAGACAGTGCCTGCGCCATTCGCAGTCCAAAGTCCAGTAAGCGTTCCTGCTGTAGCCTGTGATCCTGAAGTGATAGATTGTGTAATTAATGATCCTATGTTTGCAGTTGTGATATTAGCATTGGAAACTACAAGATTTGATGATACCGTAGCAAAAGCTACAACGACAGCATTAGCTGATATAGTGTTAACTACTGATGCATTATTAGAAGTAATATCGCCAGTGACATTTACTGCTCCAAATGTTGTTGTGCCGCCGCTTGAAGTTGATGTCAATGCTAGCCACTGCTGAGCATTTGATGTTCCGTCTAGCGGGCAAACATACATCGTTTGATCGTTTGTGTTGAACCACAGTTGGCCTGCTAACGGATTTGGTGGAGGAGTTGTGTCAGCAAAATTCTCAGTTAGCCATACGAAGTTTTCATCGACTGGTTGACCGTAACCGGCGTAGTTTCGTCCGGGCAATCCCAATGATGTGCTGGTTGTATTAATGGTACCATCTGGGATAGATGTAAGTACTGTACCATTACTCTTAAGTATTGTATATGACATAGTTTCAATAGCTCCGCTTTTCTATTTAGTTCCGTTTATGAACTTGTTGTGATCAAATTAGTTAGAGCCTGAATTCTAACCGTATAATCTATTTGTATCTGCCTGTTTAACGACTTCTGTACGGGGTGAAAAACCACATGCGTCAATAAACTTGTAATGACATTGCCATTAGTATCTGTACCATTATTGGCCAGTAACCCTAGCTCGTCAAATACATATATGGAATCAGTTTGCGTACTGTTATCAAACGCATTTTGCCCCGCCGGTTCGCCGTAATCTAACAAACATTGTACTAAAATATCGGTATAAACATTGCCTGAAGTATGATAAACAGTCATGTTATTTCTTGTAGGGTCTAGGTTAAAGACGCTGTTATCATCTACTATCTTAGCATAGGTTTGATTATACAATGCTGCATTTTGACCTGTCACATTTGGTGGAAGATATGTAATAACTCCTGTACTGTCTACTGAAGCAGCTCCGTTACCAAAAGCCATTTCATAAATTTCTCCATATCCTCGGGCGCTAAGAGTGTTGGCAATAGCAATAGACATTGTTTCGTAGTTAATGGCATTCTTCTTATCTACAAAGATTTCCCCATTATTAGGATCATAAATCTTCAAGAATCCTTCTACTTTATAGGATAGGTTAATCATTTAATTGTCGCCCCTTTTATTCACTAGTGTTTCTTTGGTATTGGGATCAAAAATCCTAATATGGGAAGAAAATTGAAGGGTGCCCGTCTCGTTGGGCTTTCTTTGGGGCAAGTGCACCTGAGCGTTCATAGGTTTTGAATTATCCGATTTCATAGAATTATTTATCATTACTTATTGCCCCGTATTTAAGAAATTTGCAGGAGTAGTCTGAGCTAGCTGTAGCGGGTCACCTTGTGACGTATTATAGATTCCAGGAATTGGATTCCAAGTGACATTATAGTATTTTTCGGGCAATCTAGTAGAATACAGCAATCCTAAGGCCAAAGTGTATTTTGGAATCAAAGTCTGTCGTCCAGTACCGTTTGCACCGCGCTGTAACTGTGAAAGTGTATTATTAGCAAAATCCGCTACTCCAAATTTAATCTGTTCTCCGTTGATGTATATCAGATTACCCTGAAGTGAATTAATAGTCAGAGAGTCCCCTACTGTTACCCCCGAAGTTATCTGTAGAGTTGGTGATATATCAACTAAGCTCACAAAGTAGTAATTATTTGGTAAAAGCTCGCTTGTAGTATTGTTGAACACAGTTACGCTATTCAGCGTTCTCTTGTCTGCTGTTAATCCGATGCTGATTACTCCGTCAACCGCAGCCGGAGCTGCGACTGTCTGTACGGTAGTTTCTACAATCTGCGACACATCGTTAACATAGATTACCGAATCCGTACTCTCTAACGTCTGCACCAACCAGGTTCTTGTAGTATTAACATTGTACACTGTAGGTATCTGTATCTGATTCACGTTCAGATAATATGTCATTTGACTTGGTGTAGCAGATGATACCATACTTGTTACGATTACTTCATCACTCAAAGTGACAGGTAACAGTATAGTTACATTATTACCCGGAGCAATTGTCAATAATGATGACGGCACACGATAGCCATTTAAAGTTACCCACAAGCGGTCTACGTTTGTCTGTTCCCATGTATTGACTACTGTGAATGTGTTACTATGAATACCGTATTGCGTGTTCAGATATTGATTATCAGTTAAATTATATGAAGTGACTGCAATCGTGCTTAAGTTAGCCGGGGCAGTCGCAAATGTTATTGTGCTAGCACCAAAATCTATAGTATATAGTGACGCAGTTTGACGCAATCCGTCAATTTCTACAATCGCATTTGTTGGATTATCACCATCCACATAGTTAGTTAGCGCAAATGTAGCTTGGACCCCGTCTCCTGTAAACAATTGAGTTTCTGGAATAGTGTACCCAAATTGCACTGGTCTAGTTTCACCAAACAACGTGTATGCAATATAATCAACTGCAACATTATACTGACTTGCAAATACTAGTTGCGCTGAAATCTTATCCGCAGCTAACGCTACCGCATAATCGTTTGTTACGAATGATGCTCCACCAAATGCATCAGATAATGCTACTACAGCTCCGCTTGGGGTCTCGGATATTGTGAAGTTATTAAAATCTACAATCTGTTTAATGTAATAAGTCGTGAGTGGAGCAACACCGCCAAACATTGTATCACTGAATGTGATTGGAGTATCTACAATTAATCCAGAAGTAGAGTTACATAATATAACATTCGTTGAGGATTCGGTTGCAGTAACGAAGTTGATTGTTCCGGAAATTAATCTAGTACCGTTGTGATACACAATCGGCGGGCTCCAAAATACTCCGTTTCCTGCTTCAATAACACAAGTCATAATACCGGTTGCATCGGTTAGAATGAAAGTTGCCCCTGCAATACCATAAGTTGGATCATATGTTTCAGATACAGTAATACTGCCAGTTACCTGACTAATTGTCTTGACATAGTATACTGTACCTTCTACGATATTACCAAATGTGCTACCCAAGAATTGAATAGGTCCGTTCAATATAAAACTAGATACATCGTCTACTACGATAGAATTTATAGAACTAATAGTAGCGGTAGCATTAGTTTGAATAGGTTGTGTGTTTGGTCTTACTACACCGTTGCCATTAGAAATAGTACCGCTATATTGACAATTAAGTTCAATTACACTAAACCCAGTAACAGCATCATCAATGATAGGATTAAGCTTAGTATTAGATTTAACCATTTCAAAACCATTACCAACTTCATACACATCTATTCTTAAAGAATCTAATGTAGGAGTAAATGATATTGGAGTATTTAATATTACAGTGTTGTTTATCCAATCAACTGTGTAATCTATTTCATTATAAATGCCGGTGCCTACCTTCGATGCATAGTCAATCACATAGACAGCAATCTGCGCCGGTACTTGCACGGCTCCGGCAAAGCTATATGTTGTTTGAGTTGATGATGTAGGTGTTAGTTGCAACGATACTACATTATAACCCGTATGCGCGTACTGTGCAGGATCCCAATTTGTGCCAGGAAGTGTATTAACAATCATTGTTAGATTATCTGACACAACGCCCGCTACTAATTCTTCTGGGCCAAAGCCTGCAGTGAATGCAGAACCTTGCACATCGTATATAGGGGGCAATGTTTCGGGGGAGAACGGACGGTCTTGTAGTTCTACGTCAATGAGTAACTGCTGCGAGGGCTGAAACGGATTGCCAAGATAAGTGCTATTAGGATATGTGGTGCCAGTTAGTAATTGTGAGAAATCAATACTTGGTGTACCTGCCTGCAACGATCCTGATTGATAATATGCTAATCCCGGCATGTTAACAGTAGGTTGATAGTAACCAACAATTCTGTCTAGGGCGTTAATATCACGATTTCCCGAATCTAATAGTTCCCACTTACCGTATATAAATTCGGAATCGTTATTACTAACAATACAACGATATAATTGGTGATTGAATCTAACAATACTTTGATTAAAATAGAACGGTTCAGGTAAGAACGCAAATGATCCTATTTTCGCTATAGTAAAGTCTACGGGCGTTGTAGTTGTCATATTTACAGTGCTTGAACCCAAAGCTTCTGATACAGTAAGTGCAGTAGATGATAGTATCTCAGCAACATAGTATGTCTGCCCGGCAACAAGATTTGTAATAGCAGTTTGCACGTTGCCGGTAAACACTACCGGATCATTTACTGCAAATACTGAGGTGTCCTCTATTAATATTGAGTTATCAGCAGAGTAAATGTAGCTTACAGCAGCCGTTGTAAAACCCGTGTACGGGAAATCAATTCCACTGACTGGTACTGTCATCAATGGATTTGCATATACTTCAAATGTGTTTGCTCCTGTAACTCGCAAGTAGTACTGATCTGAGTTAGCCGGCACTGTTCCTGAAACATTTACACTCGTAATTGCTCCGTAGCTATCAATAGAGTTTACTACGATAGTGACATCATTGAGCGGTGAAACTCCTCCCACCTCAGTTCCATCTACAGTGAACGTATTGTTGATTGCATATCCTTGTCCGCTATTGATAAAGTTCACGTAGTACCCGCCTACTATGTATCCAATAGCTATATCTATAGCATCGGTTGGGGTTTGTGTTATATTAGCAGGTCCGTACGCATCTGACAATGCGACTGCTGAACCACTTACCGAAGTAGAAAGAATTAAGTATGAAGTTCCTTGCCCCGACATTGAACCATTATCTGTGGTAAGTACTAGAACACTACCCCCCAGTGTGGCGCTAATAGTGAAACGACTTGAATCTACTACTGCACTGACATAGTAAGTTTGGCCAATTGTGACGCCACCCAATCCAGTTCCAGAAAAAATGATTGGCATGTAAGCATAAAGCTCAGTAGTATCACTACAAGTAAGCTCATTCGTAGATGATGACGTATTTGTAACTTCTACTGAGATAGATCCAATACTAGTTATATAATACGTAGTTCCTGTACTTAATCCACCAATATTAGAATCTACTTGAAGTGGCATGTTTACATAGAAACCGGCAGTAGTTGACACAGCGACATAGTTCAATGTTGCACGGGTGGCAGTAAGTATACTAGTTAATTGATTGGATAGCACACTTACTACTATTGGATAGTACTCCTGAGAAGTCTTGTACAACGTGAATTGTTGACCATTAACTTGGCCAGGACTTACTGGTAATGACAGATTAATTGACATATTTCCAGTTGCCGTTGTCAATGCTAGCGTGTTGGATTGATTCACTAATGTGGCAGATGAGCGGCAAGACGCAGTGCCATTGCCTGTTCCTACTCCAGTAGCCACAAATGAAACCCCAACATCGTTAGATGCTGCACCAACAAGAGTAAAATCTGTAGTTCCTACAGTTACAATTGTGTAAGTAACTCCGACAATTAAAGAAGTTGCATTAATAGTGCTAGTTGCAGGAACTGTAGTTAACGCAAACACCGCACCGTTAAACTCGGTAGAAATTGTGATGTTGTATCCGTCTATAATTTGATTTACATAATAGATGACTGATGGCTCAATATTGCCAAAGTTCGTTACTGGCATACCGGCAATCGTCATGTTATTGATGACGATTGGGGCATTGACCAAAAGACTCTCAGTGGAAATTAGGTTTACATAATTTGTAATACCCGATGTAGAATTTACCTGTACCGTAGCTATATCTGTACTAGCTGATATTGTGAAATTTTGATTATCTAATACAGTGTTGACATAATACGTCTGATTTGAAATTACACCGCCAAATACATTACCTACAAAGAATATTGGCAATCCTACGTAGAAATCTTGTGTACCACCAGTACCGACTGGATTAATTGGTATAGTAAGATACCCTCTATTTGAGAAATTATTAGCAGTTGTAGAAGTAACTGTTCTTATTCCAGGATAGTCCACAGTTAATATTGCAGTATTAATTATTTGGGCAACCGTGCAACCTAAATCTGAAGGGGAATAATCATATAATCGTACGGTACTTCCGCCTATCGTTTCCGATATCGTAAAGTTTGTTAAGCTCAGAATGTAGACAACGTAATATACTTTATCTGCTTCTAATCCACTTGAGCCTACATCGCCGGAGAATCTAACTGGCATACCTACTGTCATACCAACTGTAGATCCCGATGCATTTGTGATATCACTACTGGTAAGCAGATTGATTGAATTAGTCGCTGCTTCTGTAGCGAATACGGTGCGAACAAACGATGACCACTCAACTTGTTGGTTGTTGTTCACATCTGCAATTTCAAATAAGCATCCTCGCGCACTAGCATAGATTTGATTAATGTCAGGATTTGTGCTTTCTAACCGTATTGTAGAACTTGATACTTGTGTTTGATTCAACAAATCACCGGCAAACGATGATCCATAGTATGCATCTGCTGTCCAATCCGATACTTGAGAATTATAACTTGTTCTATCAAATTTCAGCGTTATGCTATTCTCCCGTATTGGTGAAGCCGAAGTAATAGTTGATGCTCTTGCACCTAAATTCAATGTATGATTACTGCCTGATCCTTGATTATATATTGACACTCTATTTGTATCATTTAACGCATCGGCATAAGTTGTATAAAGTGCTACGATCACAGATGGTGAAGTCTGCAATACATTTACATAATACCATTGGTTATTTTGTAATCCACCAACGGCAGCGCCGTTTGGCGACATTATATATTTTACTAAATCACCTGTCGCTAATAGAGGTGCATAGATTAGTATAGTGTTGAACAATACATTGACGCCTGAACTTGCAAATGCCAATTGCTCCGAAAAATCTATTACAATCTCTGGTAATACGGCATAACCATTTCCAGGATTAATTACATTTACTCCAACCACTGTGTCCAAGCTCATGATTGCTTCTAGCTGTGCTGGTACATCTGGGGCAGGGTAAATTGAAGTATCAATATATGCGGTCACTCTAGGTGGGTTGACATAGCCACGCCCACTGTTCAATACGACTACTGCCGGAAGATCAATATAAATGTTCTCACTCGGTATATGAACACTGATTGGAGTACCGCCGTAACCTCTAATCAAATTAGTCAACGTGTTTCTTGCACGATCTACAGTAGAATATGCGATCTTTTCTATACCAATCGTAATGACGCCATTTAATGGGAACCCAGATGCGTTTGCTACTACGATAGTAGACGTACCCAAATTTAAGTAGTTCACTAAAGTAGTGATCAAGAAATCAGTCTGTCCTGTTAGGCTTACGCCGTAATTACGGAACCATTGGTTGTACTCCGGTTCTTGCCAAATTGGGCTACTTGGTAAATATGTGTAGATATTATCAGCATCACTGTAAACTAACTGCGGCGAAACAAACTGATCTATCGTTGTATTATACTGTGCCGGTAGATCAAAGTCTGATACATTTCCTCTCCATAACTCACTGCCAGTATATACATATGTAAATTGCTTGATGAATACGTGATAAGGAAGTGCTTCTCCAAGATAGCCGGCTAAGAAGTCCTGATTATCAGATTGATAATTTTCATACGGTAGTAACGCTCTAATATTGTGCGATACATCTACCAATGAAGTTTTATTTAGCCAAGTAAGATAGTTCTGTGAAGATACTGATTCACTCTGAACATACTGGAATAATAATATCAAGCTTCTGTTTCTATACAGAAGTAAATCATTAGTATAAATTTGTTCTGTAAGCGCACGAACTATCCAGTAAGTTTCTTCATTTGGATATGTATCGTATGCAGTAGTTCCGTAGAAACTGCCATCCCAACCAATACCTGAACCGCTGTAATCCCATAGGCTTGACTTAAATTGAATTGTGCCGTTTTGTACGCCAATTCGCTTCCATATATTGCCCACTTCAAAGATGTACCATTCTGATACGCCTGCACCGTTGGCTTGTACTTTCACAATAGTACCTGATGCTACACTTAGAGTTGATAAGTCTGCATAGATAGGTACTACTAGTGACGATCTGATAGAATTGCTGTAGCCGGGCGCCCACCAGTTAATAAACTCCCAATAATCAGCAGTATTATAGAACTCCCCTGAAGCGTACAAGTACGTTGCACCTTCTCTTATTTCGGTGATAGGATACTCAAGCATTATAGTGTTTGCAAATTCAATGTAGTTCTGTAGCGCAGTCAAACGGTCCAAGAAGAAGCTTTGCTGTGGTCTTGGTGAGATACCTGATTGTACCCTTATAGGTAAGAACGGATTAGGTACTACTTGTGTTGTTGCGACAAATAGTGCTGTGCCTGTTCCAGTACCGGGACCTGTTGCAACAAAAACTAATCCTACTGTGTTGGATTGTGCTCCAACTAGCATAAAATCTGTAGTTCCTAAAGTAGCAATTTGATAACTCTGACCCTTAACCAGTGCGGAGGCAGAAACAACATCCGGAGGATTTGCGGCAAATATAGTTGTTCCTGCCAAGCTGTAGAGAAGTCTCTGATACAATGAACTTGGGTTAATATTTACAAGAGTTGGTAATCCAGGTAAGAAGTCTTCCGCATAGTTCTCTCTAATTAATGAATGCTCACTATGATGCGGATCATCCGTAGCGCCAGTAGAATATCCTACATTTAGAACACTGTCAGTACCGTTCAAGTATTGTTGTGAGTTATAAACTGAGAATACACTAGGTAATACAGGAGCCAAATAACTAATTCCTGAATTTTGAGGACTATTGATATAAGATTCTAATACTGTGTCAGAAAGGGTCTTGCCTTGTTTGGTGAATATTATGTTGCTATTTCTCACCCAAAAGTAGTAAACAGGCACGGCTGATCGTGAAGCATTTAGCGTTGTCTCTACAGTATACAAGTTATTATTGTACGGGGTGCCCGGACCTTGGTAGTTTGCAGGCGGTGTGTTACTTGCTATCCATGAATAGATGGCAACATCACTGCCCGGGAACACTGCTCCCCAGTACTTACTATTGTAAACTACATCATCTTGATGGTAGTTTATAAAGCGAACATTGGATGTATTAAACCAAGTCTTGCCTACATGCTCTGATCCCCAAATTATCGAAGGTTGTGTAGCATTATTGTTGTAGCCAGCAGGGTCAGCGTTTGAAATGACATCGATATTTTCTGCTACTGCACCCAATAACTTATTCTGCAATGGGTCAAAGTAATCTAGATTTACTATCGTGTTATTAGTTTGTGCGCTGAAGATTTGCATATAGCCAATACGTGAATTATCAACGATAGCTGAGGTTTGTCTGTATACTTCCCAATCTTGTACTCCACTAGCATTAGTATATGAAATTACTTGGCCGTAACTTACAAGCTCTCCGTCAGTGGCGACACCTGAACCTGTGCCGGCTCCTGTGGCTACGAATGTAACGCCAACTGTATTTGATTTGGCTCCTAGTGCAGTAAAATCGGTTGTTCCTACAAATACGATTGTATATGTGACACCTGCGGTTAACGCAGTCGCACTAATATCATAGTTGTACATGTTTGGAGTACCAACTACTACTGTATTGTCCACGAAATCAAGTGCAGTACCGTATCTAGGTTGCGGACCGTATGTTAGATTTGGTGCGTTTACACTCTGTGCATAGACAAATGCTCCAGAATTGTAGATATTTTCGTTATAGACGCCAAGATAATCAAACATGTACACTGCGCCGGCGTTCGGGAACGTATCAATAAATTGTGTAGTGTTATTGTCAAAAATAGTATCGTTGTCTGGATAATCTAGAACATCGAAGGTAGTATCTTCATAGCGAGTACCAACTGGTGCACTGGCTACAAATGATCCTGACTCATTAAACTTGACAGTTGTACCAAACTGTGTAGGACCGTCTGTGTGAGGGCATAATACTACTTGAGTTTGCGTATAAGGTTGAATACCTAACTCTACAAGAGCTTGATCATCTAGTGTAGTTATTAATAACTTTTCGTTAGCCTGAGCGAGTGCTACATCAATTAAACTAATAATTAATGTATTAGTAGCAGTTGCTTTAGCTTGTACATTAATGACATTGGCACTATTAATAGTGTTTGCTGCTACTGTAGCATCGGCGCCGTTTGGAATAATTACTGCAAAACCGTTAATCAATACTGTACGCGCAGCAGTAGTAGCAACCGGTGTTGTACCAAATACTTGTCCGTAACTACCACCACCGTTTGTAAATCTGTATACTGCACCTTCGACTAACTGTTGAGTTAATTCAAACGGTGCACCTACGATAATTTCATTAGCATGTGTTGTAGTGTCAACGGATAAGCCAAACTGCACACCAATTTGTGGTGTGCTTTGAGTCGTAAGTGTCTGTACTAATGTAAATATGTTGCCGCTTACGCTAATAATATCGCCAGCGGTCAACGGGCCAGTGTACGTTAATGTAGTGTCAACTATCGTATAATTACTGTTTTGTACGACAATACTGTTTACGCTTACATAGAGTTGGTTTGGATCAAACGATTGTACTAATTGAAAGGTAGGTGCTGGATTTGATGCTGACGGATATGTATATTGCGCTACAAAATTCTGAACGCTTCTGTCATATACATATGTTGATCCCCAATTAGATTTGTCGCCGTAAGAGACATCAGGTGCACCAACTACTAAAGTATCACCGTAGTAATCAGTTGCCAATGAGAAACCAAATTTAGCAGTTGGATTCTCTAAGAATGCACCGCCGTCGATGTAAGTAGAATATACATACGTGCATCGTGTCGCTGTGCCAGTCCCAAAATCAAAATAATCATCATTGGCAACAAATGTCATACCCACTTTATTTTCAATTGGATCATTTGTCATGAACGTAAAATCTGTAGTTCCCAAACTAGTGATTGTATAAGTCTCGTTATAAATTACACCTTCATCAGCATTTGTTAATACATTTTCTCGTCTGTAAATCCGAACTTGATTCAACTCAGGTATACCTATGTATAACCAATTAGTATCCCCGGATAGTGCTATTGCGCTACCCGTACTTTGACCCTCATATCCAAATGTGAGGGGATCTTGATACGCTAAAAGTTGATTGGATAAAGTTGAATCATTCAGTACGTAAATGAAGATTGCAGCATAATTGTACGGCTGTGCTACTACGTATACGTTCTGTTCATTAACGATTGTGCTACCAAAAGAAACATCAGTTCCAAGCAATGTTTGAGCTATATCATATCCGCCGGTGGTTGGATTATAGTCATATCTGTAGACCCTGCTTAAATTAGGATCGCCAATTAAATAACCAGTTAAGTTACTGTTATACGCAACTGCTGCGCCAAACGATAAGCTATCGTTAAGTGGTTGGGTAATCTCTTCTTGTAATTGATAATTTATAGTCTTGCGATAAACTGCCCAACCACCATCTGAGTTAGTATCTACCCATACGGTATTGTCAACGAATTCAGATGCATCTAATGGCAGATTTGCAATTTTTGCAGGGGTAGCTACGCGCTGCGGCGAGAGATACATGCCAACACCCTGACCTACAATCTGTCGTGAACTTGATGTAAGTGTTAGCAGTATAGTAACTTGATAATTGTTTACTACGTTATTGACAGTGTAGTAACCATTAACTGCGCTATTGAAATTTGCAATAGCAATCAAATCATATTGCTTTAATTCATGAACTTGTGAGAACGTTACTGTGCAGGTGTTGTTTAGATTGCTTGCTACTGATATGACTTGTCCAAGCGAGGTTGGAGTATAAACGTTCCATTGATTTAGGTAATTGGCTAACCAAACATAATCACCTACGTAGAAACTAGTTAATGGTATAATTACTCCCTGCTCATTAATTGCAGTAGATAGCTGTGAGTAAAAGTACGCTGACATTTTAACGTCGTTGAAATTTACATAACCGGCATCTGGGAATAATGTTGAAGGTACGTATTGACTTAATGTAGGTAATACATTAGGACTTGTTGGTGGTGCGCTGTAATTGTAATTGTATAATGAATACAGCGGCACTTCTTGCTCTACACCAGTAATAGATGTGCCGTTAGTTAAGCCAGCAATGAATGGGTTTCCCATTAACTCACTAGCGTTAAGCTTAAATTGAACAAAACTATTGTTTAATACACCACCAAAATTACTAGTTAATATAGACCAGTTTTCATATACATTATAATCAATGCCGCCGTGCGGTAGCGTTGCGCCCTTAAATGCGCTAACAGCATTAGTGCTACCCTTAGTTTTAATCAAGTTTTTGTAAACATTGATTTGCGATACATCTGTTAGGTCTGCTGTTGCAGTATAATCTCTTGGTCTGTATCCAATCAATGAATAACCCAACAGATTAGAATCTGAATTAAGGGCACTTTGGTCACTGCTGTAGTAGTATGTGCTGTCTAGTGAATTGGTGCTTGAGTTAGGCAGTAGACCCGTTTGAATCATCTTGTAATTTGACAATAGCCAATACTTCTGTTGGAAAGTCGCGTTTGGTTGAATAATGTCTTGAGCAATCCAATATTGATTCTTGTAGAGAACGATTTGTCCCTTAGTATATTTGGCAGCTGGATCCCATTGTGTAACATTATTTTGATTGATAATGAACCCAGACGCAGTATATGTGCCATTCCAATCAGCAGTCTTAGCACCGCGCAAGTAGATTCTATTTTGTCTTAGGCCAATTACTAAATCATTAATCGTGTCCCCAAATAATGTATAATTGTCAAACACACAAGCATTTTCAAAGTTACTCAAATTAAATTGTCCGTAACTTATGGTATCACCTTTATTTAATGGGGCAACACTAAAACTTGTTCCGTTTCTTATAATTGACAAATCAGAATTCTTGATTGGATACAGATTCTGATTTAATACAAAGTTTGCACCTTGTACACTTAATGGCTGTACGATTTGATCTTCTTTATTGATAGTAAGTTCATAAGCGGCAGGGTTGAGTGTTGTTACTGCGCCGGGCTGCCAACCTATCTGCACCCAATATAAGAACTCTGCAACCATCTGACTCCAGTTAACTGAAATTGAGCCAACCTGATATTGATAAGTTGCACCATTGGCTTCTAAATAAGCACCGTAGCTAGTTAAGAACTGCGCTACTGCTTGAGGAGTTTGAAATATAGTACCGTAAGGTATAACTTCTTCAGTAGTGGTATAATTGCTAGCTACTTTTACAGCAATTTGATCAACTTTTATAGTGCTAGTTTGCCCATCATTTTTTGGTAAATATGTTGCGAAATAAGCCGCACTCTGTGAATTACCAAATACTGCATATTGACCCTGTGCAGTAATTTGCACAACCACGCTTGAATACTGAAGAATACCATAAGGTGGATTACTGTAAAGCAATACTTGGTAGCTTTCGTTTGGTATTAGCAATGAAGAGTTATTGCTGTTAGGGTTAGTACTTTGAATATAGAAATTCAACAAGTTCTGATCACTAAATCCAGCCATGCGATATACTAATCTGACATCAAGATTATTCAGTATATTTGTAATTGCCGTAGTAGCATTAATTCCGTACTGCTTTTGATAGTCAACAATCCAGTTAATATAACTTGTTACGGGTGTTCCTGAACCGTAGACAGGAATCTGATTAGGTACTAGATGACTTCTTCCGTTTACTAGATATTGATTAAACTCTACATTGTACTTGTAATCGTCTACCCATACCCCTAAACTAAAGAATTCTGCTGGCTTAGTTAATGCTAGAATACGCATTAAGTCAAATGGCCAACTACTGCTTCTTCTGTAGCTGAATTCTACGGGACCATCATCGCCTACTACCCAATTGGTGTTAAACGAAGGGGTATAGTAGCTAGCTACTACACTGTCAAATGGTGATATCAGATTACCTTGTGAGTCTACTGGTAAAACTTCTAATAGTCCATTACGTACTGCTTTGGGTATTACAACAGGGTCTCCGTTATTCCAATCTAAGCCTGCTGCTAAATCTCCCCAAAGAATTAGGTTGTTACTTGTGTAAGGAGCAGGACCATAGCGGGTTGTCCACCAACTTGGTTCATTAGCATAACCCAACATTTCCCACGGTGTCTTGTCAGGAGTGGTAGTGTCATAGAAATAACTGTAGATACCTCTCCAGTAGCCAATTCCTATTTGAGTATTGTCTACTTTATTAGTAGTATTTCTATAGTTCCATGTATATTGATTATACGAGTTATAGAGTTGCTGTTGGTAATTTAATCTATTCTGTCCTACCCAGTTTAAGAATCCTGGTGTGTAAATTTCTAACCACTCATCATATGAGTAGCCAGTATTTCGGAAGAAGCCCGGAGTAACTTCATATGCTTGAACTGGAATTGTGTTGCTTAACTTAAGATTGTTATAAACACGCTTCTCAAATTCTAATAATGCCTGATCTCTAAAGTCTATAAGAGTATCAGTAGCAGCAATATAATCACCATATAATTTAGTATACGAACCGTCGTGACCTTTAATGAAATAAGTTGGTTGCTGGTATCCAGTATCTAATACAACTTCAGGGATAAACGCAGGATACAAGCCTAACTTAGTAGGAGTATTTGGTACATAGCTACCGTAAGTCTGATTATATTCATTGATAGTTACAACATCGCCGGGCTGTAATGCAATATTAATTTCTAATGATGGTGCAGTTGCACTAACTATATAATCTTGATTAATAACTAATTGTTTGGTAGTGGTAACAGCCTGAACTGTCCTAGACAAGTATACTAGAACGCTATTATAATTTGATGTGTCAAAATTATAAGTTTGTGTTAATGGATAAATCGTTTGTTGCAGATTACTATTAAAGCTGTACACGTTGGATGCATACGGCGCTTTAGCAGGAAGCATGTCACTCCAAAAGAATGATTGCGAATTATCTTTAGTTGCAGTGATGAGATCAATCGCCGTATCTAGTACATATGCTGGATTATAGCGTTGATCGAATGGATAGCTGTTAACCGTGTAAGCAATTAGATTTTTATATTCAACGTACTTCTTACTGTTGTAAGCCAACGAATCAAATAAATTGTAATTTAGATTACGCAAGAACGTTGCTGGCAATACCAATGACGCACTGTTTTGTATAATAACATTGCCGTATGGTACTATGTTACCCAAATCTCTGTAATTATTAGGTCCAAACACTTGACCTGACGTAGTTGGGCAATTATTGAAGATACTCGCGTATTGTCGTCGAATATCGCCGACGTTTGTAGCAGTAATATCAGTATTGAATGGGTTATTACTCAAGTTGATTGGAATTTGATAGAACGCAGTTTTGCTTACCTGATCGCTCAATACCAAAATTTGAACAAGAGTTTTTGTTACAGCAACGGGAATGTTTATTACTACAGTTGTAGAATTAGAAGTAGTTGTAACAGTATAATTAGTGGCCGGTTGTAGTATATTGTTTACGTATACTTCCAATATTGGCCACGGGTCCGCTGTTGTTGGTGCCACATCTAGTGTAAAGGTGTTTGCAGGAATTACAAAATTTTGTACATACTTGAATTCAAAGACTTGATATTGTACGCTAGGTCCTGCAGCTGTTTGCCAACCTAATAATCTCTCATAGCTAACTAAACCAGTAGAATTGTAAACGAAACCTGTATTAACGTTTCCAGTAGTAGGAGTAAAATTATTTGCGTAAGTGAAAGTCTCTGAATTAAAGGACACATCAAACCTTATATCGCCAATATTATTGACCGAACTATATTTTAATGGGAATCCTAATACTGCATCGTCAACCCCGGTTCCAATTGCATACGAAAATAACCTTGAACCCACAAACGAAGTACCTGAATAGTATAACGGATTACCAAAACTTATACCGTTAGAATCAAAGACATCAAACAATGGGGCTTGATTGATTGTTGTCTTTTGTTGTGCTTGAACCCAATCAGCACCATTATACCAAAAGCTATAACCTTGATAATTATAACCTCTAATCACTGCCACCACATTATCTTCTACCAGTTGTCCGTCTGGCGCTTCTGTAAGTGTAATTACAGGCTGAGAGTTAGGTGATAGTGTAGAGAAACTCGCAATAAAAATCTTTGTTTTTTGATTAGGATCAGCAGCGAATATAACTCTTGCTTCGGGAAACAGCGCATAGCTTTCATTTCTAGTTGGATTTGCTATGAAAGAAACATTTGTCTCACTTGTTACTGTAGCGGCGTCGGCCCATTCTACTAGAATAGTTAATGTTGTGGTTCCCGAAATATCAGTGATTGTTGCATCTGCTGGAAGCATGTTTAACGAGTCACTTACGTACATACCTAAAGCAAGCGTTCCAGTAACTTTGCTAGCCAATATAGTCAAGCTTGCAGAAGTTGGCGTTAGTGGATATATTGACCCATCATATGTAGTGTATACATCAACGTCTGGATAATATACAAGTTGTCCGGCTACCTCATTTAAGCAGTCAGTTGTTCTGAAGTCTATGAAATCGACAGGGGCCACACCCTGTGTACCATAATCAAATAGCTCTAGATTTGGATAAAATTCAATAATTGGTCTGAGAGCTTTGTTTGTTTGTGTAGCGTATACATCTACTATCGTAGGATCATTATTATATTGTGCTGTAGCCGTAATTACGTCAATATGAAACCAGCGGTTGCCACGTGACCATGGATTTCTGTTAATAGCTTCTCTAGCAATTGTGATATATTCGGGAGTTGTGGGTATATACAACGTATCTCCAAAGTTACCAATATCCCAAGAACCAATATCCCACAACGAATAGATGGTACCGGTAAATGATTCAGGCACTATGAAATTAGATACTGGTAGCAACTGAATTGCTGTACCAACACCTTGAACATAATACTGCCCACTCAAATAGCTAGCAGGGACAACATCGCCGTTAAATTGAACTTTTAATCCGTTCGTGAATACTACACCGTTTGTTGATGTATAATTTTTCTTACCTAAGATTTCAGTTTCTACATCTATTTGATTAGTGATGTTATTGTCAATTATGTTTATGATACCTGCTCTAGCAGGATTGGTACCGTCTTGATAATAAAGAGTGGTTAGCGGTGCAGAAATGTACGGTACTTCTTTTATAGTGCTAGTAGCACTATCTAAGTAAAAGTCTAATCCACCGTAAGTATTACCATATACTGCTGTAATTTTTTGATCATATGGTATTTGTCCTATTACACTTAAACTGATGATAGGAGCTGACGGTTCTCCTACATATGTGATTCTGTAGAAATTAGTGTTTACTGTGCTAGCATATCCTTGCATGAACTGACCTTGATTAATATTACAAATCATTGAGCCAGTAGCATTTTGCATAGCTAATTCAGTGCCATTTAATTGTAGCGACACTGTAAACTCGGTACCAGATGCTATGCTAGCAACAAAGTAAAGAGTGGTAGCATTTGGTGGAGAAGGTACAAGATTACCAATTTGATTTCCCGTAAAGGTCACCGCTTGACCTACTACTAAGTCAGCAGTTGAACTGCAAGTTATTAAATTGCCTGTGGCAGAAGTTGCAGTAATAGCAATTGTTTGAGCTGTTGTAGTTACAGTATCGTTGACATCGTAAGCTTGTCCATTCTGCTGATTGTCATAAAAGCTATTTGTATACGCTTGTTCATTTGCAAGTCCGGTGTTATAGAACATTAATGCCATACCGTTCATTGAGGTAACGCCATCTATATTACCCAAGATTGATACAGGTTGACCATTGATGTTAGCATACGGCACATTACTTACTAGACTTACTGTATTATTTCCGGGAAGAATATATTGATTTTGTGCATCTGCTGCAGGTACGGTAAATGTTACTACTCCAGACTCAATTCCATTATTGTCTACGCCGTATATGTCACGAACGCTTTGATTGGGATTTGTTATACTTGTGCCCGAGATTCCGGGCTGTCCTTGTATCCAAAACTGAGTAGACTGATTTACATAAAAGTTATATATTCCACCTCTCAATAATGTAAGAGTAGGGTTGATACTACCCGTACCTGATCCAACTGGCGCAATTGCATAACCGTTAGGTTCAGCCGTTACTGCGTAATCTTCTGTAGCAAAAACTGTAGCTGCTGATACTGTGACTGCGGGAGGCCCTTGAGGCAACCAATAGTATTGATTAAAGTTAATTAGCGGGTCTAGATTTGTAAATGAATCCCAAGAGTAGAACTGAGAGTTGAACAATCTGCTATTATTATTAGCTAACCCGCCCGCTGTATTAATGGCGTTTAATATGCCAGGATAACTAATAAAGTCAGTTGCTGTAGATGTGCCGGGCTTTGTGAAAACTACACCAGGATCTAATTGGTAATCTGTTCTAGTAGCGTCCGGCTCAGTTACATAATGATCATTTGCATTTACTCCGTAACCAAACCGATTACCTACAAAACCCTGCAATTTCTGTAAATTGGGTGGATTCACTAATTGATCAAGTGTCGCACTCAAAAACTGTTGGTTAGAGGGTGTTTGGAATATCTCGGGTAAGAAGTCTAATGTTCTAATTACTTTCGCCATTTATTTTATTAACCTATAAAGCTATTTGTAGTTCTGCTGGTGTCAACGCAGGTATCACAACAATATTATTTGCAGTGGCTGCATTAACGAATATTTCATAAGGAGCACATTGAATCTCATACAATGAACCAAACGGTTGATTTGGATCATTTGCAACGAGTACCGCAGAGCTTACATATTGACCAACATTAGTATGCAAGTATGCGGCTAACTCAGAGAAATAGAACGTATCACCAAAGTTCCAATTATTTATGTTAAAATAATCGTTCATTGCTGTAAGTACTGAGCTAATAATTTCACTATTGCTCGCGTTTGTTCCAGCAACCGGTATTACTTTGATAGTAGCCTGAAGCGCAGAATCCGCTTTAGGTCCAAACAATGGTTTGAACACTACACTATTCGGTATTAAACTATCGCTAACCATTTTGTAGTCTTGCAACTGTCCATACGATTGATTTAATTCATCAATAGTTGGCATAAGTGGTTTAGGGATTGTGCCTGTAGTGTCTTGAATGTAGTTTTGATATTGAGTATAATAAGATTGTGTAACAACGTACAGGTCAATAATATTTGTAGTAGTTGGATCAATTCTTGTTGTGTTATTAGAGTTATGTCTGTATTGGAAACTTAACCCCTGTCTGCCTGTATCTACAGAGTAGCGAGGTTGAATAACGAGCAAGTAGTCCGGTGTAGTTACAGTAGGATTTTGTACAGTCGTATAAAAGTTACCAACTGTACCCGACGAAGTATTAGTTTCATTATATGCAAAGAATAATTGACCCAATGGATAATCATATTTTACTAACTCTACTTGAGTAGACGTTGGATACTGATATACTACATCCGAAGATGGTACAATTTGATATCTAGTTAGATTGAATGCATCTATGATCTGTTCAAAGAACACATAAACACCAAAGTTTTGTCCGGTTTGCTGATATCCTGTTACAAAGTTAAAGAAATCAGGATTCAAAATAAGTTGAGCATCATTTACGTCAGTAGCAGAAACTTCAACTTGAAAATCGTCTGTGTAACCATCTGGCTCAGTTGTTTGTCCTACAATACTAATTTTTATAGGAACACTTAATGGATAAGATGATCCAGGTAAAGTGTTGATAGGTAATATATTAATGAAGTCTTGTAAGATTTGTCCAGAGAATGGATCATAAACAATCGTATTGCTGGGTGGTGCAAATCGTGTATCCGCTACGCTGCCAAAGTAATAAGTTAACTGCTTATATGTAACAGTGTAGATGTTTGCTCCTGTAGTGCCTGACGCCGAAAAATTTACAAACGCCGCAGCATCTCCATAATAGCTAAGTGACCAACGATCTTGATTAATAGGAATAGAGTTATCAAATACCAAACTAAAACTCAATTGCAATTGTAACTTGATAGTGATTTCTTGTATGATGTCATTTGGTATCGTATTGCCAAATACCGGAATAACAGTAGTTAGCACAGCAGTGCTTGGTACGTAGCCATTTAGTGTAATTGGACCGGTACCGTTAGAAAAACTACCTGTACCGTTATTGGATCCGTCGCCTATTACGTTAAGAACTGTTGTCCAAAAACTTGTAGTGTCGGTTGGACCAGCAACACCTGCTACTAGTCTGTTATTAGCATCAAAATAATATCCAGTTGGCGCAGTAAAATAGCACAACGCACCCTTTGTTATATACTGCAAGTTTGTTGTCGAGTATGTACCAACTTGTACTGGAGTGTTTTGACCTCCGCTTACATAATAAAAATACCCCGACTCGCTATTAGCATCAACTGAACTAGTTTGCCAAATCATAGTGCCCGGTGCAGTAGTTGCATTGATTGCATATCTAGGATAATACTGTACATAATACTGGTTGGCTCTGTTATCCGCTAAAGCTGATGCAAGAGTTGATGTTAAAAATACTATAATGTCGCTGTTAGAGTTTATAGTTAATGTTAGAAAGCCGGGAGCTGCATCTTGATACAACGCGCCGTCATCACCAAATGAATTAGTACTTGAATACTTACCAGTAGAATCTAACAAGTCAATGTTTTTAGAAATACCAATAGAACTTCTATTGATAGCTTGAGACTTGATTATAGAACTGTAGTAAGAATACGGGAAGTTATTGTAGTCTTGTCCGTTCACCATTCTGTTTTGTGTGTAATATCCAGCTGGCGCACGTTGCTTGATATCGCCTACCGTTTCTCTGGCTTGTGCATTTGATACCGTTTCTTGTAATTCTAATCCAAAAGTCAACGTTTCTAATGTGCCGATTCGGGTAACGTAAGAAAATGCGATAGTGACACCTTGCATATCGCTAGGATAGATTGTATAAGTTAGCGCGTTGCCGGCGCGAACATATGCTAAGAAGTTACCAACTGGGATTTCTGAGAATACGCCGTCACCAAATACATAATTTACTGTGTCATTGAATCCGGAACCTACTGAGTAAATTGCTCTCTGTGAGCCTTCGGCTACTGTTTGAAGATACGCATTAGCATATACATTTTCTACCTGTTTCCACAGACTAGGAGAAGCATTATTTGTGCTTAGCTGATATAACCAAGTATCAGTGTTATTCACGCCCTGAATATTTCCAATGTTAATAACTTGGTTAGCAATCTGTTGGGCTAGATTGAATTGATAATTCTGTAATGACCCTTGCTTAAAGTAGAAGAACCATCCCGTATTTGGACTACCGTACCCCAATTGATCATTACGATACAGCATGTTGAATTTACCAGACGGTGCAGGTGGAATTTCATATAGATAATCTTCACCTACGCTAGTCATGCTTGTTAATTCAAAATTAGTTGTACTACCGTTTAGTGTAGCGTTGAATGGTACAATTGGCAAATTATTAGGTGGAATACTTATAGCATACTCGCTAGTCGTTATTCCTAAAATGTCCTGTGAGTTGCCCGGACGTCCCACAAACTGTGCATTTACTAGGGCAGCATTAATAATTGTGTTGAATTGATCTTGCCAACTAGGATTAGCAGGATCGTTCCATAGAATAGGAATATTGCTTAGGTTTAATCCATTGATATCAGTAATGTTTTGAGTAGTCTGTATAGTAACTACTTTTAGGAAGCCTTGCCCAGCTAGATTGCGTTGAGGAACATAACTGACTAGATTTGCTAGCTTGACAACTGAATCTCTGCGCTCTGCTGTATCAATAAAGTTTTCACGGGCGTTTAGGTCATTTCTGAATGCCAAACCTTGACCCATAAACGCCATAACGTCAAGCAATGCAATAAATTCAGAACTCTCAATGTAGTCGTTGAAAGTTTCAGGATAGTAAATCTTTAGGTAGTCGATAAAACTCTTTCTTAGAGTTTCATAGTTGAAGCTGGTGAAATCTGCACCGGCGTAGGTTTGGTAAACCTGTTGCCAGTAATTTATACCAAAAAGATTAGATTGTCTATTACTTGTTACAGCCATAATTTATACCGTTTTTATTATTTATCAGTACAAAAAATACGACTTTTAAAGGTTACTGCAATACTGCTGAGTTGTTGGCAGGGTTGAAGAAAATGCTTAGCACTGCTGGATCATTGAATGGGTTTATAGCCATTTGTACTTCTAAAAGTATTCCGTTGAGTTGCGGGAACGCTTTTACATAGCCTAACTGAATCCTAGGGTCTAAGCCTGCTACTCTTTTAATTTCGTTTTCTAATTGATACTGAACATCTGCCGTGTTTGGTTCAAACACGAATGACCAAAGTGTTGTTCCGTACTGAGGTTGTCCTACTTTTTGACCTAGCGGAATATTTAGTGCGTTTAAGAAGTCTCTTAATACTAGCTGCTGATCTACTAACTTAAATTTATTGCCGTAAGAAATAGGTCTTACTAAGTTTCCTGGCCCGCCCTGATTACCGCTAGCGGCATTAGTGCTTCTAGGATCATTAGCTAAAATTGTTGAGAATCCAATGTACGTAGACATAATAGTATTTATTGTATGTTAAGCGTCTGCTATGCCAGCTGTATTGTACAATTGCGCTAGCTGCGGTGAGTTTGCTAAGGCTTCATAACTTTGTTTGGCTTGTTGAATGCGAGGATCTCCTTGCGGGTAAGCGGTAAGCGATTGACTGTATGTGTCATATGCAGCCTGTACTTGATCATTATAGGTGTTTATTTGATCTATCGCATCGGTTGCCGAAGCCTCTTGCTGTTGTATTTGTTCTACTTCTGATATTGCTACGGGAGAAGCTTCACCTTGGAAGTTTGGTGGAGGAATGCCCGGATCACCCAATTGATCGGCAATTCCCGCAGTGATGTCAGAACGATCTACTGTATTCATGGCTACGGTAGGCATTTTTACTGGTGACGCACCGCCGGAACCGAGCGATGATATTGAAGATTCTAGCTGGGACGCATCCCCCGCAGATAGGCCAGTAGAGGCTAACGCTGATAAATTGCCGTCGGCTGCGTCAATACTTGATGGTATATCTGGAAGGCTTGCTGATAGGTCCGGAGTAATATTGTTTAGATCGGCAGCTATACTTTGATCCATACCGGCTATAGATAACGGAGTGCTTGGTTTTATGTTGTTAAGTACGCTGGCCGATACATTTTTAGCTAGACTTGATATTGCACTCAATCCTGGAATTGTCATAGCAGAGTTAGTAGCTTTGTTCACTATAGAAGAAATTGATCCAGCCCCACCCGGTAGATGATTAACTCCGCTAGCTAGTGAAGATACCGAGCCTTGCAATGCGCCCGAACTCATCGCTTGCGCTGTTTGATATAGTCCAGTTGAACTTCCATCAGAGCTGTTAACTAAAGATGTTGGATTGGCGTATCCTCCAACGGTTGGTATTAAGTTGTTAACACTAGAAGCAGACAGCGATGCTGATACTCTTCCTAATCCTGGAATATTTGTAGAGGCTGATACTGTTCCCGATAACCCAGTAGACGAGTTATACCCCACAATACCTTGTACTGCGCCACCGCCGCTTATGGGCAAGCTAGCAGTGCCCAACGCTGACAGCGATGATCTTGTTCCTAACCCGCCAAGAGATCCGCTTATGCTGCCTATGCCGAGCCCTCCTGCTGATCCGCTTATTGCTCCCGATATAGAGCCAGTTAAACTGTTTAGACCGTTAGATATTGAAAGTGAGCCACCTATACTTGATGCACCCGAAGTGTTTAGCGCAGATGCTCGGGCTAAGACCGTTAGATTTTGAGGGACGCCTGCTAGCATTGGCTTAAAGCTAGCAGCTATAGCATAAAAAGCAGATGCTGAAGCGCCTCTAACGGATGCGGTTAGACTTGACAGACTTGGTGTACGAGATAACGCACTTAGTGATAATGATAATCCACCCAGTGAACCAACTGAGATTGATGCTGACGCAGCAGCAAAGTTACCTTTACCAATTGTGCCCATTATTCTGCTAGAAAGTCCTGAGATAGATCCAACAGATGCAGATATTGATCCACCTGTTAGCGAGTTAAACGATCCTGAAACACTGCCTAACAATGAGCCGGATCTACCACTTACTCCAACAGAGATTCCAGACACCCCGTTAACGCTAGAAGCAGAAACTCCAAGCGATAGCCCACCTGACGAGAAAGTAGCTGATGCACCTCCTACCACAGACAACGGTGAAGATGATCTTACTCCGTATCCTGCTGGCGGAACAGAACTAATATAACCTGACGATGCAGTGTTGAAATTTGATTGATTGATAGAATTTACCGTGTTAAGTGTTTGAGCTATTCCTACCGTTGCTCCGGCTAAAACTAGACCTGATATTTGCGTGGAGTGTTCTTGGCCAGTGATTACGCCGGCGCTAGTTAACTGTGTTTGCGACTGCTGCAATGATGTTACTGCTACTGTTGCCTGAACTGATGAACTATTAACGTAGTCATTTAGATTGTTTATCCCGTGCTGCCCAGTAAAAAGATTAGGAGTCATAGCAGCCTCTACATCTGCTCCGCCTGCTACTGCCGAATTAACTAGAGCTGCTGAACCGGGTTTAAGCACTCCAGCAGCTTCCATTTGATTAGGAGTCTGTCCATACTGTCCAATAATTGCTTGGGGTATACCGTTCTCGTCGGGTGCTACAGCAGTGCCAGTAGTTGCGGCTGATGCAGTATAGGGATTTGTTGCTGTAGTTTGCTGCATGGTGCCTAGCAACGCACTAGTTGCCGATTTGTCAATCGATTCACTTACAGCCATTGTGCTTGGTTGTGAGGCTATAACGGCGTTAGAAACTGGAGCCCCTGATACTTCCCCAACATCTGCTAAAGAATAATCTGGCATGTTATCCTCCTATTCCATTTGATGCAGCAGTTTGATTTACATTATTTACCGCAGTAGACGGAGCAGACGGAAGTTGACTTGATGCGCTTAGATTTGTTTTTACATTTACGCCTTGTCCGGCATTTGCCCAAGGTGCGTGAGCTGGGGCGCGTGAAACTATTGACAATAGATGTGCAGGAGCAGCAATAAATCCGACTGTAGGGTCGTGTAATGTATCAGTCTGTGCAACTAGAGAAATTGAATTCACTGCTTGAGGTTGAGTACCTGTTTGTCCTGTATTCAGATTTACTTTACTACCGTTAATATACGTCACGCCGCCGCCTGCAAATGATGCATCGCTTCCAGAACCTAAACTCATTGCTCCACCTGCCAATACGGTAAACTTCCCGCCGGCACTAACCGAGTAATCAGAACCAACTCGCTGTTTGAAAGTAGTTTCTGAATTAAGATTCATTGCATTTGCGTGAATGTTAAGGTTTTTCATAGCATGAATATTAATGTTATTATCCGCATGCAGATTGAGGTCACCCTGTGTTCTTACATTGAATGAGTTGGTAGAATAGATATCGACCGTTCCTTCTTTCCCTAATTCAATATACGATTGTCCATTTGAATGAAGTATCATTAATGTTTGCCCGTCATCGCTCATCGTGATCTGATGGCCCAGTGCTGTCCTTATTCTAATTAACTGATCGCGCCCAATGATGTCGCCGTCATCCATTACAATAGAATGTCCGCCCCTGCGAGAAACTACTTGTAGTTGTTCTCCTTTACTAGCCTGTAGATTAGTAGCGATAGATGTATCATCATAACCGCCTTGATATATCGGTCTGCCTGGGGTGCTAACGCCCCAACCTACTCTGCTAGGTGATTCTCGGTTAGCACTAGATGATATTGGCCCTCTTATAGGATCTCTAAGCGTGCCTTGCTGAAACATTACAGAAGCCGAATAACTATGTACTGGTTTGGGTGCGCTCAAAAAGTCTGGACTGTCAGATAGATTTGTATTATTAGAATTTATATTGGTTACCGGTAGTCTAGTAGCTCCACCGTAGTTTTGAGCTTCTGCTGCGTTAGGAACAACATTATCTACTGCACCAATTGCAGGTACCATTTGCAATGCATCAGGATCGGGTATAGCTCCTACATAAAATCCATAGTTAGGATCGCCATTAGCAAAAATACATAACACAGTAGAACCAATATCTGGCGGTGCAAACCACATGCCATACGAACTTGGGTTGCCTTTGAATGTGCCATACCCCGTGTTATTTGAGTCTCCTTGAACACTTCCAAAGTAAGGGCTTAAAAAAGATACCATTGTCCAGCTGTGCGGATTATCTTCAGGTAAAGTGTTACTACCTGCGATATAAACTCTAATTCTTCCTGCTTTTGTAGGGTCTATATTATCTTTCACCGTGGCAAATACTGGCACAGATATTCTACCCGCGCCACCTGCGTTGATTGTGTATGCTTTAGGTATGCCTCTGGGTCTAGCTGAATCTTGTGCCATTCGTTATCCTCTTGCGTTTATATAGGCGGGTATAGGTGGTTGCCCTGGCATAGTTGCTCCGGGCGGTATGGGTGATAGATTCGCATCGTCATTTGCAACTTGTTGACCTTGCGGTCCTGTGGGAGTAGTCTTTGGTGTGGGGGTAGTATTACTATTCTTATTTGCTGCTGGTCCGTTTTTCTGACTTGCTAAGTAGTCCTTGTATTCGGCATTAGTAGCAGCCTGCCATGCTGCCGCATTTTTAGCCTCTTCTGGACTATACGCAGAACCGCGCAATCCAGTAGACTGTGCGGTTGCATTATTGTTTCCAGGAGTGGGTCCAGAACCATTGTTTGTTTGTGCGTCGGCGCCCCTAGCAGTAGCAGGATTGGGTGTATTACCTGTATTGGGCCACGGTGTTCCATTCATTGTAAGTGTTTGAGTAAACTTTCCACCAATAAAATCATTGTCTACTTGTATTAGTTGAAATATAATTCCTTGAGGCGGTACTCCAGTAGCTGGTGAGCCTAAACCAAAAAATATTTGATCGTTTAATGTCATTACGCCTGTGTTATTGTCATAATCTATTGCTTCTAAGAAGTTAACTTCAACAAAGCATTGACCAGTATTTGGATTCATTTTATAACCGTCGGGTCCGTAAAATTTGTTATATACTTCTGCGCCGTTTGAGGGAGGCGGCTCTAGTGTTACCAAATAGTCGGGATCTCCTAATATTTTCATACTCACGTTTTGATATGCTGCGGGATCGTATAGATATGATGTATAAGAATTTTGCGCTGCCGAAGCCGGTCCGGTAGTTTTGCCAGTCGTATTTTCGCCCGAAGGTTTAGCGGGTGCTTCAGGAGGATTACTATTAGGCGCTGTAGTGCTATTGGACGCATCTTGGGTAGCCAAGAAGTATGCACAGTCAAAGTTTATAGATATGCCTTGCACCTCGGTATTTTTTCCTGTAAACCAATAATCATATCTCTTATACGGCCCAGGATAAGGGCTAGCATTAGTAACATACGGAGATTGAACGGAAGGTGTATCATAAGTGGTTATGACATATTTTACATCGTAAACCCAATCCCCTCTCTTGTTATCCCATCTAGCATTGGTAGTTTCTACACTCAGATTATACCACGCTATCTGATTTGGTTTGTCATTTGTTTGTGCTGGCGGACTACCTTGCGTACTGGGTTCAAGACTCGTTGTATAAACGGTAGTTAATGCATTAGTCAAATATGTGCTTTGTTTTATTATCTGTCCGATAGCATCAGATATATTTGTGCCAGCAGTGATTGTTATTGTTCTCTCAGTGTTATTGGGAGGAGATTTTTGTGCGGTCGCCTCATTAGAGTCGCTAGGTTTATTTGTTTTGGGGCCGGCCCATTTAGTCTTATCAACATCGGCAGGAGATACTATAGAAGCCTTTTTTATCAAGTCTACTTCCGGGCCCATATACTCTAATGAATAGTTGTTTGTAACTTCTACTTTGCCATTCTTTAAAAGATTAGCTTCTATTTCGTTCATCTTTGTGATTACGCCAGTGGGACCAATCAACGCGCTGTCTACACTTCCTCCTTGTATACTCACTTGAGAATCTATAGTTCCTCTTTTAGTTCCAAGCCCCGAAGCTGTACCAAGGTGAGCCGCAGTAATATTATATACAACCGGTTTGCCGTCTAGTTTAAATGTGCAGCTAGTTATTATGATATCATAAAACTGATTATATGATTCTAAGTTAGCCAAAGAACCATCTAGATTCCATCCTACAAATTTTATACCTAATATGTACATGCCACGAAGCGGATTAGACTGTGGACCGGCTGCATTAGTAGATCCAGATGAGGCAGTAGCCGGTGATTTATATAACACAGACTGTGCATCTCTTAGGTTCTTTAAGAACGAAAATCCGTACGGTTCTGTTATGTTAAAAGAAAAATCTATAGTAAAGTAGTCTCCTCCCGACGCTTTGGCGCAAATAAGGCTAGTACATTTTAGATTATCCATGTAATAGTCATATTTAAAACCGTCTGCTCGTTGCGTAGTTGTATTATTAATACCGCCACTTTCACATAGCAAATATATACCACTAGCAACGCTGTTACTTTGAGCTCCGGCAAGAGTGGCCGGGTCTTTTCTTCCTCCTGTTACCCATGCATCGTGTGCGGCAGGAGTCATTGTATATAAACTAAGTACATAATTGTAATTGGCTACATTGCTTAAAGGATTAAACGGTCGTCGCCCAGGTGCATCCTGACCTCCGCTTGCGCCATTTGAAGGTTCGCGCGGGACCGATACTATTATCTCTTCACTAGACGTTATAGGAAGTGGTTGGGTATCAGATGTCTGATTTTGAACAGGATCATTTTGCGGATTGCTATCCCCGTCTGCCTGTCCTGTCAATTGTGTTGTATTACTTTGTGTTGTTTGTATGCCGGGTGCTACTGCTTGAGTTGGCGTATTAACGGCAGGCACGGGTTGAGGCGCAATCTGTGGATTAGCTTCTTGCGTAGTTGTTGTGGTGACTGTGCTATCTTCTCCGGGAACCTGCGTAACCGTTACAGTTCCGTCATCATTTAGTTTTCTTGTGACGGAGCCGCCACCGGCATGTGTAGTAGTTGTCGTAATAGTTTCAGTGTTTGCGGCAGTCGTATTATTGGAGTTAACTGGCGGAGTGGACAAATCTAGATTTGGAGAGTTTACTAAATTTCCTACATAACGCTGCTGTTCAGATATAGTGTCTGTTGCGCTTTGAATGCTATATGCGGTGTTTTCATCGGTAACAGCACCGCTACTTATTAAATCATTTAATTGGTCGGTTACTTGTTGCGGAGTGCCGGTAAAGTTAATGTTTAAAGTAGGGTATGATGCTGAGGTTGTGTATGTCCCGGTAGCTGCATCAAGTGCAGTAGTAACCGTAATGGGTGCACCGTTGGGAACCGGTACACTCGTTGTCATAGGATTGGTAACAGTAACCACTTATTAAATTCCCAAACTCTGTTTTAACGTCGCTGCTGTTGGTACATATATTCCCAATCCGGCTACAAAATTAAAATAAGGATCAGCACCCAATCTGTTTGGATTTCGTTGTGCAAACACCCACCACAGGCGAGCATCTTGATACAAGTCATATGCTAACATATCAGGTCTATATTGGTACACCGGCGGTATCAAATAATAAATGTCAGAGTTTAGACTGGGTATTGGACGATATGACATAACGTCCAAATACTTATTATTAAAGATGTTGGTGTTATAATAACTGCTAGTAGCAGGATAGATTGTTTGATTAGACATTACCAAATTCCTTTAGTTATTAACTGACCAGTTGCATAGTCGCGCAGACTGAAATTATTACTAATATCATTTCTGTTGACGATTGGGTAACATGTTATTGACATATTCATCATAGTAGGTACATACGTAGCAGGGGACGTGCCAATGTTTGGTATACCAAAATCGGCTGGCGGGCTTGTTCCACCGGGCGCTATCGTACCACCAAGTCTTTGAAATGCGGCTTGTTGTGCGGGGTTTGGATTAAATCCGTTATCGTTTCCTCTGCTACTCCCTACTCCAGGCTGAACGGTGTTTGTACTCACTCGTATATAGTCTACTTCATTGGGTAGCGTATACGTAAAGCTGCTTATTACTAGCGGGTGATTATCAAATTGGAACGCCCCCAATCCGTACAAATAACAAAGCGGGGGTGGAAGACCTTTATTAGGATTTTGATCTTGTCCGTAAAACATTTTTGTTGCTGATCTAAAAAAATGAATAGCTGCTAACATATACAGTGCTTCAGTAGTGTCTTGCGCTGTGAAAGCACACGCAATCGTTACTTGATCTACTGAACTACTTTGGTATTGAAATACCTTGTAGTTGCTGTGAGTTAGGGTTAGTGGTTCGTAGTTTCCAGTGTACGATACCTGAATATCAGGCGTGTATGGAAATATGACACCCTGAGTTGCCTTAAGCGGTCCCAATATACCCGGTGGTGTTGCATTGTATAGATAATTAGAACCGGGTGCTAGTGCAAGTCTTACTCTCCAATCTTTGCCTAAGTCAAAGTTAGTAGCATCCTGTAACGTAGCCTGTTGTTGTGTGTAAACGGTTTGGCTAGGAGTTCCTGATGCATCTGGTGCGCTGCTGGTGTCTGGCCCATCAT